>Ga0207650_10000680_pt1 | contig 26724 bp, 25 predicted proteins | sample KBSS63metaG_FD_184325 | JGI IMG/M metagenome (GOLD analysis project Ga0207650, IMG submission 184325) | Switchgrass rhizosphere microbial communities from Kellogg Biological Station, Michigan, USA - KBS S6-3 metaG (SPAdes) (version 2) | ecosystem: Host-associated > Plants > Roots > Rhizosphere...
GGTGGCGGTCTTCATCTTGGTTGCCATGGCAGCTCAGGTCTTCTTGGCGACGGCGACCGCCGCCGACGCCGGCGCGTTCGCTGCCGCCGGAATCACGATCGCCGACGCCGCTTGCGAGGCCGCCGACGGCGCGTCTTGGGGGCGCTTGACGGTGAGGCGGATCGCGAAGTCGAACAGGCGCTTCTGCTCCTTGTTCGCGCCCTGGATCGTCGCGGCCTTGCTTTCGACCAGCTCCGGCTTGACCAGCCACTCGGAGCTGTAGGCGGTGTTGCGCAGTAGCTCCGAGACGCGCTCCTGCGTCTGCGCGATGCCGGCGACGTTGAGCGTCTGGCCGTCTTGCCGGACGGCGGTGACGTAGATCCCTTCCGGCACCTGCTTCACGAGCTCGTTGAGCACATGCACCGGCACGTTGCGGTCGATCTGGAGGTCCTCGACTGCCTTCTGACGCGCCTTCAGCGAAGCGATCTCCGCCTTCAGGCTGGCGATGTCCTTGATCTGCGCGTCGAGTTTGACGATTTCCCCGGTCAGGAATTTGTTGCGCTCCTGCTGCCCGGAGATCAGCTGCTGAACGACCAGGTACCAGACGCCGACGACCGCCGCGCCGACGACCGCGGCGACCGCCAACCCGGCGAAGAACGCGATTTTCTTGCGCCGGCGCCGCTCCTCGCGGTGCGGCAGCAGGTTGATCATGATCACTGCGCAAACCTCCGCATCGCCAAGCCGCAGGCGGTGAGGTACGACGACGCTTCCCGGCGCAGCTTGGCCTCGCGCACCGCCGAGCCGAGCTTCATGTTCTCGAACGGGTTGACGACCATGGAGGCGAATCCGGTGAGTTCGGTGACGCGGTCCTTCAGGCCCGGCAGCGTCGCCGTGCCGCCGGCGAGCATCACGTAGTGGACCTTGTGGTGCGGCGTGCTGGTGAAGAAGTACTGCAGGGCGCGGCCGATCTCCTGCGACAGGCTGTCGACGAAGGGCGCGAGCAGCGAGGTCTCATAGTCGTCGGGCAGGTCGGCGGCGAGCTTTTTCTGCTCGGCCTCCTCGTACGAGAAGCCGTACTGGCGCGAGATCAGCTGGGTCAGCTGCGAGCCGCCGAAGGCCTGGTCGCGGTCGTACAGCATCTCGTCGTCGCGCAGGACCTTCAGGCTCGTCGTGTCGGCGCCGATCTCGAACAGGGCGACGAGCGCATCGCGACCTTCGTTCGGCAGGCTCGAGACGACCCGGCTCATCGCCAGGCGCGAGGCATGCGACTCGATGTCGAGCACGGCGGGTTTCAGGCCGGCGGCTTCGGCCAGGCCCTGGCGGTCCTGGACGCGGTCCTTGCGCGACGCCGCGATCAGCACCTCGACGTCACCGACGGAGGTCGGGCTCGGGCCGATGACGCAGAAGTCGAGGCTGACCTCGTCGAGCGAGAACGGGATGTACTGATTAGCTTCGGTCTCGACCTGTACCTCGAGCTCCTCTTCGCGCAAACCGGCGGGCAGCATGATCTTCTTGGTGATCACCGCCGACTGGGGCATCGCCATCACGACCTGGCGCGTCTTCGTGCCGCTCTTGGTGACCAGCCGCTTGACCGCTTCGGCGACCTCGTCGAACTTCTCGATCTGGCCGTCCGAAATCCAGCCTTTCTCGAAACTTTCGGAGCCGAAACGCTCCAGCACATATTCACCGCTGCCGGTCTGTCCGAGCTCGACGAGCTTGACGCTGGACGAGCTGATGTCGAGGCCGATCATCGGTGGGTGCTTGCGGCCCAACAGCGTGTCGAGAAAGCTCACGGCGTCCTTTTTTCAGCGTCGAAAACAACGCGCTGAAGTGTTAATAAGTTACTTCGATGCTAGCAGTAAAGCCTTTGATTTCCAAAGACAAACCCGGGGCCGACGCCCCGCGCGCGTTGCAAATCTCACACGCGAAGGCTCGGCAAGATGCGTCTTCTTGCAACGCGTTTTCGAACTGTCCATTGCGTCACTGATTCGGCGTTTCGGGCATCGCTGGAAAGGGTCGCGAAGCGGGTTTCTATAATGCGATGGTCCTTTCCGAACGCGTGTGACAGATTCCGAATCCCCGGCCGACCGCGAGCGCCGCTCGCGCGCGACCGACGCATGGCCGAAGTGGCTGCGCGTGATCGTCCGCATCGTCCTCACGTTGCTCGGACTGGCGGCCTCGGCGGCCCTCGCCGTGGTGATGATCGCGGCGATCGCGCTCGCGGTGTCCTACCCCAACCTGCCCGAGATCGACAGCCTCACCGACTACCGTCCGAAGCTGCCGATGCGCGTCTTCTCGGCGGACGGTGTTCTCCTCGGTGAATTCGGTGAAGAGCGGCGCAGCTTCGTGCCGATCGCGCAGATCCCGAAGGTCATGCAGGACGCGGTGCTCGCGGTCGAGGACTCGCGCTTCTACAAGCACAAGGGTGTCGACTATGTCGGCGCGCTTCGGGCCGGCCTCGCCAACTTCGGCGAAGGTCACACCGCACAGGGTGCATCGACGATCACGATGCAGGTCGCGCGCAATTTCTATCTCTCGACCGAGAAAACATTTACTCGCAAGATCTACGAGATGTTGCTTTCGCTGAAGATCGAAAGCCTGCTCAGCAAGGACCAGATTCTCGAGATCTACATGAACCATATCGCGCTCGGGCAGCGCGCCTACGGATTCGCCTCGGCCAGCGAAATCTATTTCGGCAAACCGCTCAAGGACATCACCGTCGCCGAGGCGGCGATGCTTGCCGGCCTGCCTAAGGCGCCGTCGGCGAACAACCCAATCGTCAACCCGGACCGTGCCACGCGGCGCCAACGCTACGTCATCGATCGCATGCTCGAGAACGGCTTCATCACCGTCGCCGAGCGCGACGCCGCGCTGAAGCAGGTCCTGAAGTACCGCGCGCCCTCGGAAGTCGCCGTGCACGCCGAGTACGTTGCCGAGCAGGCGCGCCAGATGATCTTCAACCAGTACGGCGCCGAGGCGTACACGCGCGGGCTCAACGTCTACCTGACGCTCAACTCGGCCGAGCAGACGCTTGCCTATCACGCCCTTCGCAGGGGCATCATGGATTACGAGAAGCGGCAGGTCTATCGCGGCCCCGAGGACTACATCGACCTCCCTGCCGATCGCGGCGAGCTCGACGCTCGCATCGCCGAGGCGCTGCAGGACTTCCCCGACAACGACGAGCTCCGCGCCGCCGTCGTCACCGAGGCCTCTCCCAAGAAGGTGGTCGCCATGCTGCAGAACGGCGAGTCGGTGACGGTCATCGGCGACGGCCTGAAGCCTGCGACCTCGGGACTCGCACCAAAAGCGAACCCGAAGACGCAGATCCGCCCCGGCGCCATCGTTCGCCTGATCCGCGGCCCCAAGAGCGAGTGGTCGATCACGCAGTTGCCCGAGGTCGAAGGCGGCTTCGTCGCCATGGACCCGCGCACCGGCAGCGTCCGCGCCATGGTCGGCGGCTTCGACTACTCGAAGAGCAAGTTCAACCACGTCACCCAGGCGTGGCGCCAGCCCGGCTCGAGCTTCAAGCCCTTCATCTACTCGGCAGCGCTGGAGAAAGGCTTCACGCCGGCGACGGTGATCAACGACGCGCCACTCTTCTTCGACGCCGGCACGACCGGCAGCCAGCCCTGGGAGCCGAAGAACTACGACGGCACCTACGACGGCCCGATGACGATGCGGCGCGGCCTCGCCAAGTCGAAGAACATGATCTCGATCCGCATCCTCAAGTCGATCAGCCCGGCCTACGCGCAGCAATGGATCAAGCGCTTCGGCTTCGACGCCGACAGGCACCCGGCTTATCTGCCGATGGCGCTGGGCGCGGGCGCCGTCACGCCGCTGCAGATGGCGTCGGCATACAGCGTCTTCGCGAACGGCGGGTACCGCGTCAATCCGCTGCTGATCAGCCGGATCACCGACAGCAAGGGCCACATCATCAACGAGGCGCGCGTGCCGACGCTCGATGAGTCGGCACGCACGATCGACGCTCGCAACGCCTTCCTCATGACCAGCCTGCTGCAGGAGGTCACGCGAACGGGCACCGCCGCGAAGGCGCAGGCGACGCTGAAGCGTCCCGACGTCTACGGCAAGACCGGCACCACCAACGACTCGCACGACGCCTGGTTCGCGGGCTGGCAGAAGAACATCGTCGCCGTCGTCTGGATGGGCTACGACGATCCAAGGAAGCTCGGCGACCGAGAGACCGGTGGCGGTCTGTCGCTGCCGATCTGGATCGACTACATGACGACGATGCTGAAGGGCGTTCCGGTGCAGGAGCCGGCCGCGCCCGAGGGCGTCGTCAACCTCGGCGGCGAGTGGTACTACGAGGAGTACGCGCGCGGCGCTGGCGTGAGCAGCCTCGGCCTGGACGAGAAGGCGGCGCCGACGCCGCCGAGCGAAGAGGAGCGCAACGGCATCCTCGACCTGTTCCGGCGCTGAGCGCGCCGCGCGTCAGGGCTCGAAGCGGAGAGGCCGACCGGCCTGCGCGCTGGCGCACGCCGACAGAACGGCGAAGAACTCGCCGCCATCGCGACCGTCGATCCAGCGGCCGCCGACCGAGCGGAAATGGAAGCCACCGGACTGCGCCGCGAGCCACAGCTCCTGCAACGGCGGCTGGGTGTTGACGACAATCTTGCTGCCGTTCGGAAAGGCCAGCTCGAGCAAGCCGCCGGTGCGGCCGGCGTCGATGTCGACGACGTCCTCCTGCAGGAGTCGATCGGCCGTGGCCTCGATCGCCGCAAGCGCCGCTCGCGTCCGCGTTTCGTACTCGGCGTCGGAAAGCGGGTCGGCTGGGGTGGGGACGGTGCTCACGGTCGATAAAATCGGCGAATGATGAAACGCGCTGGCAGTGTAGTGGCGACGGCTGCACTGGCGCTTGCCCTCGCCGCCGTCCCGGCCTTGCTCGCGGCCTGCGGCCAGAAAGGCCCGCTCGTCCTTCCCAAGCCTGCGCCATCCACCGCGTCGTCCGTGCCGCCTTCATCGACCAACCTTTCCCCCGCCGCCTTGCCGACCTCGGCACCGGCCTCCCGCTGATGGACCTGCCCGGCACCCCCGACATCGTTCTCCGCGACGGCCGCCTCATGGTCGAAGGCGTCGCCGCGGTCGACCTCGCGCAGCGCTTCGGAACGCCGCTCTACGTCTATTCGAGCGCCGCGATGGCGCGCGCGCTCGCCTCGTACCAGAACGCGCTGTCCGGCCGCGACCACTTGCTCTGCTACGCCGTCAAAGCCAACTCGACGCTGGCGGTGCTGCAATGGTTCGCGCGGTGCGGCTGCGGCTTCGACATCGTCTCCGGCGGCGAACTCGAGCGCGTCCTCGCCGCCGGCGGGGATCCGGCGCGGATCGTGTTCTCCGGCGTCGGCAAGACGCGCGCCGAGATGGAGCGTGCGCTCGCGGTCGACGTTCGTTGCTTCAACGTCGAGAGCGTCGGCGAGCTCGAGCTGCTGAGCGAGGTCGCGAGCCGTGCCGGCCGGCGCGCGCGCGTCAGCCTGCGCGTCAATCCAGACGTCGATCCCAAGACCCATCCCTATATCTCGACCGGCCTGCGCGCCAACAAGTTCGGCATCGCTCACGAGGACGCGCCAGCCGCGTTCGCACGCGCCGCGCGCCTGCCCGGCATCGAAGTGACCGGCATCGACTGCCACATCGGCTCGCAGATCGTCGATGCCGGGCCGTACATCGACGCGATCGATCGCCTCCTCGACCTGGTCGAGCGCGTCGAGGCCGAAGGCGTGCCGCTCGCGCACATCGACGTCGGCGGCGGCCTGGGCATCACCTACCGCGACGAGACGCCGCCCGACGCCGGCGCGCTGATCGCGCGCCTGCTCGCGCGCATCGACGAGCGCGGCCACGGCCACCGCAAGCTCATGTTCGAGCCGGGCCGCTCGCTGATCGGCAACGCAGGCGTGCTGATCTCCGAAGTGCTCTATCTCAAGCCCGGCGTCGAGCGCAACTTCTGCATCGTCGATGCGGCGATGAACGACCTGATGCGGCCGGCGATGTATGGCGCCTGGATGCGCATCGTCGAATGCGCGCCGGCGGAGGCGGCTGCCGTCACCTGGGACGTTGTCGGGCCGGTGTGCGAGTCCGGCGACTGGCTCGGCCGCGAGCGAAGCCTCGCGGTCGCTCCCGGCGACTTCATCGCCGTCCTGTCCGCCGGCGCCTATGGCATGAGCATGGCGAGCAACTACAACACGCGGCCGCGCGCTGCCGAGGTGATCGTGTCGGGTCGCGAGGCGCTGCTCATTCGAGAGCGCGAGTCGCTCGCCGACCTCACCCGCGGCGAGCGTCTTCTCGACGCCGGCGACCTGACGCCGACCTGAGCCTCAGATCCGCCGTTCCTCGACGGCGTGACAGGCGACGCGGACGCCGTCGATGTCGAGCAGCTTCGGCCGCTCGCTCCGGCAGCGTTCGTTGGCGTGCGGGCAGCGCGGATTGAAGGTGCAGCCCGTCGGCGGATTGAGCGGATTCGGGACCTCGCCCTGCACCGGCGTTCGCGATCGCCCGCTCATGTGGATGTCGGGGATCGCGTCGAGCAGCATTCGCGTGTACGGATGGCGCGGGCGAGCGAAGAGCAGCGCCTTGTCGGCCAGCTCGACGATCCGGCCCAGGTACATCACGCCGACTTCGTCGCTGACATGGCGAACGACCGCCAGGTTGTGCGAGATGAAGAGATAGGTCAGGCCGTGGCGCGCCTGCAGATCCTTCATGATGTTGAGGACCTGCGCCTGCACCGAGACGTCGAGCGCCGAGGTCGGCTCGTCGCAAACGAGGAATTCGGGCTGGGTCGCGAGCGCCCGCGCGATCGAGACGCGCTGTCGTTGCCCGCCCGAGAACTGGTGCGGAAACTTCTCGGCGTCCGCGCCCGTGAGGCCGACCGAGACCAGCAGCTCGCCGACGCGATCGGCGATGCGCTGCTTGCCCGCCCTGCCCTCGCCCGCGGCGAAGCCGTGCTCGCGCAGTGGCTCGGCGACGATGTCCTTCACCATCCAGCGCGGATTGAGGCTGGCGTACGGGTCCTGGAAAATCATCTGCATGCGGCGCCGGATCGACGCCGGCCGCTGCCCGCCGGCGCTGGCGACGACGCCGTCGAAGACGACGCTTCCACGCGTCGGCGCATAGAGGCCGACGAGCAGGCGCGCCACCGTGCTCTTGCCGCAGCCCGATTCGCCGACGAGGGCGAGCGTGCGGCCGCGGCCGATGGTGAAGGCGACGTCGTCGACCGCATGGACGAACTGGCGCGGCTTGCGTTCCGCGACGCGGTTCAGCCAGGGCGGCGAGACGTCGAAGGTCTTGGCGAGGCCTTCGACCTGGAGCAGCGCAGTGCTCACGCGGCCGCCTGCCAGGTCGGCGCGTGCAGCCAGCAGGCGGCTCGCGTCGAGCCCGCCGCCATCAGGTCGGGGCGCTCGATACGGCAGGGCGCGAACGCGCGCGGGCAACGCGGGTTGAACGCGCAACCGGCGGGAATCGCGTTGAGACGCGGCATCGCGCCGTCGATCTGGAGCAGCCGCTCGCGCTCCTCGTCCATCGCCGGGATCGATCCCATCAAGCCCACGGTGTAGGGATGCGCCGGCGAGTGGATGACCGCCTCGACGGGCCCCATCTCGACGATCCGGCCGGCGTACATCACGGCGACCCGATCGCAGGTCTCGGCGATCACGCCCATGTCGTGGGTGACGAGCATGACCGCGGCGCCGTGCTCCTTGCACAAGCGCTTGAGCAGCGAAATGATCTGCGCCTGGATCGAAACGTCGAGTGCCGTGGTCGGTTCGTCGGCGACGATCAGCCGCGGCTCGCCGGCCAGCGCGAGGGCAATGACGACGCGCTGGCGCATGCCGCCGGAGAACTGGTGCGGGTACTGGTCGAGGCGCTCCTCGGCGGCCGGGATGCCGGTTTCCTGAAGCAGCCGGATCGCGCGCCGGCGCGCGTCGGCGGCGCCGAGCGGCAAGTGGGTCTGGATCGTCTCGATCAGCTGCTGGCCGATGGTGTACAGCGGGTCGAGCGAGGTGAGCGGGTCCTGGAAGATGGCGCCGATAGAGCGGCCGCGCATCTTGCGCATGTCGTCGTACGGCAGGTTGTCGATGCGGCGGCCGTCGAAGTGGATCTCGCCGCCGCCGATCCGTCCGGGCGGGTCGAGCAGGCCGATGATCGCGGCGCCGGTGAGCGACTTGCCGGCGCCCGATTCACCGACCACGCCGAGGATCTCGCCCGGCGCGATCGAGAAGGAAACGTCGTCGAGCGCGACCAGCGTGCCGCGCCGCCCGGGGAATTCGACGCGAAGGTTCGTTACCTCGAGCAGCGGTGTCGGCATCGGGCTAGCTGCGGGGAGGAGGCGTGCAGCCGCCGAGGGGTTCCTCGTAGTCGACGCGGATCTCGAAATCGGAGGCCAGCCTGTTCGGCCGCACCGCGACCAGGTAGTAGCGGGTGCACGGACGCACGTCGAGCGAGATCTCGCGTTGGTCGCCGAAACTGCGGGTGCCGCCCGACGGCCCTTGGACGACGATCTTGCGAACCCCCGGGTCGACCAGGACCTCCCGGAACAGTGTGTCCTTGCCGTCGACACTGAGGATCGTGACGTCGTAGGTGTCGATCGGCGCACGGTTGTAGCGCTTGCCGACCAGCTGGGAATAGTGATAGTCGGTGCTCGCACACGCGCTCAGGGCGGCAACGACCAAGGCCGCGGCGACGCAGTGCCAGGACTTCGAAGAGGAGGAGTGCATGAGAGGCTCCTTGGTGATGCGCCCGTCTTTCGTCAGCGCAGGCGCGGGTTCAACGCATCGCGCAGCCAGTCGCCGAAGAGGTTGATGCTGAGCGCGATCAGCACCAGTGTCGCACCTGGGAAGATCACGAGCCACCAGGCGCCGCTGAAAAGCTGCTTGTTGCCTTCATTGATGAAGGTGCCCAAGGAGGGCGAGGTCGGCGAGACGCCGACGCCAAGGAACGAGAGCGTCGCCTCGGCGAGGATCGCGACCGCGACCTGGATCGTGGACAGGACGAGCACCGGGCCCATCACGTTGGGCAGGACGTGGCGCAGCATGATCCGCAGCGGCGCCACGCCGATCACCCGGGCAGCCTGCACGTACTCCTTGCTCCGCTCGACCATCGTCGAGCCGCGCACGGCGCGCGCGTACTGCACCCAGCCCGGCAGCGCGATGGCGACGATGACGACACCGAAGGCGAGCAGGTCGTTGGCGTTCGGAAAGAGCGCGTGACCGACGCCGGCGAACAACAGGGCGATCAGGATCGACGGGAACGACAGCATGACGTCGCAGACCCGCATGATCAGCGCATCGAGGCGACCGCCGACATAGCCGGAGACGAGTCCGAGGCCGACGCCGATGACGAGCGACAGCAACACCGACGCGCCGCCGACGAAGAGGGAGATGCGCGCGCCGAACATCAGCGCGGAGAGGACGTCGCGGCCCTGCTCGTCGGTGCCGAGCAGGTACTTTGCCGAGCCGCCCTGCATCCACGACGGCGGCAACATCGAATCGCTGAGCTCGAGGGTCGCGAGATCGAAAGGGTTGTGCGGCGCGATGACGTTGGCGAACACCGCCGCGACGAGACAGAGCAGCGCGACGATGGCAGCGACGATCGCCGTCGGCGAGCTGCGAAACGAATGCCAGAAGTCGCCATCGAGAAAGCGAGCCCAGCGGCCGGGCGAAGGCGTTGCGGCCACGGGCTCGGGAGCCAGGTCGCGCCGCTCCGGCGCGGCATTGCCGCCGGCCGGAGCGAGCGACGCGGCGTCGCCTACTTGGACTTCAACGTGATCCACTTGAAGTACATGTAGTTGTTCGGCAGCTGGGTCAGCTCGACCTTCTTGCTTGCCGCCCAGGCCAGCGCCTGCTGATGCAGCGGGATGTGGCCGACGTCGTCCTGATGGATCTTGAAAGCCTCGCGGATCATGTCGTTGCGCTTCTTCTGGTCAGTTTCCGACTGGATCTTCAGGGTCAGCTCGTCGATCTTCGCGTTGCTGTAGGCGCCGAGGTTGAACTGGCCCTGCCCCTTCTCGTTCGGCGTCGCGATGATCGCCGACAGCACGTCATGCGAGTCGACCGTGCTCGGCGTCCAGCCGAGCAGGTAGAAGCTCGTGTCGCGACGCAGGATCTTCGGGAAGTAGCTGACCTTCGTCTCGGCCATGAGGTTGACCTTGACGCCGATGCGCGCGAGGTTCGCGGCCACCGCTTGGCAGATCGCGTTGTCGTTGACGTAGCGGTCGTTGGGGCAGTTCATGCCGACTTCGAACCCATTCGGGTAGCCGGAATCGGCGAGCAGCTTCTTCGCGCCTTCAGCGTCGTACGGGGGCCGCTTGTTCATGTCGGCCTGAAAGCCGCGCACCGCCGAGCCGACCATCAGGCCGGTGGGGAGCGCCGCGCCGCGCATGACGCGCGCCTTGATCGTCTCTTCGTCGATCGCCTGATAGAAGGCGCGGCGGACGCGAACGTCCTTGAACGGGTTCTTGCCCTTGACGCTGCTGAACTGCAACTCATCGCGCTTCTGGTCCATGCCGAGGAAGATCGTGCGCAGTTCCGGGCCCTGCAGCACGTTGATGCCGGCCGACTTGATGCGCTCGACGTCCTGCAGCGGCACCGGCTCCATCACATCGGTCTCGCCGGAAAGGAGCGCCGCAACGCGGGTGGCGTCGTTGCCGATCGGCGTGAACACGATCTCGTCGACGTTGCTTTCCGACTTGCCCCACCAGTTGAAGTTCTTGACCAGTACGGTGCGCACCGAGGGCTGGCGCTCCTTGAGCCGGAACGGGCCGGTGCCGTTCGCCTTGAAGCTGGCCGTGTTCTCGATCCCCTTGCGGCGGTCGACCGGGCGCTCGGCCTTGTTGTCCTCGCACCATTTCTTGCTCATCATCGCGAGCGTCGTCAGCGTATCGGGCAGGATCGGATACGGCGCGGTGGTCTCGATCTCGACGGCGAGATCGCCGACCTTGCGGACTTCCTTGATCGGATTGGTGTAGCCCTTCATGTCCGAGCCCTCGCCGGCCGCGCGCTTGAACGTGAACACCACGTCATCGGCCGTGAACGCCGTGCCGTCGTGGAATTTAACGCCGGGGCGCAGCTCGAATCGCCAGACCGTCGGGCTCTGCTGGGTCCACTTCGTCGCCAGCGCCGGCGCCAGGTTCATGCTCTTGTCGCGTTCTATCAACGACTCGTAGACGTTGCCGGTGAAGCTCAGCTGCAGGCTCTCGTTGAGCGAGTGCGGATCCATCGATTGGACGTCGCCCTGATTGGAGACCCGAAGCGTCACGGCTTGAGAGAGCGGTGCGGCGAGCGCCAGGGCCGCGGCGATGAGCCAGGGAGCGATTCTTTTCATGGAGTTTCCTAGTTAGAAAGCGAGTCAGTGCGCGCCGGCCGACCGTTCCACGCGCAGCCGCGGGTCGACGGCGAAGTAGAGTAGATCGACGACCAGGTTGATGATGACGAAGATGAGGGCAATGAGACAAAGGTAGGCGGCCATGACCGGAATGTCGGCGAACTGCACCGCCTGGATGAAGAGCAGGCCCATTCCGGGCCACTGGAACACGGTCTCGGTGATGATCGCGAAGGCGATCAGCCCGCCGATCTGCAGGCCGGTGATCGTCATCACCGGCACCAGCGTGTTCTTGAGCGCGTGGCGAAAGTAGACCGCCCGGTTCTGCAGCCCACGCGCGCGCGCGAACTTGATGTAGTCCGCGCGCAGCACCTCGAGCATCTCAGAGCGAACCAGGCGCATGATCAGCGTGAGCTGGAAGATTGCCAGCGTGATCGCGGGCAGCACCAGATGGCGCCAGCCGTCGACGCTCGTCATTCCCGTCGTCCAGGGGCCGAACGCGACGACCTCGCCCCGGCCGAAGCTGGGCAGCCAGTTCAACGTGACGGCGAAGACGAGGATGAGCAGGATGCCGATCAGGAAGGTCGGCAGCGACACGCCGATCAGCGAGATCGTCATCATCGCCTGCGACACGAAGGTGCCGCGCTTGAGCGCCGAGTACACGCCCATCGGAATGCCGAAGGCAAGCGCGATGAGCGCGGCCAGCAGGGTCAGCTCGAGCGTCGCCGGCAGCCGTTCGGCGATCAGCGACGAGACCTTGCGTCCCTGACGGAGGCTGAGGCCGAACTCGCCGCGCACGGCATTGGCGACGAAGCGCGCGAACTGGACCGGGAACGGGCTGTCGAGGCCGAGGTCGGCGCGGAGCTGCTGGCGCTGTTGCGGCGTCGCGTCCTGGCCGAGGATGTTGGTGACCGGATCGCCGACGTACTGGAACAGCATGAACGCGATGAACGCCACCGTCAGCATGACGAGGACGGCCTGGACGAGTCGGCGAAGGACGAAGGCGAACATGGACCCGGGCTGCACCTGATGAACCGCGTGGCCATTCGACGGGTTCGTTGACTGGCGGCGGCCGCCTGCCGGCGGATTCGAAACGAATCGGCTGCGCCGTCGTCGCGACGGCAATGAGAGCAAACCGCGCGCCAAGCGTCAAAAGGGATTGCCCGCATGTCCGCCCGGCGAGCAGCCATGAAAAAGGCCGCCCGAAGGCGGCCTTTGATCTGTTCGACGAGCTCGCTGACGCGAGCGCGGGATCAGAAGAAGTGACGAATGCCCGTCTCGAAGCCCTTCGAGTCGCCGCCCGCTTTCGGCAGCGCACCCACGAAGTTCGTACCGGGGAGGGAAACGATCGTGTTGTCCTTGTTTCTCAGGAACGCGACCGTCCCGTACACGGCCGTCCGCTTCGACAGGTTGTACTGGTACGTCGCCTTGATGTTGTCGAGGTCCGAGTCCGCAAACCCAGCCTGGTTCTGGTCCATCTTGCTGATGTCGTAGCCGATACGCACTTCCGATTGACCGAACGGGAGGATGCCGCTGATCGAGGCGACCTTCTCTTTCGCGAAGGGGGTCTTGTTCTCGTGGTAGTAGCCCATCAGCTTCATGAAGCCGAAGTCGAACGAGCCGCCGACGTTCGCCTTCTTTTCCGTCTCGCCGGCCGGAACCGCGCCTGCACCAGTCAGGTTAGAGGCGGCAATGGGGACGATGCCAAGGCGGTTTTCCGAGTACGCAGCAGCGATGTCGAACGGGCCGGCGCGGAAGCCGAACTGGCCGCCGATGTAGCGCCCGAACCGGTCGCCACTCGTGCCGTTTTCGCCCGCGGCGACCATCACCTGGCCGTAGAAGCCACCGAGGTTGCTCGGCAGGAAGTAGCCGATCGAGTTGTCTTGCCGCACCTGCCCGCCGCGCTGGACGTTGCCCGTGCTGCCGATGCCGTTGTAGCCGAAGGCATCGAAGATGGCCGTGGTCCAGAACGTCGGCACGTAGTCACGGCCGAGTCGCAGTTCACCCGCGTTGCTGTACAGGCTGACCGTCGCGCGACGATTCCAGAACTTCGCGTTGTCGGTGCCGTTGTCGGGGTTGATGCCGGAGCGCAGGTTGAAGCCCGCCTTCAGGCCGCCGCCCAGGTCTTCGATGCCCTGGAAGCGGATTTCGCTGCTGTTGACACCGTCGGTGCCCATGCTGAGCTGCCTGTCGCGGCCATCGTTCTTGATGTATCTACCGTTCAGGTCGAGGGTACCGAAGAGCTGGACCGACGACTGAGCCGATGCGACGCCCGCATAAGCGCCCAGTACAGCGAGAGCGAGCAGAGATTTTTTCATTGCAACTATCTCCTAGGTTGAATAAGAGGTCCCGATCACCGAAACCCGCGCTGGAGCCAGATCAGGCACAACCCCCTGAGGCGGGAAGTTGGATGTATTGCACCAGAGGGACCCGGGGCTGGAAAGCCTTGGCGAACAAAAAAAGGCCTTATGTTGTCTTGGCACAACGAGGATTTCGCCCTGTGCCTCGGGCGTCGGCGGCTATTCTGGCGCCCTCATGGATCCGGTCCGACTCTCCTCCACGGACCGCCTGCTGGCGGTTGCCGACCAGGCCCTGCGCGCCCTCACGAGCACGCCGCAGGCGGCGCGACCGAAGCCGGTGGCGAGCCGACCCGGTGCGCCCCTCGACGACGCCGAGCGGCGCCACGCCGGCGCCCTGATGCGCGTCAACCACGTCGGCGAGGTCTGCGCCCAGGCGCTCTACAGCGCCCAGGCGCTCGCGACCGCCGACCCCGCCCTGCGGCGTCAGTTCGAGCGCGCCGCCGGGGAAGAGAACGACCACCTGGCCTGGACCGCCGAGCGCCTCTCCGAGCTCGGCGCCCGGCCGAGCCTTCTCAATCCGCTCTGGTATGCCGGCGCCTTCGGGGTCGGCCTGTTGGCGGCCCGGGCCGGCGATGCGACAAGCCTCGGCTTTCTCATCGAGACGGAGCGGCAGGTCGAACGGCACCTCGAGGGTCACCTCGAGCGGCTGCCCGCCGGAGACCAGGACTCACGCGCGATCGTCGCGCAGATGAAGGACGACGAGGCGAGCCACGCGATGGCGGCCGAGCAGGCCGGAGGCACGCGCCTCCCGGCGCCGTTCCGCTGGGCGATGCGCGTAGCCGCCAAGGTGATGACGACGACGGCGCATTACGTCTGATCGCCACCGTCGGCGACGAGCGCGTAGCTTGTCGTGATCGCCGCAGTCTTCGCGAGCATGATCGTCGCCGAGCAATAGCGATCGTGCGACAAGGCGATCGCGCGCTCCACCGCGGCCGCCGGCACGCCCACCGCGCCGATGACGAAGTGGAGATGGATCTTGGTGAACACCTTGGGGTCCGCGGGCGCGCGTTCCGATGTCACCTGGACGCGGCAACTGCGCACGTCGTGCCGGCCGCGCCTGAGGATCAGGACGACGTCGTAGGCAGCGCACGCGCCGGTGCCGGCGAGCACCGTTTCCATCGGCCGCGGCGAGAGATTTCTCCCGCCGCCGTCGGGCGCGCCGTCCATCGTCAGCAGGTGGCCGCTGCCGGTCTCGGCGCTGAACGCCATGCCGTTCGCAGCCAGCCAGTCGATCGTGCATTCCATCGTCACGCTCCGATATTGCAGTGCAGCAAAAAACCGCCTACACTCGTTTTCAGTCGATCCCCGCTGCGCACCGAATGTCTGTGCGCAACCGATCGAGCCGATTGTCTCCTCCACCTCCTTCATTGGTGGATTCAGCCCAAGGCGGCAACGCCTTGGGCTTTTTTCTGGGCGCGCTGAAGCGTCGCCGCGGCCGCCTCGGCGGGGTCGCCGCGTATGATGCGCTGCCGCAATCGTGTGCCGGCGGAGAGCACCAAGGCATGGCGACGTCCGCCCGCAAGAACACGCCGAAGCGCCCGCTGGAATTGACGGGCTACCTCCAGAAGATCCTCACCGCGCGCGTCTACGACGTCGCGATCGAGTCGGCGCTCGATGCGGCGCCTGCGCTCTCGGCGCGGCTCGACAACCAGATCTTCTTCAAGCGCGAGGACACCCAGGCGGTGTTCAGCTTCAAGCTGCGCGGCGCTTACAACAAGATGGCGCACCTCGCGCCGGCGGCGCTGGCGCGAGGCGTGATCTGCGCCTCTGCGGGCAACCATGCGCAAGGCGTCGCCCTCGCGGCTCGTCGACTCGGTTGCCAGGCGTTGGTGGTGATGCCGACGACCACGCCCTCGCTCAAGGTCGCCGCGGTCCGCGCGCGCGGCGCCGAGGTGGTGCTCTTCGGCGACAGCTACTCGGATGCCTATGCAAGGGCGATGACGCTGGAGCAGGAGCGCGGCCTCACCTTCGTCCACCCCTTCGACGACCCCGACGTCATCGCCGGCCAAGGCACGATCGCGATGGAGATTCTGCGCCAGCACCAGGGGCCGATCGACGCCGTTTTCGTCGCCGTCGGCGGCGGTGGCCTGGTGTCCGGCATCGCGGCGTACATCAAGGCGGTGCGGCCCGAGATTCGCGTCGTCGGCGTGCAGATGAACGACTCCGACGCGATGATCCGATCAATCGACGCCGGCGAGCTCGTCGAACTCGCCGATGTCGGCCTCTTCTCCGACGGCACCGCCGTCAAGCGGGTCGGCGTGGAGACGTTCCGCCTCGCGCGCGAGCTCGTCGACGAATGGATCGTCGTCGACACCGATGCCGCATGCGCCGCGATCAAGGACGTCTTCGAGGACACGCGCAGCATCCTCGAGCCCGCCGGCGCGCTCGGCGTCGCCGCGATCAAGCAGTACGTGCACGCGCACGCGACGCACGGCGAGACCTACGTCGCGATCACCTGCGGCGCCAACATGAACTTCGATCGCCTGCGCTTCGTCGCCGAGCGCGCCGAGGTCGGCGAAGAGCGCGAGGCCTTGTTCGCGGTGACGATTCCCGAGGAGCGCGGCAGCTTCCGGCGCTTCTGCGAGGTGATCGGCCCGCGCGCAGTGACGGAGTTCAACTACCGCATCTCGGAGGCGTCGGTCGCCCACATCCTGGTCGGCGTCGCCACCATCGACCGCGCCGAATCGGCGCTGCTCGCGCGCGAATTCGAGAGCCACGGCTTCGCCGCCCTCGACCTCACCGGCGACGAGCTCGCGAAGGAACACGTCCGCCACATGGTCGGCGGCCGCAGCCCGCTCGCCCGGGACGAGCGGCTCTATCGCTTCGTCTTTCCGGAACGGCCGGGCGCGCTGATGCGCTTTCTCTCGAGCATGCCGGCGGGCTGGAACATCAGCTTGTTCCACTACCGAAACCAGGGTGCCGACTACGGTCGCATCCTGGTCGGCATGCAGGTGCCGGCCGCCGACGAGGCTCGTTTCCGCGACTTCCTCGCCACCCTCGCCTATCCCTGCGCCGACGAAACGGCCAATCCGGCCTATCGCCTCTTCCTCGCCTGAGCGCGAGGACTGTCGCTATTGGCTGGGCAGGCCGCCCGGCGTCGGCAGGTTGGGCGCCGGTGGAGGCAGCGCAGGGCCCGGGGCGACTTGCGCCGGTTGCATGACCGGTGCCTGCGGCACGCCCGGGGCGGCACCGGGCGCCGCGCCGCCGCCTTGTGCGGCCTGGGCGGCTTGAGCCGCTTGCGCGGCCTGGATCGCCGACTGCATTCGCGTCGATCCTCCGACCGGAGGGGCCACGCCCGGAACGGCGGCCACCCCCGGCACGGTCGCTGCCCCGCCCGGAGGCGGCAAGACACCCGAGTTCGGCGGCACTAAGGCCGGCAATTCGAGCAGGACACTGCGCGCGCCCTGCGCCGGACCGAGCGACGCCGTGCGTAGCCCGACCGCCTGCAGCACGAGGTCGCTGTCGAGGCGCGCGCCGACAGCGTAGGGCTTGGCCGGCTTGCCGTCGACGGCGATCAGCGCCAAGCCCTGGCCGACCTCGGCCTGGGCGGTGCTCGAACGCGGCGCCATCACGCCGACCAGCTTGAAGCGTGACGGCGCTTCCGGCGTCGCCTGGGCGATGGACGGAGCGCGCTGCGGCGCGCCGAACAGCCGGGACAGATCGCCGCGAACCGAGACCGCATTGCCGACCGCGACCGCATAGGGCGGCACCGGCGGCGGGTTGGCGCTCAGTCGCAAGACCCAGAACATCCCAGTCGCAGCGACGAGCGACCAGATCACGAACGCTGACAGTCGGGCGAACATGCGGCGATTATCATGGAACGCTTTGCGCCTCCGGGTGCCGGAGCGGTAGAACCGCACAGGACCATGTCGATGCCCTCACGTAGTTGCCCGCGAATCCGCAGCCGCGGCTTCACGCTGATCGAGTTGATGGTCGTGCTGGTGATCATCGGAGTCCTTGCCGCGTTGATCGTTCCCAACATGCTCGACCGCGCCGACGACGCGCGTGTCACCGCAGCGCGCACCGACGTTAACAACCTGATGCAGGCACTGAAGCTCTACAAGCTCGACAACCTGCGTTATCCGACCGGCGAACAAGGTCTGCAGTCGCTGGTCGCCAAGCCAACCGTCGGTCCGGTGCCGCCGAACTGGCGGCCCTATCTCGACAAGCTGCCGAGCGATCCCTGGAAGAGCCCATACCAGTACGCCAACCCCGGCCTGAAGGGCGAGATCGACGTCTACAGCTTCGGCGCCGATGGCGTCGCGGGCGGCGACGGAAAGAATGCCGACGTCGGCTCCTGGCAATAGTTTGGCCCGTCCCCAGCGACCCCGAAGGGGTCGGCCCCTCCCTCTCGGAGGGAGGGGAGCGAAGCGGGGAGGGAGCAATCCTGGCGCACAGCGTGAACCCGGCGGCTTTGCCGGCGGGTTCACGCTGATCGAGTTGATGGTCGTTGTTGCGATCATCGCGATCGCGACGGCAGTGGCGAGCCTCGCCTTGCGCGACCCGGCGGCATCGAAGCTCGAGCACGAGGCGACGCGACTGGTGTCGTTGCTCGAGTCGGCACGCGCCGAGGCGCGCGCCTCGGGGGTCGCGGCGCGCTGGGAGCCGCTTGCCGAGCAGGAAGACGGCAGCGGCTTTCGCTTCGTTGGCCTCGCCGCCACTGCGCCACTGCCGACGCACTGGCTCGACGCCGGCACCTCGGCGCAGGTGATCGGCGCGCGCGCCGTCGTCCTGGGCCCCGAGCCCTTGATCGGCGAGCAGCGCATCCTGCTGCGCCTCGACAACCAGCGGCTGACGCTCATGACCGACGGCATCGGGCCATTCGCGGTCAGCGACAACGACGGTGCCGCGCGGTGAAGACACGCGAGCGGACGCGCGGGCGCGGCTTCACGCTGATCGAGGTGCTGGTCGCGCTCGCGATCGTCGCGGTCACGCTCGGCGCCGGCATCAAGGCGGCGGGCTCGCTGACGTCGAACACGGCCCGCCTGGCCGAGGTGACGGCGGCGCAGTGGTGCGCCGACAACAAGCTCACCGAGCTCAGGCTCAGGCAGCAATTCCCCGACATCGGCGACGGCGACTTCAGCTGCGAGCAACTCGGCCGCACCTATGCCGGCAAGCTGATCGTGCGGCCGACGCCGAACCCGAATTTCCGCCGCGTCGATGCGCGCATCCTCGACGCCGACGGCCTGCAGATCCTGCTGCTCTCGACCATCCTGGGCAGACAGTGACCTCGCATCTTCGCTACCGCGGCTTCACCCTGATCGAGGTGCTGGTCGCGATGGTCGTGATGGCCATCATGTCGCTGATGGCCTGGCAAGGCGTCGACGGCATCGCCCGCACGCGCGAAGCGAACCAGGTGCGCCTCGAGCAGGTGCTGCGCCTCGAGACGGTGATCTCGCAATGGGAGCAGGACCTGGCCTCGATCCAGGAGACCAGTGCCGTGCCGACGCTCAGCTGCGACGGCCAGAGCGTTCGCCTCGTTCGCCGCGCCGAGGGCGGCTTGCAGGTCGTCGTCTGGGCGCTGCGACCGGACACCCAAGCCTCCGTCTGGCAGCGCTGGGCCGGCCCGATCGTGACGACGACGCGGAACCTGCAGGAAAGCTGGTTTCGCACGCAGCAGTTCCAGGGCAGCGAGACCGGCCAGCTGCGCGCGCTCACCGGCCTCGAGGAGTGGCACGTCTACTTCTTCCAGGGAACCGCGTGGGCCAACTGCCAGTCGACCGGCAACGTCGTCGCCCTGCCGACGACGCCGGCCGCTTCCGGGCCGCCGCCTACAACGCAGAAGGTCCTGCTGCCGATCGGTGTGCGCGTCGTCCTCGGCTTTGCACAGGGCAGCGGCCTCGCCGGCAACCTCGTGCGTGACACGATCATCGCGCCATGATCGATCCCTCCCGCATCGCCTCGCGCTGCCGCCAGCGCGGCGCCGCGCTGCTCACGGCGATGATCATCGTCGCCCTGGTCGCGACGCTCGCCGGCTCGATGGTCTGGCAACAGTGGCGCGCGATTCAGGTCGAAGCGGCCGAGCGCGCACGCACGCAATCGGCGTGGATTCTCGCGGGCGCGCTCGACTGGGCTCGCCTGATCCTGCGCGAGGACGCAAAGGATGACGCCGCGCATCCTCCCCCCAAGGATCATCTCGGCGAGCCTTGGGCAGTTCCCCTCGCGGAAGCCCGCCTGTCGACTTTCCTCGCCGCCGACAAGGACAACACCGAAGATGGGCCCGACGCCTTCCTGTCGGGCGTGATCACCGACGCGATGGCGCGCTACAACCTGATGAACCTGCTCGAAGCCACCGGCGGCGGCATCGACCCGCGTGAGCTGGCGAGTCTGGAGCGGCTGTGCGAGACCGTCGGCGTGTCGAAAGACATCGCGACGCGCATCGCAACCGGGCTTCGCGATGCGGCCCCGCCGGCGCCACCGACCCCCGGAGCGAGCGCTCCTCCCTACGTTCCCCCCGCCGACCCGCCGCTCATGCCGCAGTCGGCCTCGCAGCTCTCCTGGCTCGGTATCGATGCCGAATCGCTGCGCGCGCTCGACCCCTACGTCATCCTCATTCCCGACACGCTCCGGCTTGCGACCACGGCGAGGGTCAACGTCAACACGGCGCCGCGCGAGGTGCTCGTCGCGGTGGTCGACAAGCTCGATCTCGCGACGGCGGAACGGATCGTCCAGTCGCGCCAGCGCGCGCCGCTGAAGGGCATCGGCGACCTGACGGCGCTCGCGCCGAGCGTGCCAGCGGACAACCTCAACCGGCTCGCGTTCAGCTCGAACTACTTCCAGGTGCGCGGGCGGCTGCGCCTCGGCGACGTCGTCCTCGAGCAGCGCTCGCTCGTGAAGCGCAATGGGCAGACAGTCGTCGTCCTGCAGCGCGAGCGCGTCTCCGCGCGCGAGCAGACGGGCTCGTAAACCTCGCCAAAGCGAGAACCAGTACGTCGATTTCGCTGCCGGATCTCCCCCTAAGTCGTTGATTCCAAGGGCTCGCCCTCTCCACGTCCCTAAAATCGGGTCCGCCTTCGCCGCCACCGCATGTCGACTCTCATCCTCCAGCTTGCCGAACGCCGGCGCCTGCGCGCCGGCGCGAGCGAGGAACCCGGCGCCGCCGGTGCGCGTCGACGCGAGTACGCCTACGTCACCAGCGACGACGGCATCGAGGTCGAAGCGCAAGGCCACGCCGCCGCGCCGCTGTTGCCGACGCGCCCGGTCGTCATCGCCGTGATCCAGGAGGCCGACGTCAGCTGGCATCGCATCACCTTGCCCAAGGCGCCGGCGTCGCGCCTGCGCATGGCGCTGGTCGGGGTGATCGAAGAGGCGCTGCTCGAGGACGCGGAGAGCGTCCATCTCGCCGTCGCGCCGCTCGCCGTCGCCGGCCAGCCGACCTGGGTCGCGGCGGTCGACAGGGCCTGGCTCGAGGACGAGCTCGTCGCGCTGCAGAAGGCCGGCGTGTTCGTCGACCGGGTCGTGCCGATGGCCTGGCCCGACGACCCGCCGGCCGGCCACTTCCACGCGCCGTCATCGGGCGTCGGCAGCGTCGAAGGCGCCGTCGTCACCTGGGCCAGCATGGACGGCGTCGCCACCGTTCGCCTCGACGGCGGCCTCGCGCGCGCCCTTGTGCCGCATCCGGCCCCGGCCGCGACGCGCTGGACCGCGGCGCCGATGGCGGCGGCTGCGGCCGAGCGCTGGCTCGGCGCGCCGGTCAACGTCATGCCGACCGAGCATCGCCTGCTGCAGGCTGGGCGGAGTCTCTGGAACCTGCGCCAGTTCGATCTGGCCCGGCGCACGCGGGGCGCGCGCGCGATCGGCGACTGGGCGCGCCAGGCGATGAGCCCGGCCTGGCGGCCGGTGCGCATCGGCCTCGCCTTGCTGGTCGCGCTGCAGATCGTCGGCCTCAACGTCTGGGCTTGGCATCAGAAGAGCGCCGTCGAGTCGCGGAAAGCCGCGATCCAGGCGCTGGTCAAGAAGACCTTCCCGCGCGTCGCCGACGGCGACGTGCAGCGCGATCCCGCCGCCGTCATGCTGCGCGAGACGCAGAGCCTGCGCACGCTCGCCGGCAAGGCGGGCGACAGCGACCTCGAGCCGATGCTTCAGGCGGCGGCCGCCGCTTGGCCGGGCGAGCGGCCGCCGGTCGAGACCGTGCGCTTCGAGGGCGGCAAGCTCTCGCTCGCGGCGAACGGCTGGAGCGACGCGCAGATCGAGCAGTTCCGTTCCGTGCTGCGCCCGGCCGGCGTGCGCGTCGAGGCCAGCGAAGGCCGGCTGATCCTGACGCGCGGCCGCAGCGGAGGCGCGGCATGAGTGCTGACAACGCCGTCTCGCTGCCGCCCGGCATCGCCGGCGCGCGCGCCCAGGCCGGCCAGTTCTGGCGCTCGCGGGCGCCGCGCGAGCGTCAGCTCCTCGCCGGCGGCGGGATCGCGCTGATGCTCCTCGTGGTCTGGCTGATCGCCGTCCAGCCGGCGCTCAGAACGCTGAGCGAGACCCCTGCAGAGCTCGACCGACTCGACTCGCAATTGCAGCAGATGCAGCTGGCTGCGTTCGAGAGCACCGCCCTGCGCTCGGCCTCGCCGGTGCCGCCGGCACAGGCCAACGAAGCCCTGCGCGCCGCGACCGAGCGGCTCGGCGGCAAGGGCAAGATCGCGCTCCAGGGCGACCGCGCCGTGCTCACTTTCTCGGGCGTGCCGTTCGAGGCCTTGCGCAACTGGCTCGGCGAAGCGCGCAGCGCGGCGCGCGCGCGGCCGGTCGAGGCGCAGCTCCTCAAGGGCGCTTCGGGCTACAGCGGCTCGATCTCGATCACCCTGGCGGGCAACCCATGATCCGCAAGAAACGCGATCGCCAGCTCTGGTCGCCGACGGTCGCCTCGACCGGCTGGAGCGAGTCGACCCTGGCCGAGCAGGCCTGGGTGCAGGCGCGCGGCGCGGCGGTGCGCTGGGCGGTCGCCGGCGGCATCGTCGGCGTGCTCGCCGGGCTGGTGCTGTTCGCGCCGGCATCGTGGCTGGCGAGCGCGATCGCCTCGTCGACCGACGGCCGGCTCCTCCTTGCCGATGCGCGCGGAACCGTCTGGTCGGGCAGCGCCGTGGCCGTCCTCGCCGGCGGCCCGGGCAGCCGCGACGCGAGCTCGCTTCCCGGCCGGCTCGAGTGGACGCTGGCACCGCGCTGGTACGGCGCCGAGCTCGCGGCGCGCCAAGAGTGCTGCCTCAACGGCACGACGCTGATCCAGGTCCGGCCCGGCCTCGGCCGCATCCGCGCGACGCTCGTGCCGCGCACCGACTGGATCGGCCAGTGGCCGAGCGCCTGGCTCGGCGGCCTCGGCACACCCTGGAACACGCTTCAACTCGGCGGCAGCTTCCGGCTTCTCTCGCCCGGCGTGACGATCGAATCCGTCGAGGGCCGCTGGCGCCTCGACGGCAAGGTCGACCTGGCCCTCGAGGGCGTATCGTCGCGCCTGACCACGCTCGACACGCTGGGCAGCTACAAGGTCACGTTAACCGGCGGCAGCGCCAGCAACAGCGCGACGCTGCTCTCCGTCACCACCATGGACGGCCCTCTGCAGCTGACCGGCAACGGCACCTGGGGACCGGGCGGCGTCAAGTTCCGCGGCGAGGCGCGGGCCGCTTCGGCCGACGAGGCGGCCCTGTCGAACCTTCTCAACATCATCGGCCGGCGCGAAGGCGCCAAGTCGATCATTTCGATCGGATGAGAATGAGCGAACCCTGTGCCTCGCGCGCGACCCGGCTGCGCAAGAGCGGCGCTTCGGCGCTGGCCGCCGCGCTGCTGCTCGGCTCGATGCCGCCCGGTACCGCCATCGCCCAGACGGCAAGCGCGGCGCGCTTTCGCGGCGAGCCCGTGACGCTCAACTTCGTCAACGCCGAGATCGAGGGCGTCGCCCGGGCGATGTCGGCGATCCTGCGCCAGCAGTTCGTCGTCGATCCGCGCGTGCGCGGCACGATCACGCTCTACAGCGAGGAACCGCTGTCGCCGCGCGATGCCTATTTCAACTTTCTCGCCGCGCTGCGCGGCCTCGGCTTCACGGTCGTCGAGGTCAACGGCCTCTATAAGGTCGTGCCGGAAGCCGATGCCAAGCTGCAGACCGGAACCGTCGACGTCGGCACCGCCGGCCGCCGCGGCGACCAGATCCTGACCCAGATCTTTCGCCTCAACCACGAGAACGCGAACAACCTCGTGCCGGTGCTCAGGCCGCTGATCAGCCCGAACAACACGATCAACGCCAACCCCGGCAACAACACGCTGGTCATCACCGACTACGCCGACAACCTGCAGCGGATCGGCAAGATCATCGCGGCGATGGACGTGCCAGCGAGCGGCGACGTCGAGGTGATCCCGCTCAAGTACGCGGTCGCGGCCGACATCGCGCCCCTGATCCAGCGCCTCAGCGAAGGCGGCGCCCCGGGCGCCGTCGCGGTGCCCGGCGCCGCCGGGGCGTCGACGCTCGCAGCGCCGCAGGTCATCGTCGACGGTCGCAGCAACTCGCTCATCGTGCGCAGCCCCAATCCGGCGCGGATGGCGAGCCTGCGCGCGCTGGTCGCCAAGCTCGACGTCGCTCCGCAAGGGGCGGCGGCGTCCGGCAATATCTGGGTCATTCACCTGAAAAATGCCGACGCGACGAAGCTCGCGACGGTACTGCGCGCCGCCTTCGGCGCGGCCGGCGGAGGCGGCGGCGGTGGCGGTGGCGGGGGGTCGTCGTCGGGCAGCTCGACGACGCCGACCTCGCTCTCCGGCGCGAACCCGCCGGGCACGGCAGGCACCGGGAGCGCGACGGGCGCCGCGGCGGCACCGATCACGCCGTCGGCCGCGCCATCGACGGGTGGCTTCATTCAGGCCGATCCTTCGACCAACTCGCTCATCATCACCGCGCCCGAGCCGCTCTACCGCCAGGTGCGCTCGATGATCGACCAGCTCGACGAGCGGCGCGCCCAGGTCTACATCGAGAGCCTGATCGTCGAGGTGACCGGCGACAACGCCGCCGACTTCGGCTTCCAGTGGCAGGGCCTGATCGCGAACAGCAGCCAAACCAATGCGGTCGTCGGCGGCACCAACTTCGGCACCACCGGCAACCTGCTCGCGCTCACCGCGGCGCAGCTCGGCGGCGGAACCAGCGCCACCCCCACGACCGGTAGCAGCTCGGGCCTCGGCGGCGCGGCGGCCGCAGCCGGCCTGATCGGCGAGGGCCTCAACATCGCGCTCCTGCACAACTTCTACGGCACGATCGGCCTCGCTGCGATCGCGCGGATCCTGCAGAGCCAGACCAACACCAACATCGCGTCGACCCCGAACCTGGTGACGCTCGACAACGAGGAAGCCAAGATCGTCGTCGGCAGCAACGTGCCGTTCGTCACCGGCCAGTTCACGAACACCGGCGTCGCGACGACGAGCCCGTTCCAGACGATCGAGCGCAAGGACGTCGGCATCACGCTGCGCATCCGGCCGCAGATCGGCGAGAACGGCACGATCCGGATGACGATCTTCCAGGAAGCGTCGAGCCTGTCGCAGCAGGTCGCGCCGGGAACGTCGAACGCCGGCCCGTCGACCAACAAGCGCTCGATCGAGTCGAACGTGGTCGTCGACGATGGCCAGATCATCGTCCTCGGCGGCCTGATCGAGGACCGCTACACCGACAACAAGACCAAGGTGCCGCTGCTCGGCGACATCCCTTACCTCGGCGCGCTGTTCCGCAGCGAAAGCAGGACCAAGACGCGGACCAACCTGATGGTCTTCCTGCGCCCGGTCGTGATGCGCGACGCCGAGACCACCAACCGCATCTCGCTCGAGCGCTATGAGCAGATCCGCGCCTTCCAGCGCGAGATGAAGCCCAACCCGAGCTTCCTCGTGCCGATCAACGAGTCGCCGGTGATCGCGCCGATCCGCACCCCGGAAGAAACCGGCCAGCTATCGTCGCCGCAGAGCTCGCCGGGCACGACCCGGCCGATACCGCGCCCGGCCGGGGAGACGCCGGTGCCGGTTGTCGTTCCCGTGATCGTGCCGTCCGCTCCGGCCGCGTCGTCGCCGGCATCGGCACCCGGCCGCTGAGGAGGACGCGATGCGGCACCCGCTGCCCTACGCTTTCGCCAAGACGCACACGGTCCTGCTCGAGGACGACGGCGCCCGCATGGTGCTGTGGGCGCCGGAGACCGTCGGCCTGCCGGCGCTTTCAGAAGTGCTGCGGATGTACGACGTCGACGCATTCGAGCGCGAGTCGGCAATCACGCTTGCCGGCCGCATCGCCGCGGCCTACGCCGGCGGCGAGTCGAGCGCCGCCGTCGTCATCGGCGAGGTCGAGAGCGCCGTCGACCTGTCGCGAATGATGCAGGAGCTGCCGGCAATCGAGGACCTGCTCGAGGCCAGCAACGACGCGCCGATCATCCGCATGCTGAACGCGCTGCTGACGCAGGCGGCCAAGGACGGCGCCAGCGATATCCACATCGAGCCGTACGAGCGATCGAGCTCGGTGCGCTTTCGCGTCGACGGCACGCTGCGCGAAGTCGTGCAGCCGAACCGCGCCCTGCATGCGGCGCTGATCTCGCGCCTGAAGATCATGGCCGAGCTCGACATCGCCGAGCGCCGCCTGCCGCAGGACGGCCGCATCTCGCTGCGCATCGGCGGGCGCGCCGTCGACGTCCGCGTCTCGACGCTGCCGTCGGCGCACGGCGAGCGCGCCGTGCTGCGCCTGCTCGACAAGGCCGAGTCGAAGTTCACGCTCGAAGGCCTCGGCATGAGCGGCGAGACGCTGGCGAAGTTCGACCGCCTGATCAAGCAGCCGCACGGCATCATCCTCGTCACCGGGCCGACCGGCTCGGGCAAGACGACGACGCTGTACGCCTCGCTCGGCCGCGTCGACACCGCCGGCACCAACATCCTCACCGTCGAGGACCCGGTCGAGTACGAGCTCGCCGGCATCGGCCAGACGCAGGTCAACGCCAGGATCGACCTCACCTTCGCGAAGGCGCTGCGCGCGATCCTGCGCCAGGACCCCGACGTCATCATGATCGGCGAGATCCGGGACTACGAGACCGCGCAGATCGCGATCCAGGCGTCGCTCACCGGCCACCTGGTCCTCGCC
>Ga0207650_10000681_pt1 | contig 26706 bp, 21 predicted proteins | sample KBSS63metaG_FD_184325 | JGI IMG/M metagenome (GOLD analysis project Ga0207650, IMG submission 184325) | Switchgrass rhizosphere microbial communities from Kellogg Biological Station, Michigan, USA - KBS S6-3 metaG (SPAdes) (version 2) | ecosystem: Host-associated > Plants > Roots > Rhizosphere...
GGCATCGGCCGGCACCAGGGGCGGCACCAGCGGCATATTGGTCCGGACCGGCGAGGCCATGCCCATATCGGGAGCCGCCGGGTGACCGAGCTGCGCCTGGCGCAACTGCTCGGCCTTCAGCTGGTCGGCCCGCTGCTGATGGGCGATCTCCGAGCGGCGCTTGGCCTCGCGCGCCTGGATCAGCTTCTGCTCCAGATAGGCACGGCGTTCGGCGATCTGCTGGGCCTCGCGGGCTTCGGCTGCGGCCCGCTCGGCGTCACCCTGGACGTCCCGCTCGAAACCCGTCTCGCCGTTGGAAAAGTTCGTCTTGGAAAAACGCATAAGACCTGCAATCCAGTCATTGATTTGCCGATGGCTAACCTCATTCGAATAGGCCAGGGACGGTTAATAAGTTCCTTCCGAAACGACGCGATTTTGAGACGACGACTGCGAGAAGCCCGGATTTCCGGGCTTTCTCATCATTAGGCTTCGATTAAATTTTTGTTGCGGCGACTTTCGTCCAGCGGCGCGACGATGCGATGAGCGGGCTGCTCGTGAGCGCCGTTTAAGCTGCCTTGCAGCGGCAGCGAGACGCCTTTCAGTGTGCGTTCCTGGCGCGTCAGGAATTCGATAGCTGGGCGATGGACAGCAGGGTGTCGGCGCTGATGCCAACCGATTTCGACGACTGCAGGATCGACAGAGCGGAAGAGGTGCTGCCGGAATTATTCTGCAAATCATACTCGACCGAAAAGCGCTCGAGCAGCTTGTTCAGCTTGGTCGCATCATGAAGGTCGTCGACGTTGACGAACTTCTTCAAGAGCGCCGCCTGGTCATCGACGTTCATTGCCGAGATGCCGCTCGGCAGGCTGAATGTGGTGGTGATGACGGAATAGAGCGCCGTATCGGACATGATGTCGTAAACCGAATTGATGTTCGGCGCCTGGCGCTGGAAATAGAGCGCAAGGCGCGTGCCGTCATTGGTGTCGCCCTCCTGCGATTCGAGCGTCTGGTGGAGGTAGAGCTCGTTGGTGGCGTCGAGGGCGCCCTTGTTCTGGGCCGTGCCGATCTTCGTGTCGACCAAGGCGCCATCGGTGCCGAAGTTGAACGCTTCGACGATGTCCTTGAACTGGGCGCCATCCGCCGTGTTGACGAAGCTCTTCGAGTTATCGGGATCGGAGGCGAAGGCCTTTTTCAGCGTCTCGGTCGTCACCTTCTTCGGGTCGATGCCGCTCGCCTTCAGGATGAAATCGGTAAGCTTGCTGTCGGCCAGAAGGTCGGAAACGCTCGTGACCTTGTCGATATTGGCGGCAAAATAGGTGGCGTCTTTCTTGATGCTGGTGGTCGCCGCCGTCAGCGCCGCTCCCGACAGGCCACGCTTCTGCTCGGTCGAATATTCGGAGACGTAGCTGTTGACCTGCGTCGTCGAGAGCGCGGTGACCGGCTGCTTGAGCTTACCGTCGCTGTCGAAGTTGAAGGCCTTTGCCAACTTGACGAAGCGATCGTCCTTCAAGCTGTTGACGTAGCTTTTCGGGTCATAGGGATCGCTCTCCATGATCTTCGTCATCTGCGCCTTCGAGATCTCGGTTTCGCCGATGCCGAAGGAGCGCAGCGCCATCTGATAGAGCTCAGGCAGACTGTTGTTGGTGGTGCTGGTATCCGCCGTGGCATTGCTGGCGAAGAAATCCTTGATATTCTTTACCTTGGCGATACGGGTCTCATAATTGGCTACAGCGTCTGCCTTGGCCGTCGTCTGCTCGGACTGGTAGTGGCTCGAGAAGGCGGTGGTGGCGGCTGCGAGTTGGGTCGCCGTCTGCGCCGAACTGCCGGATGCCACCGTGCCGTCCGACTGAAAATTGAACTGGGCAACGACATCCGAAAAGCCGGAAAGCTTGGCATAGCTGGGGTCTTCCACCGATGTCTCGAGGTCGTATTTCAGCGTGTTGTCCGTCCCCTGCGGATCCCGCGACTGCAGATTGTAGGCGATCTTGACGTAATCAAAGAGCCGGCTGTCCGAGGTCAGATCCTCGACCGATTTGACCGAGCCGATATGCGCCTTGTAGTAGGCGGCATCGTCGGCTGCGGCCACGGTTGTGACGAATGACGGGACAGTTGTGTTGTAGGCGTCCATGACCGCAGCCTTCTGGCTGAGCGTCTGGATCTTGCTGGTGTAGTTGGCGACATAGCCGTTCGAGGTGGTGCTGATCTGGTCTGCGGTCTGGACGGAAGCGCCAGCAGCGACTGACCCGTCGCTCTGGAAGTTGAATTGCGAAAGGACGCTGGTGAGGCCCTTGTCGGAAGCCGTTCCCGCATCCTTGACCGCAGCCACGAAGGCGGCGCCGGTGAGGCCGGGATCGATGCCATAGGCGGTCTTGACGTAGTCGAACAGCCTTGAATCGGAAACGAGCTGATCGGCCGAGGTGACATTGCCGATGTTGGCCTCGTAATAGGTCTTGTCGGCATCCGGTGTCGTGGTCGCGATCGAGCCGTCGGCGTTGAAGCTGAACTGTGCCGCCATCGCCTTGTCGGCCGCGCTGCCGTTGACGTTGACGAAGCTGTTCGGATCCGAGACGTCGCTTGTCAGCATCGACTTCAGGAAGCTGTTCGAGATGTTGGTCGGGTCGATCCCGTAGCCCTTCAGCACGTAGTCCCTCAGCTCCGTATCGCTGAGGAAATCGTCGACATTCTTCACCGAGCCGATGGCGGCATCGTAACTCTCGGTGGTCGTCTTGGCCGCAGCCTCCTCGTCGATGAAGGATTGCTGGTAGAGGCCGATCGCGGCATCGGTCGTGTCTGAGGTGCTCGAGCTGGATGTGGATGACGTGGAACCGAACATCGTCGTCAATGTCGCGCTGGACTGGGCGGTCGTGCTTGTGGATGTGCCAAAATTGAAGGCGGCGGCGATCTGCTTGTATTTCGGGTCGTTCAGGCGGTTGGCAAAGCTTGAAGTATCGCTGAGATCGCTGGTCAGCACCTGTTTCATGAAAGCCTTGGCATAGGTGAAGTCCTCCAGCCCGTACGCCTTCATGGCATAGCTGTAGAGCTGGTAGTTGTTCATCAGGTCATCGACGGTTTTGACCTTGCCGATATTGGCATTGTAGTAATCGGTCTCACGCTTGGTGGACGGCTGGGAGGCAACCCGCGCCAGCGTCGACGTCATGTTCTTGGTGTCCAAGGTGTAGCTGAGATAGGTCGATGTCATCGGCGCGCGCCCTGAAGACTTGGCTTAAAATCATAAATCAATCGGCCGGATTATCGACTTCAAACCTTACTCGAGACTTTACATATGCGGCCGCGCGACTGCGCCAGGCTGGCACGCCACAGGCCGGTACATCTTCACCTTATGGAAACCGTGGCGGCTTGGCTTTTGCTAACCATTTGAGGATGCAAAGTTTTCTTAACCGCAATTTTTAAGCTGTCTGGAAGGGGGTGCGCCTAGTCTTGGGCTATCGAGAGGGCAGAAGTCCTCCGTCAAAAAGACCGGAAAACCGGCTCTCAGGTAAGACAAGGGTAGAAAACGATGACCAACACCGTCCTTAAGCCCGCTTGGGCTGCAACGACCCTGCGGCTCGATCCAAACCGCTTTCCTCAGCATGTCAGCTATGCCATGCGCGGTGCTACCGGCGACGTAACGATCACCATTGACGCCCGTGGCGCCGTCCTGCGGAAGGTCCTGCCGTCTAGCGGCCTGCCGCTGTCGATCGCCCTTCCAAAGCGCGCCTTCAAGGGCGTCGCAGCCCGCGCCATCGACCATGGCGACGGCGAAGTCACCGTGACGCTCGAACTGCATCACGACGATCCGGATCTCTGCATTCCGCTGCTCGTCGCCCACGATCTCAGCGATATCGCCGCCGACTGGCGCACCTGGTCGGAAGCATTCGCCATTCCGATGATGATGGTCGAAGCCGATGGTGTGGCACGCATGCTCGAAGATCATCTGGGCGGCGTTCGCACCAATGAGACCCAGCCGCGCCGTCGCCATTCCTTCTTCGCCGATCGCCGCCCGCGCTTCCTGGTGCGCAGGACATCGGGCAAGATGGGCGTGGCTCTGAAGATCGCCGGACGCGAGATCATCGCCCGCGATTAAACACCGACCTATCCCTCCCCGCGAAACCCGGCGCCCGCGCCGGGTTTTTCGTTTGTCAGGGAACGGTGAGGATAAACGACAGCAGCAGGCCCACGAAGATCACGAAGCCGACCTTGCCGTTCGACCTGAACAGCGTCAGGCATTGTGCAGCATCGTCGATGTCGAGAACGATGACCTGGTAGGCGAACATGCCGCCGGCAACGACTAGGCCTAGAAAGGCAATCACACCGGCGCCGGCCAATCCGAAGGCTATGAACATCAGCAACAGCGCCATGCCGTAGAGGCCGGCCAGCCAGATCTTGGTGCGGTCGCCAAATAGTCGCGCTGTCGAGCGGACGCCGATCAATTCGTCGTCTTCCTTGTCCTGATGGGCATAGATCGTGTCGTAGCCGATGGTCCAGAGGACGGCGGCAATGTAGAGCAGGATCGGCGCCAGCGACAGACTGCCGAAAATGCCGGCCCAGCCCATCAGCGCGCCCCAGGAAAAGGCGAGCCCGAGGAAAAACTGCGGCCAGTCGGTGAAGCGCTTGGCAAAGGGGTAGAGCGCCACCAGCCCGAGCGACAACAGGCCGAGCAGGAAGCAGAACCAGTTGAGCTGCAACAGCACGAGCAGCCCGACCAATGCCTGCAAGGCAATGAATTTCTTGGCTTGATTGCGCGAGACGCGCCCGGACGGCAGCGGCCGCGACCGCGTGCGGGCCACGGCAGAATCAATCTCATGGTCGATGAGGTCGTTGAAGGTGCAGCCGGCGCCGCGCATGGCGACGGAGCCGATGAAGTAGAGAATGAGATGATACAGCAGCTGCGGGCCGACGAATTGCCCGAGCTGCGCTGCCGCACCGGCGGCAAGCGTCACCGACCAGACGCAAGGCAAAAGCAGCAGCTGCCAGCCGATCGGCCGGTCCCAGCGCGCCAGCTGGGCATAGGGCCACAGCCAGGGCGGCAGGGCCCGGTAGACGAAGTTATCGGATGGCGCATCGGCGACGCGGCCGCGGGAATCGTGACTGTTGCTCATGACGCATGTCTAGTGCGTTTCGCATCGCGCTGGAAGAGACGCCATTAACCGAGTCCACCCGGCGATCACGGTGACGATTGCGAGGATACCGGCGTCAGTTGAGCGTAAATCCGAAACGGTAGGTGGCCGAGACGCCGATGACCAGTTGGTTCCTGTCGCCACGCTCGCGCACCAGGCTGCTATCGGCAGCGGACCCCTTCAGCCGCTGGTATTCGACGAAGGAGCTGGTGCTGAAGTTCTTGGTTGCCTGCCAGGTCAGCGCGCCGCCGACACCGACGGATTTCAAACCGCCGCCGGGATTGTCGCGATCGAGGCCGCTGGCGGCCGACTCCTTGGCGTCGACACCGTAATAGGCATCCATATATTTGGCCGTGGCAAAGGTAGCCCGGGGCCCGCCCGATAGGCTCAGGTTGGGCGCGATGTCGGTAAAGGCGTCGACGGCGACGTCGGCGACCAGCCCGTTATGAGCGCGGATACCCTGGCGCAACTCGGCGCGGGCGCGGATCCAGTCGGTCGGATAGATCTCGACGAAGCCGCCGGCTTCTGCGCCCCATTTGACATCCTTCAGACCTTTCAGCTCGCGACCGTCGCCGGAATCCCGGCTTGGCACGAATTTGCCGACGATACCGACACGAAATGTCCCGGTATCGAGCAGCGCGAAAGCCGCATTGTCGTTGCGGGACGTGAATCGCGGTGCCGGCCCCTGCTTGCCGAAAGAGACTAGAGGCGAAAACTGTAGTTTGTTGTGCTTGGCACCCTCGAACTTCGGGCCGACGAAACCGGCGCCGCCGAGGCTGACGTACCAATCCCCGGACCACCAGTGCTGGCCGTCCTGCGCCGCCGCAGCGCCCGCCGTTGTCGCGAAAAAGGCGAACGAAATCAGCAGACGCGATGTCTTGGCCATGGGAAATCCTGTACTCAATACAAAGGCACGTGCCCGGAATGCGACACCCTATCCGGATCGCATTACCACTTGCTTAACCAAGACAGCGAAGTATCCTGCCGACCTCCCGAAGTGCGAGCCAAGCTCGGCACAGCGTCGACGGTCAGAAGACCACTTTTTCCAAGGGAGCGCGGGTCGCCTCGAATTCCTTCAGCTTCGCCTCGCCTTCGGCGATGTAGTTGCGATTGTCGGGGACGGCGAACTGGTCCTTGGTGATCTGGATCTGGAAAATGAACAGTTGCTCCCAGCGGAAGGCCATTTCGGAACCTGCCAGGTAGAACTCCCACATGCGGAAGAACTGTTCGTCATAGAGTGCGACGGCCTCCGCCTTGCGGGCGACGAAACGTTCGCGCCAGTGGCGCAGCGTGTAGGCATAGTGCATAGGCAGGATTTCGATATCCTTGACCAGCAGATTGGCTTTCTCGAGCGCCGGCGTCGTCTCGGCCAGCGATGGAATATAGCCGCCGGGAAAGATGTATTTCTCGATGAAGGCGTTCGTTGCCAGGCTCGGCTTGGGGCGTCCGATGGAATGCAGCACCATGACGCCGTCGTCTGCCAGCAGTTCCGAGACCTTGTTGAAGAATTTTCGGTAATTGCCGATGCCGACATGCTCGAACATGCCGACCGAAACGATCCGGTCGAACTTCCGGCCGGCGAGATAGCGATAGTCCTGCAACTCGAAGCGAACCCGGTCGGAGAGCCCGCGCTTGGCCGCGCGGTCACGCGAGATCTTCAACTGCTCCTCGCTCAGCGTGATGCCGGTGAAATCGATGTTTTCGGTTGACTCCGCCAGGTACAGGCCCATGCCGCCCCAGCCGGAACCGATCTCGAGCACGGACTGGCCCGGTTGAAGGCGGAGCTTGGAGGCGATGTGACGCTTCTTGGCAAGCTGGGCCGCATCGAGACTGATGCCCGCCGGCTCGAAATAAGCGCAGGAATACTGCCAGTCCTCGTCGAGGAAGAGGTCGAAAAGTTTGGCCGAGAGATCGTAGTGATGGGCGACGTTGTGCTTGCTGCGATTGATCGGCAGCCGGCTCTTGAGCTGCTGCCAGGCGATCCGCCCGACCAGCTTCATGGCGATCTTTAAATCGAACAGCTCGTCCGTGGTATTCAGCTTCACCAGCGACAGGAAGTCGTAGATATCCCCCTGCTCGATGATGAAGCGCCCCTGCATGAACATCTCGCCGAGCTTCAGCGTCGGATCCGTGGCGATGGCGTCTTCCGCCTCCCGGTCTGCACCGCGCACGACGATGGTCTCGCCGGTACCATCGCCGAGCACATGCGTCTCGCCGTTGCTTAGTGTGAGCTGCAGGGAACCCTTGCGGACAATTTTGGTGATGAGTGCAAGCAGTGACGACGCCATGACGCCTCGCAATGAAATGACAGGACAATAAGGCGACAGTATCGTCTCTCATTCGGCTGGCAAGCGCACGCCACGGCCCACCGGAGCACTCCGGCAAAAGGTTGCCGGAGTGTGACATTCTTGCCAATATATAAGCTAAGTGCCTATTTTCGTTTGAGCGCATCGGCAAGCGCCGCGCCAAAACTGCCCTGCGTCTGGGTCGGTGGGCGGCTGCCCTGCTGCTTGGCGGGAAGGGCGCGGGTAGCGGCACCAGTCCGGTTCTCACGGGCTGGCGGCACAGCGTCGTCGCCGGCGTCCTTGCGCATGCTCAGCGCAATCCGCTTGCGCTTGGCATCGATGTCGACGACGCGCACCTTGACGACGTCGCCGGCCTTCACGACCTCATGCGGGTCCTTCACGAAACGATCCGCCAGCTGCGAGACGTGGACAAGCCCGTCCTGGTGAACGCCGATATCGACGAAGGCGCCGAAAGCCGCCACGTTGGTGACCGTGCCTTCGAGCATCATGCCGGGCTTCAGGTCGCTGATCTCGTTGACGCCTTCCGCAAAGGTCGCGGTCTTGAAGCTCGGACGCGGGTCGCGGCCGGGCTTTTCCAGTTCGGCCAGGATGTCACGGACCGTCGGCAGGCCGAAACGCTCGTCGACGAAGGCGCGCGGATCGACCGCCTTCAGCGCGGCGCTGTCGCCCATCAGGGTCCTGAGGTCGCGACCGCAGGCGGCGACGATCTTCTTGGCGACGCCATAGGCTTCCGGATGGACGCTTGACGCATCCAGCGGCTCCTTGCCGCCCGATATGCGCAGGAAGCCGGCGCATTGCTCGAAAGCCCGCGGCCCGAGACGGGCAACCTTCAAGAGATCGCGGCGGCTTTCGAAGCGGCCGGCCTCGTCGCGGTGGCGGACGATGGATTCGGCAATGGAGGCACCGAGGCCGGAGACGCGGGCCAGAAGCGGTGCCGAGGCGGTGTTGAGATCGACGCCGACCGCATTCACGGCATCCTCGACAACAGCATCCAGCGAGCGCGACAGCTTCTGCTGGTCGACATCGTGCTGGTACTGGCCGACGCCGATCGACTTCGGCTCGATCTTGACGAGCTCTGCCAACGGATCCTGCAGACGGCGGGCGATCGATACGGCGCCGCGCAAGGTGACGTCGAGATTGGGGAATTCCAATGCGGCCGCTTCGGACGCCGAATAGATCGAGGCGCCGGCTTCGGAGACGATGACCTTGGTGGGCTTGGTGCCCGGCAGCTCGGCCAGCATGTCGCCCACCAGCTTTTCCGTCTCGCGGCTGCCGGTGCCGTTGCCGATCGAGATCAGCTCGACCTTGTGCTTGACGATCAGGGCCGCCAGCGTCGCCTGGGTGCCGCGCACATCGTTGCGGGGCTGGAAGGGATAGACGGTGGCGGTGTCGAGCAGCTTGCCTGTCGCATCGACTACGGCGACCTTGACGCCGGTGCGGATGCCGGGATCGAGCCCTATGGTGGCGCGCGCGCCGGCGGGGGCTGCCAGCAGCAGGTCCTTGAGATTGCGGGCAAAGACGTGGATCGCCTCCTGCTCGGCCCGTTCGCGCAATTCGCGCATCAGATCGAGCGACAGCGACATCGACAGCTTGACGCGCCAGGTCCAGCTCGCGACCTCCATCAGCCAGCGGTCGCCGGGTTTTTGGGCGCCGATCTCGTAGGCGATGGCGATCATCCGCTCGACCGGCTTGAAGGGCGATGCGAGATCGGCGTCGATCTCGATGGTCAGCGTCAGCATCTCCTCGTTCCAGCCGCGCAGCATGGCGAGCGCCCGGTGGCCGGGCGCCGTCGCCCAGCGCTCGGTGTGATCGAAATAGTCGGAGAATTTCGCGCCCGCCTCCTGCTTGCCGTCGACGACCTTGGCGCGCAGCTGGGCATTCTGGCGCATATGGGCGCGCAGGGTCTTCAGGAGGTCGGCGTTTTCGGCGATGCCTTCGGCAATGATGTCTCGGGCGCCCTCGAGCGCCGCCTTCACGTCGGCCACCTCGCCGACGACATAGATTTCCGCAAGCTGGGCCGGCTCACGACTGCGATCCCTCAGGATCGTTTCCGCCAGCGGTCCGAGGCCACGTTCGCGGGCGATTTCGGCGCGGGTGCGGCGCTTCTGCTTGAACGGCAGGTAGAGATCCTCCAGCTCCGCCTTGGTGGCGACGCCGGCGATCTTGCGCTGCAACTCGTCGGTCATCTTGCCCTGGCCGGTGATGCTGTCGAGGATCGAGGCGCGGCGGGCTTCGAGTTCGCGCAGGTAGACGAGCCGCTCGGCCAGCGTCCGCAACTGCCCGTCATCCAGCCCGCCCGTCACTTCCTTGCGGTAGCGGGCAATGAACGGCACCGTCGAGCCCTCGTCGAGAAGACCGACCGCGGACACCACCTGATCCGGCCGGGCATTGATCTCGGCGGAAATGATTGCGGCGATGGAGCGGATATCTGCGGCCATGGGGATCTCTGCGTTCGGTGTCGTTGGCGCGACCATAGTCCAGGAAAGAGGCAAGGCAATGATCCTGATCGGTGGTTGAGAACGACTCCACAGGATTTGCCGCTTGACCTTTGCGGCAGGGCTGCTTAACCGCCAAGTTCTGGCAACAAAGGGGCAGGCGATGAAAGTTCTGTTGATCGGATCGGGCGGACGCGAGCATGCGCTGGCCTGGAAGCTGGCGCAATCGCCGCTGCTGAGCAAGCTCTATGCCGCCCCCGGCAATCCTGGGATCGCCGAGCATGCCACGCTGGTGGCTGTGAATACGGAAGACAACGACGCCGTTGCCGCCTTCTGCCTGTCGGAAGCCATCGATTTCGTCGTCGTCGGCCCCGAGGCACCGCTCGTCGCCGGTCTCGCAGACCGCCTGCGCCAGGCCGGCATCGCCGTCTTCGGCCCGTCTGCGGCTGCGGCCCAGCTCGAGGGCTCGAAGGGCTTCACCAAGGACATCTGCGCCCGCTATAATATTCCGACCGGCGCCTACCAGCGCTTCGACGATGCCGGCAAGGCCAAGGCCTATATTCTGGCCGAAGGCGCGCCCATCGTCGTCAAGGCCGACGGGCTTGCGGCCGGCAAGGGCGTGACGGTCGCGATGACGCTGGACGAGGCGATTGCGGCGGTCGACGACTGTTTCGACGGCGCGTTCGGATCGGCTGGTGCGGAAGTGGTGGTCGAGGCCTTTCTCGATGGCGAGGAAGCGAGCTTCTTCTGCCTCAGCGACGGTACGCACGCCCTGGCGCTGGCCACGGCGCAGGACCACAAGCGCGTCGGCGACGGCGATACCGGCCCGAACACCGGCGGCATGGGTGCCTATTCGCCCGCCGCCGTGATGACGCCTGAGCTGATCGAGCGGACGATGAAGGAGATCATCGAGCCGACCATGCGCGGCATGGCCGAAAGCAGCATGCCGTTTACCGGCGTCTTCTTCGCCGGGCTGATGATTACCGCCAAGGGGCCGGAGCTGATCGAATACAACGTCCGCTTCGGCGATCCGGAGTGCCAGGTGCTGATGATGCGGCTGAAGAGCGATCTGCTGCCGCTGCTTTTGGCCTGCGCCAACGGCACGCTCGACCAGATGAGTGCCGAATGGAGCGACGATGCGGCGCTGACCGTGGTCATGGCCTCGAAGGGATATCCGGGCTCATACGAGAAGAACTCGGTCATATCAGCCCTTCCCGCCGACAGCATGACTGCCAAAGTGTTTCATGCCGGCACAGCCCTGAAGGACGGGGCGTTGGTGGCGACAGGCGGCCGGGTGCTGGGGGTAACGGCCATCGGTCCGAGCGTCGGGGATGCCCAGAAAGGCGCCTATGCGCTTGCCGATCAGGTGCATTGGGACAATGGCTTCTGCCGCCGCGATATTGGCTGGCGGGCAATCGAACGCGAAAAGCGCTAAATGACGGGCTGAGTCAGCCTAGAAATCAGCCGTTCCGCTAAATGTTTAGCGAATCCTCTGACGGGTTGGAAATGAAGGCGCGCTAGTCTCCTCGCAAGTCCCGATGGAGAGTTCTATGCGCCCCATGATCCTGACCACAGTGTTTCTGCTGACCGCAAGCTCTGCCATGGCTTCCTCGTTCCTGTCCGTGGACGGAGCGACCAAAACCAGCGGCAACAGCATAGAAACGCGGGTCTGCGTCGATTGCCCGGCAGCCCAGCCTAAGATCGTCAATCGCGGCTATGTTGTTCCGGAGCTGCCGGTCGGCACCCAGACCATGATCGTTCGCGAGATCAATGGCGAACAGAAGGTCGTTCGGACCGAAGCCTGGCTCGGCGGATCACCAGTGGTCTTCTTCAGCAAAGCGTCGCCGGAAGCTCTTGCCGCAGCGGGCGTATCGACCGATGGCATCGATCTCGGCGCAAAGACCGCCGCAGTGCCGAGCCCCGCTCAGACCTTGTCCACGCTCGATACCTCCGACTTTCAGCTTCGCGGCCAATAACGCGAGCAGGTCCGCCGCCTGACAACTGCCATTATTTGCTGCCTATTATAAAGTTCTTATTCTTAAGCACTTGTTAGCTGAATATACTGCATGGATATGCAACCGGCAGCAGCATGTGATTTTCAGCAGCAACAGACGCGTCCACCCACGACGCGTTCACGAGCGGTAGGATACCGCACCGGCACACGTGAACCTGCTCTGTTGCGAGGCGCAATGAAAAACCTGAGAATCTCCACCCAGCTGATGGTGCTTGTCACTGGCCTGATGATCGCCTTTGCCGGCGTCACCTTCTACCAAATCCAAACTTCGGCAGCGGCCATCTACCAGGAGCGCTATGCTCTGCTGCGCACCCAGGTGGAATCCGGGATCTCCATTATGCAGCAATATTACGACCGCGAGAAAGCGGGCACGCTGACGCATGAGGAGGCGCAATCGCAGGCCTTCAACGAGCTCTCCCATGTTCGATATGAGCCGGACGGATACTTCTTCGGCTATGACGACGATGTCGTTCTCAGAGTTCATTACGACGCGGCCAAGCTCGGCCTGAGCAGCAAGGGCAAGCCGGACCCCAAGGGCAACATGTATCGCGACCAGATCGTCAAGGTGGCGCAGGCCGGTGGCGGCGTGGTCGACTTCTATGGCCCGAAGCCCCAGCATCCGGCCGACGCCTTCTTCCGCAAGAGCGTCTACACCAAGCGGTTCGCGCCGTGGAACATAGCGCTGGCGACGGGCGTCTACATGGATGACCTGGAGGCGCAGATCAGATCGACGATCTGGCAGACCTTGCTCGTCGGCCTTGCAGTGTTCGCCGCCGCGCTTGGCGCCGCATTCTATGTCATTCGCGGAATATCGCAGCCGCTGGCCGATGTACGTGGTGCGCTCAACGCGGTTGCCGACGACGATGTCAACGTGCAGATCCCCCACGCCGGCATGGGCAACGAGGTCGGCATGATGGCCAAGGCGACACAGTCGCTGCAGGAAAAGCTCCGCGAGCGTCAGGCGCTGGCCGATCTTCAAGTGGCGCAGGAGCGTCAGATCAATGCCGAGCGCCAGGAAAATATCCGCCAACAGCAGGGCCAGGCAGAGCACCAGGAACAGGTTGTCGCTACCATCGGCGAAGCGCTGGAGCAGCTGGCCAAGGGCGACCTCACCGTGCGCTGCAGCGATCTCGGCACAAGCTATGCCGGATTGCGCAATAACTTCAACGAGGCGCTTTCGCATCTCGAAGCAGCCATGACACGCGTCAACTCCAAGGGTACGGACATCGGCGTCTCCAAGGAAGAGATCCGCCGCGCCTCCAACGAGCTGTCGCAGCGCACCGAACGCCAGGCAGCCAGCCTGGAGGAAACCTCGGCGGCGCTCGACGAATTGACCGTCGCCGTTCGCCAGACCGCCGAAGGCGCCCATGAGGCGAGCAAGCGCGTCGAAACCATCAGCGCCGAAGCCTCGCGCAGCGACGGCATCGTGTCGGAAGCCATTGGGGCAATGAGCGGCATCGAACAATCCTCGACCGAGATCGGCAAGATCATCGGGGTCATCGACGAGATCGCCTTCCAGACCAACCTGCTCGCGCTGAATGCCGGCGTCGAGGCCGCCAGAGCCGGCGAAGCCGGCAAGGGGTTCGCCGTCGTCGCGCAGGAAGTCCGCGAGCTGGCACAGCGCTCGGCCGCTGCCGCCAAGGAAATCAAGGAACAGATCGCCCGCTCCTCAACGGAGGTCGGCCATGGCGTTCGCCTGGTCGGCGACGCCGGTGCGGCCTTGAAGCGGATTTCCGACCAGATCAAATCCGCAAACGAGATCGTCTCGAAGATCGCCCACAGCGCCTCCGAGCAGGACACCACGTTGCGCTCGATCTCGTCTGCCATGAACCAGCTGGATGCCGCCACGCAGCAGAACGCCGCCATGGCGGAAGAGACGACGGCCTCGGCCGAAACGCTCGCCAACGACACCGAAGAGCTGCTCGATCTGATCCGTGGGTTCCGCATCGGCAACGGCCGCCCGACCACGCAACAGACGCGCCGCGCCGCCTGACAACTGCCAGGCACCGCGCCTGAACATTGTCCACGACATTGACAAGCCGCCGGAGCGATCCGGCGGCTTGTTCCGTCCGAACGTCCAGCTGTCAGGACAGTGCGTCGACCTGTTCGACCAAGCGGTCGATGTCCTGTTCGGAAAACACCTTGATGCCGGCCTGCGCCAGCCGCGCCGCGGTCACGCCATGGCCCGCATGGCGAACGCCTGTGAAGGCTCCGTCGTAGATGAAGGCGGAGCCGCATGACGGGCTGCCGTCGATTAACAAGGCGAAGGTGCAACTGCTGCGAAGGGCGAGGTTCAGGGCATTGTCCGCGGCCTCAATAAACCCGTCCGTGACGTCGCCGCCGGTTATTTCCAGCACGCGCGCCTTGCCTGACAAAACGTCCCCGCCATTCATGCCTGCCGCGATCTCGGCAGGCGGTCGCGGTACCTTCATGCCGGCCGACATCTCCGGGCAGATCGTCACCAGCCTCCCCTCCCTTTGCCAACGCTCGAGAGCCGGGTGCAGCAGCGGCTTGGCCTTGCCATCGTAGCGGACTGCCTGCCCCATGAGGCAGGCGCTGACGAGAATCTTGATCATCGCCTGTGATAGCGCCTGGCGGCCTCGAGTTCCACCCGGGCTGATCCCGGGCTCGGTCAGCGGCACGGGAATCTCAGGCGAACGGTTGACTTAGCGGCGCCGTCGCCTTGTTATGCGGCGGGCGGATAGGACGTCCGCAGACGAGCGAAAGGTAGTTCTTTATGAGCAGTGCATGGCCTGAAATTACCCTGGTGCGGCATGGTGAAACGGCCTGGAGCCTGTCGGGCCAGCACACTGGCCGGTCCGACATACCGCTGACGCCGGCCGGCGAAGCGGCTGCCGTCGCGGTCGCCGAGCGGCTGAAGGGCCAGCATTTCGATGCCGTCTGGTCGAGCCCCTCCATGCGCGCGTCGACCACCTGCACCCTGGCCGGCTTCGGCGAGCAGCGCGAGATCAAACAGGATCTCGCGGAGTGGGATTACGGCGCCTATGAGGGGGTGACGACAAAAGACATCCAGAAAACCCGACCGGGATGGCGCATATTTCGCGACGGGGCGCCCGAAGGCGAAGACGCGGCCGCTGTCGGGGCGCGGGCGGATGGCATCATCGCAGCACTGCGGCAGCGCAACGACCGGGTGCTGATCTTTTCGAGCGCGCATATCCTACGCGTCCTCGCCGCCCGCTGGGTCGGCCTGCCGCCGGAAGACGGCGCACGGTTCACGCTCGACACCACGAGCATCAGCGTCCTCGGCTATGAGCACGACCTCAGCGAACCGGTGATCCGCCGCTGGAACCAAGTGTAATTTTGCTATCGGCGGCGCAGGGCGCCGCCGATCTTGCTGATCAGGCCTAGCCGGTGATCTTCGAGAAATCGGCGACGGTGCCTGTCGCCTGTCGGATCATCCGCAGCAGTGCCAGACGATTGGCGCGAACCGCCTCGTCCGGGTCGTTGACCAGCACATCGGTGAAGAAGCGATCGACCGGCAGGCGCAGCATGGAGAGAGCTGTCATGGCCGAACGGAAATCTTCGGTCGCAATGGCGGCCGATGCTTCCGCAGAAGCTTTGGTGACAGCGGCAAACAGATCCCTCTCGGCATCCACGGCCAGCAGGCTTTCGGTGACCGTCTCGGCGACGATGGTTCCCTTCTTCTCCTCGGCCGCCAAAAGCTGGGTTGCCCGCTTTGTGCCGGCCAGCAGATTCTTGCCGTCTTCGGAGGTGATGAAGAAGGTGAGCGCCTCGACACGACGCGCCACCATCAGCAGATCGTCCGTCTCCGGCGTCAGAACCGCGTCGATCAGATCGTAGCGGGCGCCCTGGTCGCGCAGGTAGACCTTCAGGCGGTCGTGGAGGAAGGACAGAAGGTCGGCAAGTACCTTTGCCGCGTCCCCCTGAAAAGACTGCAAAGTCGTTCCTGCAATCTTTGCAAGTACAAGAGCCTCAACAAGAACCTTGTTAATCGGCAGCCGCACCTTTCGTTCCAGCAAGATCCGCACGACGCCAAGCGCTGCACGACGCAGGGCGTAGGGATCCTTGGAGCCTGTCGGCTTTTCATCGATCGCCCAAAAGCCAACCAGCGTATCCAGCTTGTCGGCGAGCGCTACCGTCAATCCGACTTTGTCTTCCGGCAACCGATCGGAGGGGCCGTTCGGCTTCCAGTGATCTTCGATCGCAGCGGCAACGGAGGCATCTTCGCCCTGCAGCAGAGCATATCTGCGGCCCATCAGCCCCTGCAGTTCCGGGAATTCGCCGACGGCTTCGGTGCGCAAGTCTGCCTTGGCCAGCACCACGGCGCGGTCGACCAGCGCCTTGTCGGCGCCGGTGACCTCGGCAAGTTCGGCGGCGAGCGCACGAATGCGGGCAACCCGCTCGCCCTGGCTGCCGAGCTTGGCATGGAAGGTGACGTTCAAGGCGTCGAGCTTGGCCATGCGCTGGTCGAGCGGCTTTTTGAGGTCGAGATCGAACTTGGCGGCAGAAGCCTGCAGCGTCTCGAGGTCGGGCAGGTCGCCCTGGTCGCGCTTCCAGAAATGCAGCGCGTCGGAAAGACGCGCGCGTACGACCTTGCCATTGCCGTGGATGATTTCGGCACCGCCGTCGCTCGCCTCGATATTGGCGATCAGCACGAACTTGTTCGACAGCGTCTCGCTGCCCTGCGGCCTGGTGACGAAGCACTTCTGGTTTGTCTTGATCGTCAGGCGGATGATTTCGGACGGGATCGTCAGATAATCTTCCTCGAACTCGCCCATCAGCACCTGCGGCCATTCGACGAGACCCGAGACCTCCTCGAGCAGCGCCGGGTCATCCACCAATTCAAGTCCGCTGGCGAACGCCAGGTTGGCGGCATCGGCGGCGATGATTTCCTTGCGACGTTCGGCATCGAGGATGACCTTCGCCTTTTCAAGGCCGGCGACATAGTCGTCGAAGCGCTTGACGGATATTGCGCCGGGGGCGTGGAAACGGTGGCCATAGGTCACGTCGGACGCGACGATGCCGTCGATCTCGAATGGGATGACGACGGTGCCTTCATGTTCGGTGCCGAAAGTGCAGACGATCGACTGCAGCGGGCGAACCCAGCGCAGCGACCCCGGGCGTGCCGAGGCGGCGCCCCAGCGCATGGTGTTGGACCAGGGGAAGCTGCGGATGATGCCGGGCATCACGTCGGCAATGATCTCCTCGGCGGCCCGACCGGGCTTGGCGATGATGGCGACGTAGAACTCGCCCTTCTTCGGATCGCTCTGGATTTCCGCCTCTTCGATGGACGACAGGCCGGCAGCCCGCAGGAAGCCTTCGATCGCCTGGGCGTTGGCATCGCGGCGCGGACCCTTGCGTTCCTCGCGGACATCGGCCGAGCGCGCCGTCAGCCCGCGAATGTCGAGCGTCAGCCGCCGGGGCGTCCAATATTCCCGCGCTCCCTCGTAGGACAGCCCTGCCTCGACCAGCGCGTCTGTGACGAGCTTCTTCAGATCGCCGGCAGCCTTGCGCTGCATGCGGGCCGGGATTTCCTCGGAGCGGAGTTCAAGCAGGAGATCGGGCATGTCACTATTCCTCACCCTCCCCGTAAGGTGGAGGGTCGGCACGCGGTGCCGGGGTGGGGTGAAAACTGTCGGCTTCTGCTAGCAAAATTTGCGGCTGCTGCACAATGGCAAATATAGTATCCAAAACAGCGTCGAGTTCAGCATGAACCTCGGTGTTCCAAAATCGGATGTCGCGGTATCCTTGGCTCTCAAGAAAATTCGTCCGCTGGAGATCATGTCGCCGGACAGCCTCGTCGGCGTGTTGGCTGCCGTCCAGCTCGATGATCAAGCCGATCTGGTGACATGCAAAGTCAGCGAAATATTTCCCGATCGGGACTTGGCGCCTGAAATGAGTACCCTCTATCGGAATACGCCAGAGGTGGCGCCAAAGTTTCGCCTCCGCGTCTGTGGCGCTTGCGCGAAGCCGACGGCTGTTGGCGATCTTGAAACGGTCAAGCGGCGATGGCTTTTTTGGCATGCTTGAACCTCTCCGAGAGACGGCGACTGCTTCCGAGCAGACACCCTCCCCTTGAGGGGGAGGGTCGGCGCGAAGCGACGGGGTGGGGTGATCGGCCGCAAGGCCGTATGCGCATGCGCTGCGATCACCCCCACCCGCGGCTTCGCCGCGACCTCCCCCCTTGAGGGGGAGGTTAACGCATTAAGCCCGCTTCTCACGCGCAGCACGGGGCTCTACCATCCGCCTCCGCCCCCACCGCCACCGCCGCCGCCCGACGAGCTGTCGCCGCCGCTGCTGGAGAAGGCGCTGTCCGAGCTTGAGACCGGGGCCGGGATGGTGGAGGCGATTGTCGAGGCCATCGATCCGGAAAAGCCGCCGATGCGGTCTGAAAAGCTGTCAGGACCGAAGCTGCCGACATACCAGACAGGTGCGTAAGCGACGCCCCCAACGGCTGCGGCGGCAAACCAGCTCTCGAAACTTTTCGACCAAGGTTTTTCGACGCCGAGCGCCACCGCGTAAGGCAGCAGGGTTTCGAAATGTCTTGGCGACATCATCGGTGCACCCTGCATGTTCATCCGGTCCTTTTCGGCCAGCGTCAGGTATTGCCGGAGCCCGGCCACGCCGTCCATCATCTTCGCGCCGAGCGCCGTCGGCGCACCCATCAGGAAGAAGAACACGCAGTTGGCTGCGAAGATGCCGATGATCGCCACCGTCAGCGGTAGCTCGCCGCTCATGTCGGGCGTCGAAGTCAGCGTCGCGATCAGGATGGAGATGACAGAGACGACGACGAAGCCGATGACGGCAGCGACCAGCACCGAGAAGACCTTGCGCACGGCACCGCCGCTCGACCGGAAGGACTTGCCGAGGAAGACGGCCACCAACACCGCCAGAACCGACAGGATCGCCGGCACAATGATCAGCGGAACGGCGTTTTCATGAAGTCGCCCGAAGACGACGATGCAGACGAAGACGGCAAGCGACAGCATCATGCCGCCAAAGGTATAGAGCGCATTGCTTTTGTAGTAGCGGTCGCGATGCTCCTTTTCGATGGCGTCGCGGAATTGGCCGCCGATTGTCTGGACCTTCTCACCGTGAGCCTTGTCGATCACGAGCCTATCGTCCTTGCCGCCGATCGCCTCGAGCAAGGTTCGCTCTCCTGTCTCCAGCTTGGCGTCTGCAGCCTTTGCCGTTCGGCGGATGACGATGCTGCTGTCGAGATCCTCCAGCACCACATAGCCGTTGACGGCGAGATTGAGCGCAGTGGCCGACACCGCCGTCCAGCCGCCGCCGGAAAAGCCACGATTGTCGATATAGTTGACCAATGCCGGCGATGCGCCCTCCGGGGCGTCCCAGCGCGGCACGACGACGCCACGGTCCGGATCGCGTCCAACCTTGACCCAGCTGCGGCCGTAATAGAGCAGCACCAGCAGCAATCCGCTGCCGGCGATGATGAGATCGCTGTTGTCGCGTAGAAACCAGCTGCGTTGCTGGCCGGCGCTGGGGGCTGCCACGGCGCCCTTTGCCAGCTTGACCGCGATCGTCAGGCCTTCGCCGGGGGCGAGCGGCCTTGTGGCTTCGAAAACGATGTCGCTGCCATCTTCCCGGACCCTCGCGTTTTTTTCCTTGGCGCCAAGGGGGCCAGTCGAAAAGGCAAGGCCCTGCTGCGTCACGCCTTCGGGCAGCGTTACCGTTGCCGAGGTTCGCAGGATCGGAAACAACCAGCCATTGCCGGTGACGTTCCAGTAGAGTTCGTCATGGTCATCGAAATAGCGGACCTGCCGGTCGGTCTTGTAGGTCAGCACATATTCGTGAGGACCAGGATCGAGCGTCACATCGGCCGATCCTAGGTAGATCCGCGTGCCGCCGTCGATCCTTTCACTGCGCCATTCTTCCGGCCGTCCATCGCGGCGCACGGACTGGACCGTGAAGTCGACGGTCACCAGCTTGCCGGCGCCGTCGCGGAAGGTGAGCGGAAAATCGCGAAATATGCCGTGCCTGACGTCCCTGCCCTCGGACGTGACGCTGATTGTCTCGGTTACATCCATCGATGCGTCGGCATCGAGGACAATGGCCTGCTGGAAGTCGTTGATGACCTCGCGCGCAGATGCGCCCTGCGCAAAAATCAGCGCCAGGCCCATCATGCAAAGGCGTGCGGCATTCGCTATCACGGTGCGTTCCCCCGAACCCAGTTTGACGCCCCGCGAAACGCTTTCGCTAGCCGGCGTCGTCTTCGAAAGTCACCCCGAGCGATGCCAGCACCTGCCAGTAGGTGGGAAATGTCTTGGCAACGCAATCGGGGTCCAGAATGGTAATCCCGTCCACCATCAAGCCGGCCAGCGCGAAGCTCATGGCGATCCGATGATCGGCAAAGGTATCGATCGAGGCCTCCAGACGCTGTCCCGCAAGGCTCGGGTCGGCGGCGACGACCAGATCGTCGCCTTCCTCCGTCGCCAGCCCTTCCCGGATCGCGTTCAAGCCGGTCGATAGCGCGCGAATACGGTCGCATTCCTTGACGCGCAAATTGGCGATGCCGACGAACCGCACCGGTGTCTCGTTGAAGGCGGCAAGGACCGCGATGGTCGGGATCGCATCCTGCATCTGGCTACCGTCGATGACAGCAGGCAGATGCGGGAAGGCCGAAATCAGCGCATGCGCCTTGGCGTCGGGCTGGGTAAACGCGTCGGCCGGCGTCCCGAGATCGATGGCACCGTCCGTCAGCACATCGGCAGCCCATAGATAGGTCGCAGCGGAAGCGTCGGGCTCGATATGAAAATCGGTGGCCGTGTAGCCGGTCGGCTCGACCCGCCAGATCACGGCACTGATGCGCTCGACCTTGGCACCGAAAGCCTGCATCGCCGCCGTCGTCAGGTCGATGTAGCCGAGCGCACCGATATCCTCGCCCAGCAATTCGATATCGACCGTCCTGTCGCCGCCGGCAGCCATCATCAGCAGCGCCGAGACGTACTGGCTGGACAAGCCACCATCGATCTGGATTTTGCTCGCCTGGAATTTCCCTGTGCCGTGGACGGTGACGGGCGGGCAGCCGGTCTCCGCTGACGCATCGATGCCGAGAGACTGGAGGGCAGCCACAAGCGGCGCGATCGGCCTTTTACGCATATGAGCATCGCCATCGACCACGACGGTGCCGTCAACCAAGGCCGCTGCGGCCGTCAGGAAGCGCGTCGCAGTGCCGGCATTGCCAAGGAAAAGAGGACCGGCGGGCGCCGTGAGCTTACCACTGCCGGTCACCACAAATGTCGTGTCGTCGGGCTCCTCGACGTTGACGCCCATGGCGCGCAGGGCGTCGGCCATGTAGCGGGTGTCGTCGCTTTTCAGCGCGCCGGTCAGCCGGCTGGTGCCCTTGGCGAGGCCTGCCAGAAGCAGCGCACGGTTGGTGATCGACTTCGATCCGGGCGGCATGGCGCGGCCGGTGAGCGGCTTGCCCGGCGGAATAATCGTGAGTTTCGCTCTGCCCATCGTCAATCTCTTCCATCTGCAAAGGGAACCTTGACCCGACCAGCGGGGCCATGGCCTCCTTTACCCGTCGCAGTGCCAATCCGAAAGCAAAAAAGGTTCAGAACTTGACGGTCGGAACGGCCCGGTCGGCCTCGTTGGTGATTTCGAAATAGGGCCGCTTGGAGAAGCCGAATGGACCGGCGACGAGATTGTTGGGGAAGGTCTCGACCTTGACGTTCAAGTCGCGGGCAGCGCCATTGTAGTAGCGCCGGGCCATCTGAAGCTCGCTTTCCATGGTTTCCAGCGAGGCTTGCAGTTCGGAAAAGTTCTGGTTGGCCTTCAGGTCCGGATAGGCTTCGGCCAACGCCATGACCCGGCCGAGGGCTTGGCCGAGTAGGCCTTCGGCCACGCCGCGGGCGGCGACGTCGCCGGACGGTACGGCCTGGGCCTGATTGCGCAGGGAGACGACTTCCTCAAGCGTCGATTTTTCGTGGGTGGCGTAGCCCTTGACCGTCTCGATCAGGTTGGGGATCAGATCGGCGCGCCGCTTCAACTGCACGTCGATGCCGGACCATGCCTCTTCGGCCATCTGCCGGGCGCGCACCAGACCGTTATAGACAAAGATCACGTAGACCGCGGCAAGGACCGCAATGCCCAGAACAACATACATCGTTAAGCCCCCAGAACGACACCAAATTCCGCCGGAGACTATGCGGTCACGGTGGCTTTGTCATGTGTCATTTCGGGGTCTATCGCGGCGTTCTCAGGCGGCCTGCCTGTTCCAGTTGGCACCGCCGGCATCCGTCAGCAGGAAGGCCTCGCCGCAGGCTTTGGCCAGCGTGCGCACACGCAGGATGTAGCTCTGGCGCTCGGTGACCGAGATCACGCCGCGCGCATCGAGCAGATTGAAGACATGGCTGGCCTTGATGCACTGGTCATAAGCCGGGAAAACGCATTTGTGCAGGACCTGGCTCTCGCCCTCGCCCGGCGCGCCAAAGGCCAGAATCGCCTGGCACTCCTTTTCCGCGTCGATGAAATGGCGATGCAGCATCTCGGTGTTGGCGAATTCGAAGTTATGGCGCGAATATTCCTGCTCGGCCTGCAGGAAGACCTGGCCATAGGAAATTTTCTCGTCGCCCTCGCGACCGTTGAAGTTCAGGTCGTAGACATTGTCGACGCCCTGCACATACATGGCCAACCGCTCGAGACCATAGGTCAACTCGCCGGCAACGGGCGCGCATTCGATGCCGCAGATCTGCTGGAAATAGGTAAACTGCGAGACTTCCATGCCGTCGCACCAGCACTCCCAGCCGAGGCCCCAGGCGCCGAGCGTCGGGCTTTCCCAGTCGTCCTCGACGAAGCGGATGTCGTGCAGTAGCGGATCGAGGCCGATGGCGGCCAGCGAGCCGAGATAGAGCTCCTGCAGGTTCGGGGGGGTCGGCTTCAGGATGACCTGGTACTGGTAGTAGTGCTGCAGGCGATTGGGGTTTTCACCGTAGCGGCCATCGGACGGGCGGCGCGACGGCTGCACATAGGCGGCCTTCCAGGGCTTGGGGCCGAGCGCGCGCAAGGTCGTTGCCGGATGGAACGTGCCGGCACCGACCTCCATGTCGTAAGGCTGCAGAACCGCACAACCCTTGTCCGCCCAATAGGCATGCAGGGTGAGGATCAGCGCCTGGAAGGAGCGCTTCGGGTTCATGTGATCGGGGATGGCTGCAGCCGTCATGATAGGGATCCGCATTGGCGTAAATGAGCGCGACTGGTGCCATGGGAGGCGACAGGGGTCAAGACTTTTGCGCATGCGCAAGATGCCCCTATTGAAAGGGATTGACGATGGTCAGGTGCTTTTCAACAACGAGACCATCCTGCATGTCTTCGGAATAAAACTGCTGGCAACCGACCTCAAGTGCCGCAGCGATCATCGATGCATCGTAAAAAGAGAGATTGTAGCGAGGGGCAAGCTGGAGTGCGGCAAGTGTCGTTTTTGCGTTGGTTGGCACAACGAAGTGAGACGCTGCGACAATTGCCTCTATGGCATCGGCTATGTCCGGCCAAGGCAGCAAAAGCTTCTTGCGTGCCACATTGGCAAACTCGTTAAGCGTCTGGCCGCTGATCACAAAAGGCAAGTCAATAAGCGACTGCGCCCTCCCGGCCCGTCTATCGCTCGACATCGCATAGATTAGGATGTTGGTATCGAGAAAACTTGTTGCAACGACCGTCAACGTGCGTTGGCATCGTCACGATCGAACTTCCAATCCGCCGGAAGCTTGATACCCAAGGATTTGATCTTCTCGACAGCCTTAAGCCGCGGGTCGCCGCGCTCGATTTCGAAGGCTAGATCTTCGGCGATGCGAACCGAAATGTCGTCACCCTCCTTCAAGTCCAAGGCATCAACCACGGACGAAGGAATACGAATGACCAGACTATTTCCCCATTTTGCAACTTGCATCGGGACCCACCGAACCTCGTCAAAAGCCTATCACAACGGGCGGTGTCAAACAATCCGCCAGCCTATTCCTCGTCACGCTTGACGCGATACTCCCCCGTCACGGGATCCTTGACCAGGGTGCCGATCGCGCCGGTGCTGCGTTCGCGCTCCTGGCGCTGCGATTTCTGCTGCAGTTTTTGAGCCGCCACGACGAAACGCTTATACATCAGCCAGCAGACGCTGCCGACGACGATGATGAAAATGAGCTGCGCCATGCCGGGGCTGTTCCGCTGTTATAATCCGTATCGGCCCCATAATGCCTTTTCTTCCGCCGCTTCCGCAAGCCCGGAAGCAAGGCCTGCGGCAATAGCGTCAAAACCGGGCAAGGCGATGGCTGGCGCGCGCCGGCCGAACAGGCTGCGGCCAGCGGATATAGGTTCGAGCCTGGTCTTTTCGCCATAGCGCTTCTTGAGTTCGCCGCGCAGATCGCCGAGCCCGTCGATGAGGCCAAGCTCCAGGCCGCGCGTCCCCGTCCAGAACAGGCCGGAGAACACGGTTTCGTCGTCGGCCCTGATCCGCCCGGCACGGCGATCACGCACCATGCCGATGAAGATCGCGTGAATTTCGAGCTGCAGACTTTTCAGGTACTCGATGTCCTTTTCCTTCTCGGGCTGGAACGGATCGAGGATCACCTTGTTGCTGCCGGCAGTGTAGACGCGCCGTTCGACGCCGATCTTCTTCAGAAGCTCCGGGAAGCCGAAGCCTCCCGACACGACACCGATGGAGCCGACGATTGAAGTCGGGTCGGCAATGATTTCATCGCCGGCAAGCGCAATCATGTAGCCGCCGGAGGCCGCCACGTCCTCGACGAAGACCAGCACTTTCTTTTTCTTCTCGACTGCGAGATCGCGGATACGATTGTAGATCATCCGTGACTGCACCGGCGAGCCGCCGGGCGAGTTGATCACGATGGCAATGGCGGGCGCCGCCTTCACCGAAAACGCCTTGTCGAGCGCCTGCCCCACGGTTGCCAGATTGAGCGCCGGCCGAAATGGACTGCCGCCTGCCATGATCGTTCCACTCAAGCGAACGACGGGGATGACCGTACCCTCCTTGCGAAAGCGCTTCGGCAGCAGTCGTCTCAGCAGTCCGGCCATAGTCAAACCCTTGTTTCGTCCCGATTGTCAGCTGCATGTATGGTTTGCCACGGCAAACACAATCCCCGACGTGACGAAAGAGCTTGAACCCAGGCAAGCGTCATTGTTCGACGCCTGATGGGCCGCGCATATCCACGGCTTCAGGCGAGCGACGGACGTATGTGCCGCCACTGCCGTATCGGCACGATCAAGACCAAGCGCCCGCCCGTGTCACGGGTGGCAATTACCACCATCCGCGCTGGCCCCAGACGACACAGCCGCCGCCGTCGTTACGATGGCCGTGAAGTCGTTCTGAGCTGCGTAGACGAGGCGCTCCAGGTCGTCGTAGGCGGCAGGTTCCAGCTCCCGCTCCTTCAGGACCAGCTGGCGATGCACCACCAGGCAATTGTCCCGGCGCTCATAGACCGCCTTGTAGGAGCCGGCGGCGTTGCTGACATCAACGCCCTTGGGTGCATTGGAAATTGTCAGATCCGGCGGTACATCAACGCTGAAATTCCAGGTGAGATCGCGCACGGGCAGCGCCATCGGCGTCAACCGCCGGCCCTTCCGGTCGAGAAACGACCGCGGTCCATCGATCGGATCGAACGAGGGCGGTGCCGGCAAGACGAAGGCACCGGCCGTCGGATCGATGCCGTACGGACTGTGCCAGTTCATGGTCAGCTGAAAAGGATGATCCAGGTCATAGGGCCCGCTCGTCGCAAGGTGGCCGAAGCCGCCTTCGGGCGTGTTGCGGAGCTTTCTGTCGATACGGCGATTATTTTCGTCGGGGTTCTGCAGGGAAGAGCGGAGGGCTTCCTCGATGCTCGGCGACATCGTAGCGGTCGCCTGTCCGACGACGGTTCCGTCGCCGCCAATATGGATGGAGCCCGTGGTGACGAATTGCGCGGTCTCCGGCTTCATTTCGGGCGTGCGACGCACTTTTGAATGGTCGCCCGCGACAATCGCGATCTTGCCGCTCAGTCCCTGATCGAGAACGCCGAACGGCGTGAAGGGGCTCGTCGGATTGGCGAAAATGTCGAAGTCGGGAAGGTAGATGATCGCATGATTGATCTCACCGGGCGACGGCAGCGGCAGGGGTTTCGCACGGTCGCTCCAGTCGATCAGGGCCGCCTCGGAGCGGATGCCTGTTGCCGACAGAAGTGCCTGCATCAAGGTGACGTGATCTTTGCAGTCGCCATATCCGTTTTTCAACACCGTTGCCGCGTCATGCGATACCCACCCATCGTCGACGCTCATGGAGACCGCGAGATAGCGGATGTTTTTGGCGCACCAGTCATAAATTGCGCGGGCCGCATCGACCCCCTTGCGGTCTCCGACGATCTGCTTTGCGAGCGCCTCGATCTCCGGCGTGACGGCAGGCTTGTTCCTGTTCAAGCGATAATAGATGTCGCCGAGGTCCTCGTAACCGTGCAGCGATGTGCCGAGAAAGAGCGGCTGAAACTCCAGAAGAGCTGCCATGTGCTGTTCTCTGTCGCCGGCCGACACGTTTCTCACGCTGGCATCCGCCACGATGTGGCGCATGCCGTTCGTGGTTGTGTCGGTGATCACGAAGCCGCCCTGTCCGGCAACGTTAAGGGGGAGAGCGGAAGGCATGTCGATGACGACATGTTCGCTGGCATTTTCGAACGGATCAAGCCACGCCCACGGATTGAAGCCGACCACGGACGGTTTTGAGACGACTTCCTCGATCTCGTAGTGGACATGGCTGCCGGTCGTCACGGCAGGCATGACGACCGTCGTCGTCACCGAGGAGACGAAGCCCGGCGCATCGCGGGAGGCGGTGCTTGGGCGGGTGAAGACGGCATTCGCTGCCGGCTCGTGACGAACGC
>Ga0207650_10000682_pt1 | contig 26699 bp, 28 predicted proteins | sample KBSS63metaG_FD_184325 | JGI IMG/M metagenome (GOLD analysis project Ga0207650, IMG submission 184325) | Switchgrass rhizosphere microbial communities from Kellogg Biological Station, Michigan, USA - KBS S6-3 metaG (SPAdes) (version 2) | ecosystem: Host-associated > Plants > Roots > Rhizosphere...
GGTGACCCCATCGGTCCCCCCGCAACGATTACCCGTGAACCTGGTCAGAGCCGGAAGGCAGCAGCCACAGCGGGAACATTGTGTGCCGGGGTGTGGCTGGTGGGGTTGCCTCCATAACGCTCTTCCTCATGGCAACCCTGCCTGTTTCAAACCAAAAAACTTTTTTTTACGCCCATCTGCCGATTTTTATGCAGTGGCGACGACCTATCGCTGGAAAACCCTTAGCCACCTGCTAGCTTGAATCGTGTAAGCGACCCCGTGCTGGAGTAGTGAAGAAGTGATGGCACTCCTTTAATCAATAAGGATAAGTGCCATGACGAGTGTTCAAGGTGTTCCCGAATCCCTCAGTGCCTCAGTCGGTACCCCAGGCAAGGCGCGCAATGTGCTTGCCGATGTTCAAGCCGTTCAACGTCTGTTTAATTTGATCACGCCCGCATCCGCTTCGCTGCTGGTGGTCGACGGCAAGTGCGGCCCTTTATTGCTTCAACGCATCAAGGACTATCAATCCAATCGCCTCCAGTTCACGCATCCCGACGGGGTGATTGACCCGGCCGGCCGGACGTTCAACCGCCTGGTCGAAGATGCGCACAAGGCAAGTCGCGGCATGCCGCTCGCCGCGCCAGGTAAATCACCGTTGGTCACCACGCCTGTGTGCGACGGTCATGTAGCGCTGACAGACGCGGACTTTCAAAGCGCCGCCGCTGTATTGGGTAACGGTATTTCGGTGAATATCCTCAAGGCGTTCGCCACGGTGGAGTCCGGTGGGCGTTCCGGGTTCGGGCCAACATTAATGCCGGTGATCGCCTATGAAGGGCACATCTTCCGCAGGTACACACAGCATAGATTCGACAAGGCCTATCCTTTTCTCTCGTACCCTTATGTGGAAAAGGCCGGTGCGCAATGGCGTGCCAATAACAAGACTCAGGTAACGGCTTGGGCCACGCTGGCCGCGGCGTATAACCTGGACGCGGACGCAGCGCTGATGTCGGTGTCTTATGGCATGTTTCAGATCATGGGCTTCAATTACGCCGCGTGTGGTTATAAGTCGGTGGTCGATTTTGTCACGGCGATGAAACTCAATGCCGGCCAGCAATTGATCGCGTTCGTCGGGTTTTGCCGCAAAAGCCCTGCGTTGATCAAGGCCATGAAGAATAAGGATTTTGCCGGCATGGCTCGGTATTACAACGGAGCAGACTATGGCGACTATGACCGGCGTATCCAAAAAGCCTATGACGCGCTGGAAAAGAAAAAATAGCCGAGCATGATGGGTGTTTCACAACGTCTGAGGCGATCACTGGACAACTCAAAACCATCTTGTTAGTTTCCGCCGGCCACTTGTATCAGAGTATGACAATGGCGCCGAATTGATATTGAAGTGCTATCACTTCTTTAACTAACAAGGATGTATGTGATGAAAAGCCTGCAAGGGTTACCCCGTCTTATCAGTGCTTCGGTCGGCGCGCCGGGTAAAGCCCGCAACTTGCCCGCCGATGTTCAGTGCATCCAGTATCTGTTCAATTTGATCATTCCCAAGATGGGTTTTCCGCTGGCCGAAAACGGCAAGTGTGATAGCCAGTTGGTGCAATGCATCAGCCAGTATCAGTTCCGTCATCTCAAGTACGCGCACCCTGACGGTGTGATCGACCCTACCGGTCGCACGTTTAACAGCCTGATCGAAGAAGCGGTGAAAGTGCCGGTCAAAGCCTTTCCAACCATGCGTATCCCGAGCTTTCTCAACGCGTTCGGTAATGGCAACGGCGATGCGGTGCAGGCGACGGTCAATGTGTACCTGGACCGCATGCGCGCAATGATCGAGGCCGAGCGACGTAACCGGCAGCTGATGCTCCAGGCCACGTGCGACGGCGGCATGACCCTCAGCGAAACCGATTTTCAGAACGCCGCCACGCAACTGGGCAGCGGTATCCCGGTGAACATCATCAAGGCTTTCGCCACCGTGGAGTCCGGCGGGCGCTCCGGGTTCGGGCCGGCCAAGTTGCCGGTGATCGCCTTTGAAGGTCATTTGTTTCGCAAGTACACCAAGCACATCTACGACCAGGCGCACCCGCTGCTGTCTTACCCTTACGTGAAAAAAGCCGGACCGCAGTGGCAAACAAACAACAAGGACCAGATCAAAGCCTGGGAAACCATGGCCACTGCGTTTGCCCTGGACCAGGAAGCCGCACTGATGTCGGCCTCGTGGGGCATGTTCCAGATCATGGGCTTCAACTTTGCATCGTGCGGTTACAAGACGGTATTTGAATTTTCGGCGGCGTTGAAAGTGAATGCCGGCAACCAACTCAAGGCATTTCTCGGTTTTTGCAGCAAGAGCCCGGCGTTGATGAAAGCCATGAAGGCCAAGGATTTTACCGGCATGGCGCGCAACTATAACGGCGAGGACTACGGTAACTACGACGTCCTGATGAAAAAAGCCTACGAAAAACTGGAAGGGAAAAAATAGGATGATCCGTTTACTAGCGGTAGGTGTGTTGTCGTTGTGCGCCGTGGCACCCGCCTTGGCCGGTTCGGCCGCGTTGCATTCAGGCAAATACGAAGGGCTGATGTTGGCGGTGACGCCGGACCATCAGGTCGAAGGCTTCTATTCGGAATCAATGGGCGAGGGCGTCAGCCGCGGTTGCACGTTCTACCTGCAAGGCAAGCCTGGCGCGCTGACCACCTGGCTCGACACAACCTACCCCGGCAGCGTGGCGCCTTCAGCGGATGGCGTGACCTTGACTGTGGAAGAGGGGCGCCAGCATCCCGGTTGTCTGAATGTGCTGATGCCGGAGATCGCCACCGGCCTGGACCTGACCCAGACCGCCGACAAAAAATGGATCGGCCTGGTCACCGTGTCGGCCGACAAGGCGTACCTGCTGAAAACTCCCAGCGCCAAGCCCGCCAAGCGTCCCTACATCGTCAAGGGTGATGTAGTGGGCCTGCTGGCACTCAAGGACGGCTGGGCTGAGGTGGAGTTCACCAACGCCGATGATCGTTCGTTCACCGGCTGGATCAGCCAGGATCAATACAGCCGCCTCGCCGCGCCCACTGTCCAGAACTGAGTGACTTCCCCCGCGCCGCTGTGTGCCAGGCACGCAGCGGCGTTTTCATGCCTGGGCTCAGGACTTGTTACGGCCGAACAGCTTGCGTACCCCGGCGAGTAACGCCACTACGCCAATCACCAGAAACTTCTTTGCCGCCAGCAGGAATATGCCGATCTTGGCGAACAGCCCGGCCTTGGCGGCAATCCCGCCGGCCACCAGCGCGGCCAGGCCGTACGTGGCCAGCTTGTCGGTTTTGGGGTTGAAGTCGGTGTAGAGGTTGCCGTCGGTGAAGTTGGTAAAGGCCAGGACCTTGGGCAGTTCTTGCTTGATGGTCGACAGGTCGGCCATGGCCGCGACGGCGTTGAGTTCCAGCACGCCTTCACGACCCAGCACGCGGATGCTGTAGTTGAGTGTGTTCTGCTCGGCGTCGTCGGCTTTCAGTTCCCGCGCCCAATACATCTTGTGCGAGGTTTCGTCGTAGTGCGGCGGTTCGGCCCAGCCCAGCAGGTGCAGGCCGGCGTAGCCTTGTTTCTGGCGTTCTTTGTTGTCGGCTTCGTCTTCTTCTTGCATCTGCTTGAGCAGGTCGGTGTAGTCGATTTTTGCAGCATCCTCGTCGGAAATATGCCCGTCGGCCTTATAGCTCACGATCACGCCCCAGCCACGCTCGGACAACGGGCTGACCGCTTTGGGCACGATCATGCCCAGGGTCTTGAAGCCCGGCGGGTTGCCCCAGCCATCGGTGAGCAGGCGCTCGGTGTCGGCGGGGTTGAGGTAATAGAATTCGTCGTTGAGCTTGAGGGTGGCAATGCCACTGGGCAGGGTGACCGTGCCGGTTTGTTGTTTGAGCGACGCGAGAAAATGCTCGGCGGTCTCGGCGGGCGCACTGGCTTCAACCGGGGCAGCGGGTGTGGAAGCGGCAAAAGCGGGGGCGACAGGCAGGCTCAGCACGGCCGCCGCCAGCAATAGGCGGAAGTAATTCATGGTAGTCCCTTACATTTTGAATTAATTTCGCGGAAGGATAACCGAAATAACCTGTTACAGGTTAGCTGAAGGTCTCGCGCAGCAGGCCGGCAAACGCATCCCGTGCCAGGTGGCGTTGGGTGTCCTTGTGCCAGAACAGCAGGTTGTCCACGGCCTGCAATTCGTCAAACCGGTACGACGCCAACTGATCGGCCTGCTCATAGCGCGCCAGGATGCCCTCCGGCGCCAGGGCCACGCCAATACCGGCACTCACACAACCAATGATCGTGCCCCAACTGGCATAGCTGGCGACGGTCGGCTTGAAGGCGTGGGGTTTGAGCCAGTTTTCCAGCGCCGCCCGGTAAGGGCAGCCCGGCGGCCACACCAGCAGGGTGCGCCCGGCGAGGTCCTCGGCACTGTGGATCGGCGCGCTGCAGGCGCTGGCGATCAGCACCAGGCGTTCGCTGTAGACCACGCTGTGTTCGAGCTTGGCGCGCGGGTTGCTGGCAGCCACCAGGGCGACATCCAGGCGATGGTGCTGCAGGTCGTCGAGCAACTGGGCCCAGGAGCCGGTCACCAGCTCCAGGCTGACGTCGGGGTAGCGTCGGTGATATTCGGCCAGCAGCGGCGGCAGGCGGCCGCTCGCGCTGGACTCCACCGCGCCGATGCGCAAGGTGCCACGGGGAATCGCGGTGGCGTCCACCGCGCGCTTGGATTCGTCCACCAGCGCGAGGATGCGCTCGCAGTATTCCAGGAAAATTTCACCGGCGGCACTGATGGCCAGCCCGCGTCCGGAGCGGATAAACAGCGGCGTGCCCAACTCGCTTTCCAGCTGCTTGATGCGTGTGGTGATGTTGGAGGGCACGCAGTGCAATTGCTGTGCGGCCTGGGCCACGCTGCCGGTTTGCGCCACGGCTTGCACCATTTTCAGTTGGGCCAGTTCCATTGCTCAGTTCCGCTGATTTCAGAAGTCAGAAACACTTAATTGTCCTACGAGGCGCACGGGCCAAGACTGACGCAATCCCTTCGCAGTTTCTGGACGCCATCGATGAAAACCCCGTCACCCGTGAAGCTTACGCTAGTCATTGCCGGCGTGATCCTCTGTTGGGCTTTTTCGCCGACTGGCGTGCACATGGGCCTGCACAGCTACAGCCCGGGCCAACTGGCGTTGCTGCGGTTTCTGATTGCCTCGGTGTTCATGGGCGGTGTGGCGCTGGTGGTGGGCATCGGCCGGCCGCGCCTGCGGGATGTGCCCTGGTTGCTGGTGTTGGGTTTTTTCGGCGTGTTCCTGCACCACATGAGCCTCAATGCCGGGCAGCAATGGGTGACGGCGGCGGCGTCCAGCGTATTGGCGCAGTCGGTGCCGCTGTTCAGCGTGCTCATTGCGTTTTGCTGCCTGAAGGAACGCGTCAGCGCCTGGCGTTGGGGCTGTGTGCTGCTGGGCTTGCTGGGGGTGCTGGTGGTGATCTGGGGCGACCTGGGCGTGGGCGATGTCGACCCGCGCGGGTTGCTGATCCTGCTGGCGGCGCTGTCATGGAGCGTGTATTTCGCCATCCAAAAACACTATGCCCACCGCTACAGCCCGTTGACCGTGGCGTGCTACATGGTGTGGTCGGGCACCCTGATGCTCTGCGTCAACCTGCCGGGCCTGCCAACCGCCGTGATGCGGGCGCCGTTGCAGCAGAACCTGGCGGTGCTGGTGCTGGGTATTTTCCCCAGCGCCTTGGCCTACCTTGCCTGGGGCTATGTGCTCAAGCATGTCGAGGTCAGCCGTGCGTCGGTGGCGATGTATCTGATCCCGCCGGTGGCGATGGTGATGGCCGCGACGCTGCTGGGTGAACGGATCACCCTGCAGGTGGTGCTCGGCGGCGTGATTGTGTTGGCGAGCGTGGCGGCCATCAGCCTGGAGGGGCGTTGGCGCTCAGTCGTTCAGGCTGAACGCGCGCAAGCGGTGACCGTCGGGGTCTTGGGCGACGAAGGTGTAGCCGAAGTCCACGGCGGTCGGTGACTGCAGGATCGGCGCGCCGCGCTCTACCCATTGATCGTGCAGCGCCCTGACGGCGGCAGTGTCAGCCAGGGCAAAGCCCACTTCGCCGCCCCCGCCGGTGGCCGTGGCGGCCGGCTGCACGGTGTGGCGCGACCACAGGCCCAGCTTCACGCCGTTGTCGAGGATGAACAGGGCAAAGGTCGGATTGAGCTCCACGGGCGGCTTGCCCAGCAGGCGGCTGTAGAAATTGGCGCTGGTGGCCGGGCTGTCGACATACAGCAGGAAGTAATGGGCGAGGGTGTTCATGCAGGCTCCTTGGGGTACGAACGTTGAGTGGCGCCGAGTCTATAAGGCAGCCCTGTCAGTTCCTGTCAGGAGTGTGCAGCGGCACCGGATCCTCGCCGGTGTACAGCTTGATGATGTCGTCGATTTCGCCGGACATCTTCATGTGCAGCAGCGCGCGCAGAATTTTTTGCACCGGTACGGTGGGGTCATTGCGCACGACGCAGCCGAGGTCTTGCTCATTAATCACGGCCACCTTGTGCAGCCGTTGGCCGATCGGCATTTTTTGGTTGAAGCGGTCGACGCTCCATTCGTTGCTCGCCGCGTAGGTGTAACGCCCGGCCACCAGTTTGTGCAGCACCTGTTCTTCGCTGCGTGCATCGTCCCGGCTGAGCTGGCCGTTGGCAAACAGCGGATCGAGGATGGCATAGCGATAATTGAGCACCGTGCCGATCGACTGTGGCGCCAGCTTGAGTATCTGTACCGGCTGGCTGCGGGTACTTACCAGTACGTTGCGCTGCACCATCAGCGGCACGCTCCAGATGTAATCGCCCGACAGGTTATCGACCCATGACGGCGTGACGTAACAGCGCACGTCAATTTCACCATGGGCCATGGACGCGGCGATCCGTGCGCGTGCCAGTACCTGGAAGTGCGCCGGATGGCCAACGTGGGTGGCCAGGCTCGACATCAAGTCATACAAAATACCCTGGGTTGGCCGGCCATTATCCAGTTGCACCATGGGCATCGCCCAACTGTCGGACACCGAAAAGCGCAGCGGTGCAGGCGCCGCAAGGCTCGCCGTGGTGATCATCCATAAAGCGCCCAGGACTACGCGCATATTCTCTCCGGGTTCAGGCCTTTGCAGGCCACTGCGCAGAGCTTAGTCAGATTAGACGAGCGTGCCGGATGCAATTTCCCCCTTGCTCCGCTAGCATTACGGGCTTCCGCTTCCCAGTTGCGACGGTTTTCGATGAGTTATCAGGTTCTTGCACGTAAATGGCGCCCGCGCTCGTTCCGCGAAATGGTCGGCCAGACCCATGTGCTCAAGGCTCTGATCAATGCCTTGGACAGCCAACGGCTGCACCATGCCTACCTGTTCACCGGCACCCGTGGGGTGGGCAAGACCACTATTGCGCGCATCATCGCCAAGTGCCTGAACTGTGAAACCGGCATCACCTCGACGCCCTGCGGCACCTGTTCGGTGTGCCGGGAAATCGACGAAGGGCGTTTCGTCGACCTGATCGAGATCGACGCTGCGAGCCGCACCAAGGTCGAAGACACCCGCGAACTGCTCGACAACGTGCAGTACGCGCCGAGCCGCGGCCGCTTCAAGGTCTACCTGATCGACGAAGTGCACATGCTGTCCAGCCATTCCTTCAACGCCTTGTTGAAAACCCTGGAAGAGCCGCCGCCCTACGTCAAATTCATCCTGGCCACCACCGACCCGCAGAAGCTTCCTGCAACGATTCTGTCGCGGTGCCTGCAGTTCTCTCTGAAAAACATGACCCCCGAGCGCGTGGTCGAGCATTTGACCCACGTGCTGGGCGTCGAGAACGTGCCGTTCGAAGACGACGCACTGTGGCTGCTCGGCCGCGCCGCCGATGGCTCGATGCGGGATGCCATGAGCCTCACCGACCAAGCCATCGCCTTTGGTGAAGGCAAGGTCATGGCCGCCGATGTGCGCGCGATGCTCGGCACCCTCGACCACGGCCAGGTGTTCGACGTGCTGCACGCGCTGATCGAAGGTGACGCCAAGGCGTTGCTTGAAGCGGTGCGCCACTTGTCGGAACAGGGCCCGGATTGGAACGGCGTGCTGTCGGAAATCCTTAATGTGCTGCACCGCGTTGCCATCGCCCAGGCCCTGCCGGAAGGGGTCGACAACGGTCATGGCGACCGCGACCGCGTATTGGCCCTGGCCCAGGCGCTGCCGGCCGAAGATGTGCAGTTCTACTACCAGATGGGTCTGATCGGTCGCCGCGACCTGCCGCTGGCGCCGGACCCGCGGGGTGGCTTCGAGATGGTGCTGCTGCGGATGCTGGCCTTCCGGCCTGCGGACTCGGCAGACGCACCGAGGCAGCCGCTAAAGCCAGTGGGGATCAGCCAGGCCACAGTTGATTCCGCCAAACCAGTGGCTGGCGCGGCGGTCGTCGCGCCAGTGGTTGCTGCGCCTGCCCCGGCGCCTGCGCCTGTCGCGGCGGCGCCGGTGGCCGAGCCTGCGCCGGTTATCGAAGCCGAGCCCGCGCCTGTCGTCGACCTGCCGTGGAACGACCCGGTAGAACCCGAGCCCGAACCCGAAGTCGAGCTGCAACCCGCCGTGGAGCCCGTGCTGGAAACCACCGGCGAGCAGCCCGAGCTGACGCCAATGCCTGCGCCGACCCCGGACAGCGCAGTGCCGGCCGCGCCGGAGTGGGTGTCGGCGCCGGTGCCCGAGCCGACCGTGGCCCAGGTCGATAGCGCCACGCCGGGCATCGACCTCGATGACGACGAGCCGCCGCTGGACGAAGACTACATCGAGCCGGACATGGATTCGGCCTACAGCTACCTGGACGACCTGGCCAGCGAACACACCGCCGAGCCTGCGCCCGAGCCCGAGCCTGAACCCGCTGCGGCCCCGGCCACCGGCCTGGCGTTGCAATGGCTGGAACTGTTCCCGAAACTGCCGATCTCCGGCATGACCGGTAGCATCGCCGCCAACTGCACGCTGATCTCCATCGAGGGCGACCACTGGTTGCTGCACCTGGACCCGGCCCATAGCGCCCTGTTCAACGCGACCCAGCAACGCCGGCTCAATGACGCGCTCAACCAGTACCATGGGCGCACGCTGACCATCGCCATCGAGTTGATCAAGCCCGAGCAGGAAACCCCCGCCCAGGCCGCCACACGCCGGCGCCTCAACCGCCAGCGCGAGGCTGAAGAGTCGATCCACGGCGATCCGCTCATCCAACAAATGATGCAACAGTTCGGTGCGGTCGTCCGCCACGATACTATTGAACCTGTCGAAGCCCCGGTGCCCCAGGCGTCATAACACCGGGCTATTAACTGATCCACGAACGTTTGAGGTGATTCCCATGATGAAAGGTGGCATGGCCGGCCTGATGAAGCAGGCGCAGCAGATGCAGGAAAAAATGGCCAAGATGCAGGAAGAACTGGCCAACGCCGAAGTCACCGGTAAAGCCGGTGGCGATATGGTCAGCGTGGTGATGACCGGTCGTCACGACATCAAGCGCGTGAGCATCGACCCAAGCCTGCTCGAAGGCGTCAGCGATGACGACCGTGAAGTGCTGGAAGACTTGTTCGCCGCCGCCGTCAACGACGCCGTGCGCAAGATCGAAGCCAACAGCCAGGACAAAATGTCCGGTGTGACCGCTGGCATGCAGCTGCCACCGGGCATGAAGCTGCCGTTCTGATCGGCAGTCTGCGCTAAGCTCCAATGCCAGGCCTCGTGCCTGGCATTTTTTTTGTCTGCCGGTGATCGCTCCAGCAGGTGGGAACGATCTGAACCCCAACCACCTGATGATGGTCTGCACCCTGTACCGATGAATTCGATAAAGGAGCCCCTTCATGCCTCAAGAACCGACACTCAACCAGCGCATCGTCCTGGTCTCGCGCCCTCACGGCGCGCCCACCCCGGAAAACTTCCGCCTGGAGCGCGTGAGCCTGCCGGAGTTGGCGGACGGCCAGGTACTGCTCAAAACGCTGTACCTGTCCCTCGATCCCTACATGCGTGGGCGTATGAGCGATGCCCCGTCCTACGCCGCACCGGTGGAAATCGACGAGGTAATGACCGGGGGCGCTGTCAGCCGTATCGAACAGTCGCGTCATCCTGAATTCGAGGTGGGCGACCTGGTGGTCGGCGCCACCGGCTGGCAGAGCCACAGTATTTCCGACGGCCGCAACCTGATGCCGGTGCCCAAAGGCCTGCCCAGTCCGTCAAGTGCCGTTATGTGGTGGATGAGCTTGGCTTTGATGCCTGTATCGACCACAAGAGCGCGGAGTTTGCCGATGAGTTGGCCCAAGCCTGCTTCAACGGTGTGGACATCTACTTCGAGAACGTCGGTGGCAAAGTATTCGACGCCATAGTGCCCTTGCTCAACCCCAAGGCTCGCATTCCCCTGTGCGGGCTCATCGCCGGCTACAACGCCCATGAGGCGCCCAGCGGGCCTGATCGCTTGCCGGCCTTGCAACGTACCCTGTTGACCAAGCGTGTGCGGATCCAGGGCTTTATCGTATTCGACGACTACGGCGACCGTCAGCCCGAGTTCCTCAGCGCCATGGCGCCTTGGGTACGCGACGCTAAGATCAAGTTCCGCGAAGACGTGGTCGAGGGCCTGGAGCGCGCGCCCGAAGCCTTTATCGGTTTGCTCGAGGGGCGCAACTTCGGCAAATTGGTGGTGCGCGTCGCCCAGGATTGAGGATTTGACGCTAATCCGGGGCGCGGGTATAAACCGCGTCTCGTTGTTTTGTCGGACCATTGCCCCATGAGCTTCAGCCCCCTGATTCGCCAACTGATCGACGCCCTGCGCACGTTGCCCGGCGTCGGCCAGAAAACCGCCCAGCGCATGGCGCTGCAACTACTGGAGCGCGATCGCAGCGGCGGTTCCCGGTTGGCCCAGGCCCTGAGCCAGGCCATGGAAGGTGTGGGCCACTGCCGCCAGTGCCGCACCCTCACCGAAGAAGAACTCTGCCCGCAATGCGCCGACCCGCGCCGCGACGACACGCTGTTGTGCGTGGTGGAAGGGCCGATGGACGTGTACGCGGTGGAGCAGACCGGTTATCGCGGGCGCTACTTTGTGCTCAAGGGCCATCTGTCACCCCTGGACGGCCTGGGCCCGGAGGCTATCGGCATTCCGCAACTGGTGGCGCGGATCGAAGAGCAGGGCACCTTTACCGAAGTGATCCTGGCCACCAACCCGACCGTGGAAGGTGAAGCCACTGCGCATTACATCGCCCAACTGCTGAGCAACAAAGGCCTGATCACGTCGCGCATCGCCCATGGCGTGCCGTTGGGCGGAGAGTTGGAGTTGGTGGACGGCGGCACCCTGGCGCACTCGTTCGCCGGTCGCAAGCCGATCGCGCTCTAGCGGACACTGCAGGGCTAAAAATGTGGGAGGGGGCTTGCTCCCGATAGCAGTGGGTCAGTCAATGAATGTGTTAACTGATACACCGCCATCGGGAGCAAGCCCCCTCCCACAATGGTTTTGCAGTGTTAGTGAGATATATGTTGTCCGCGATGTCCTCAGCCCGGCCACTCGTTAACGTTCAGTCAACGCAAACTGCGTCAGGCAAAAAGTCGGAATCCCCATATCTTCCAAGCGCTGCGAGCCGCCCAGTTCCGGCAGGTCAATAATCGCCGCCGCTTCAAAGACCTTGGCGCCCATGCGCCGCACCAGGTTCGCCGCTGCGATCAAGGTTCCGCCGGTGGCGATCAGGTCATCGAAGATCAGCACCGAGTCACCTTCGCACAGGCTGTCGGCGTGCACTTCCAGGAAGGCTTCGCCGTACTCGGTCTGGTAACCCTCGGCCAGCACATCGGCCGGCAGCTTGCCCTGCTTGCGGAACAGAATCAGCGGCTTGTTCAGTTGGTAGGCGATGATCGACCCGATCAGGAAACCACGCGCATCCATGGCGCCGATATGGCTGAAATCGGCTTCGACATAACGGTGGGCAAAGGTGTCGGCCACCAGGCGCAGGGCCTTGGGCGATTGGAACAACGGCGTGATGTCACGGAAGATCACCCCAGGCTTGGGGAAGTCGATGACAGGGCGGATCAGGGATTTGATGTCGAACGAATCGAAGGTCATCGTCGAAGAGTCCTGGGAGGAAAACGGACTCGGAGTATACCTGCGGCCTCGCTGCTTGGCGCGGCCGCAGATGTCTGGCTCAGCCTTCCAGAGAGCCGCCGGCCAGCGCGCACAGCTGGATCGGATCGAGGATGTGCACTTCCTTGCCTTCGGCGGCCAGCAGTTCGTTCTGCTGGAAACGGGTAAATACGCGGGACACGGTTTCCACCGCGAGGCCCAGGTAGTTGCCGATTTCGTTGCGCGACATGCTCAGGCGGAACTGGTTGGCCGAGAAGCCACGGGCACGGAAGCGCGCCGATAGGTTGACCAGGAAGGTGGCAATGCGCTCATCGGCGGTTTTCTTCGACAGCAACAACATCATTTGCTGGTCGTCACGAATTTCGCGGCTCATCACGCGCATCAACTGGCGGCGCAGTTGTGGCAGTTGCAGGGCCAGTTCGTCGAGGCGTTCGAAGGGAATTTCGCATACCGATGTGGTCTCCAGCGCCTGGGCCGACACCGGGTGAATCTCGGTGTCCATGCCCGACAGCCCGACCAGCTCGCTGGGCAGGTGAAAACCGGTGATCTGTTCTTCGCCGCTGTCGCTGAGGCTGAAGGTTTTCAAGGCGCCCGAACGTACTGCATAGACGGAATCGAATTTGTCGCCCTGGCGAAACAGAAACTCGCCTTTTTTCAGCGGGCGACCACGTTTTACGATGTCGTCCAGCGCGTCCATGTCTTCCAGATTCAATGAAAGTGGCAAGCAGAGCGGGGCCAGGCTGCAATCCTTGCAGTGGGCCTGGCCGTGAGCGCGCAGTTTGGCTGGCTCGGACATTTCTTAAATCCTTGTGGGAAAACACACATAAGACGTAAGGGTAACGCACAGTGAGGGGGTGAGGCCAGCCTGTACAAAAAAACGCGGTCGGTATAAAGATCCGCAAAAAACGGCCGATAGTCTGCTATCGACTCTTCATTCACGGGCTAAATTGATGCTTTCTTTCAATACTAATCTCGCAGCCAGCGTCAGCATCCCAGCGGCTCAGGCCACTAAAGACGACGCTGTGAAAGAGAAGGATGACGTGACGGGTGTGGCGGAAGTAGCCAAGCCTGGCGTTTCGGTAACGATTTCCGGTGCCGCAATGAAAGCCGCGGCGGCGCAGAAAACCTCCAACAACGATATTGATGACAGTGGCCTGGCAGACAACGTCAAGCAACTGCTGAAGATGATTCGCGACATCAAAAAGCAGATCGCCGAGAAACAAGCCGAAATGGCGGCCGTGATGGCCGACAAGAACCTCAGCCCTGAACAGGCCAGGGCCAGGCTCGCCGGCCTGCAATCGGCCTTGAGCGGCTTGCAGGCCGGCTTGACCAGTGCTCAGGCATCCTTGGCCAAGGCGATGAAGGATATGAGCGCCGGCGATGCGATCAAGGCCTCCGGCCTGGCGATGAAATAGCCGCGCTTAGATCACCCGCGAAAACCGCTGCCGGTTCTGGTGTTCCAGGTACGTATCGAACACCATGCACACCGACCGCACCAGCAAGCGCCCGGCAGGCAATACGCGAATGCCCTGGGCGTCGAGCTCGATCAGGCCGTCGGTGGCCATGGTCTCCAGTTGCGGCCAGATCTCGTCGAAGTACCCGCGAAAATCAATGTTGAAGGCCTGTTCGATGCGTTCGAATGCCAGGCTGAAATTACAGATCAACTGCTGAATCACCTCCCGCCGCAACCGATCGTCCGTGGTGCAGACCAAGCCACGGCTGGTGGCCAGTTGCGCGCCGGCCAAGGTGTTCTGGTAGCCGTTGAGGTCGCTGCTGTTCTGGCAGTACAGGTCGCCGATCTGGCTGATTGCCGACACGCCGAGCCCGATCAGGTCGCAGTGACCGTGAGTGGTATAGCCCTGGAAGTTGCGTTGCAGGGTGCCTTCTTCCTGGGCGATGGCCAATTCGTCATCGGGCAGGGCGAAATGGTCCATGCCGATGTAACGATAGCCGGCCAGGGTCAGTTGCTCGATGGTGGTGTGCAGCATCAGCAGTTTTTCGGCGGGCGACGGCAGGTCGTCGGTGTTGATGCGCCGCTGGGGCATGAAACGCTCCGGCAGATGCGCGTAGTTGAACACCGACAGGCGGTCCGGTTGCAGCTTGATCACTTCTTCCACGGTGCGCGCGAAGTTGATCGGCGTTTGCTTGGGCAGGCCGTAGATCAAGTCGATGTTGATCGAGCGAAATTGCAGGGTGCGCGCCGCGTCGATCACCGCGCGGGTTTCCTCCAGGCTTTGCAGGCGATTGACCGCCCGTTGTACCTCGGGGTCGAGGTCTTGCAGGCCCACGCTGATACGGTTGAAACCCAGCTCGCGCAGCAGGCCCATGGTGGCCCAGTCGGCTTCGCGCGGGTCGATCTCGATGCCGTAGTCGCCGGAATCATCCTCAAGCAAATTGAAGTGCTGGCGCAGGCAGGCCATGACCTGGCGCAATTCGTCGTGGCTGAGAAAGGTGGGGGTGCCGCCGCCGAAATGCAGCTGTTCAACCGGCTGTTTCGGGTCGAGGTGGCAGGCCACCAGTTGAATCTCCTGCTCAAGGCGTTGCAGGTAGGCGTGGGCGCGACCACGGTCCTTGGTGATCACCTTGTTGCAGGCGCAGTAGTAGCAGATGTTCGCGCAGAACGGCACATGCACATACAGCGACAATGGTCGCACGGCCTTGCGGCTTTCGCGCAGGGCATGGAGCAGGTCGAAGGTGCCGACCTGGCTGTCGAATTGTACGGCGGTGGGGTAGGACGTGTAGCGCGGTCCTGCCAGGTCGTAGCGATGAATCAGATCGGTATCCCAACGAATGGCGTCGAGCATGCGGGCGTCCCCCGGATAGGCTAGTGGGCCGAGTCTAGGGGCTGTGCGGGGCAGGCACCTTGATTTGCATCAACAGGGAGCGGCGCTATGCCACATGGCCCTTTAGTGGCCCATTAGCCAGTGCTGATGCGGCCCCGGCAAGGTCCATATGCCAAACACCATCACCAGCAAGCCACCGGCCATACGCACACTGCGTTTACGCAAGAGTGCGGTCACGCGTTCGGCCGCGAGCCCTGTCGCCAGCAACACTGGCCAGGTGCCCAGGCCGAACGCCAGCATCAGCAGCGCACTGTCCAGCGCATTGCCCTGGCTAGCGGCCCACAGCAGCGTGCTGTAGACCAACCCGCACGGCAACCAGCCCCACAGCGCGCCCAACAGCAAGGCGCGCGGCAGGCTGGACACCGGCAGCAAACGGTTGGCAACCGGTTGGATATGCCGCCACAGGCCGCGCCCGAGGCTTTCGATGCGGGTCAGCCCGCTCCACCAGCCGGCCAGGTACAGGCCCATGCAGATCAGCAGTGCACCCGCGAGCACCCGCATGAGCATCGCCGCCGGGCTATTGGCCACGGCCCAGCCGGCCAGGCCGATCAACAGCCCGGCGGTGGCATAACTGAAGATGCGCCCCAGGTTGTACGCCAGCAGCAGGCGAAACCTGCGGCGTCGTTGCTCCTTGGGAATGGCCAGGGTCAGCGCGCCCATCAGCCCGCCGCACATGCCCAGGCAATGGCCGCCGCCCAGCAAGCCCAGGATCAGCGCGGAGACCAGCAAGGGGGCCAATTCAAGCATGGGGCGGGTCTTGGGGCTTGGGCGGTTGTTCGGCGCTATTGGCTTCGTCGACGGCGGCCAGGTGGTTAGGGTCCTGGTCATCGAACAGCACGCTGTGGGCCGGGCCGTCGAGGTCGTCGTACTGGCCGCTGTCCACGGCCCAGAAAAAGATGTAAATGGCGATCGCCACGATCAGCAGCGCCGCTGGAATCATCACGTATAAAGCTGGCATCTGCACTCCATGCCCGCGCGGCTCACGCCGGCAGCGGGCGGGTGATTGAGGGGGCGCCGCCTGCTGGCGCGCTCGGCAGGCGAGTCAGGCGCAGGGCGTTGAGCACCACGGTCAACGAACTGATGGACATGCCGACCGCCGCCCAGATGGGGGTGATCCAGCCGAGGGCGGCAAACGGCAGCATCAGGCCATTGTATAGACCCGCCCACAGCAGGTTTTCAATAATCACCCGTCGGGTGCGTCGGGCCAGGCTGAAGGCCTGTACCAGGGCGTCCAGGCGGTTGGACAGCAGCACCGCGTCGGCGCTGGTCTTGGCCAGGTCGGTGGCCGAGCCCATGGCCACGCTGATATCGGCGGCGGCGAGTACCGGTACGTCATTGACGCCGTCGCCGAGCATCAGCACCTTGCGGCCTTCCTTGTGCAGTTGTTGCAGCACCTGCAACTTGTCATCGGGGCGCAGGCCACCGTGGGCCTCGTCGATACCCAGCTCAAGGGCGACGCTGGCGACCATCGGCGAGCTGTCCCCCGACAGCAGCAGCGTGCGCCAACCGCGCGCCTTGCACGCGGCGAGCAGGGCGGGGGCGTCGCTGCGCAGGCGGTCGTCCAGCACGAACCAGGCGAGGGCACCGTCGCGGTCGCCCAGCAGCAGCCATTGCCCGGCGTCGTCCGGTGAAGCAGGGGCCGGGCAACCACTGAGTTCACACACAAAACCCGGCTGGCCGATGCGCAATAAGCGCCCGCCCACACAACCCTCCAGGCCCAGGCCCGGGGAGCTGAGTACCTCATCGGCGGCCAGCGGCGCGCGGCCAAAGGCTCGGGCAATCGGGTGTTCCGAGCGGTTTTCCAGGGCGGCCGCAAGGCTCAGGCAGCGGTCGCTGCTCAGTTCGCCCAACGGCCGAATCGCCCGCAGTGCCAAGCGGCCCTCGGTGAGGGTGCCGGTCTTGTCGAAAATCACCGTGTCGATCTGGTTCAGGCCTTCCAGCACATGACCGCGAGTCAGCAGCAGCCCGAGTTTATGCAGGGTCCCGGTGGCGGCGGTGAGGGCCGTCGGCGTGGCCAGGGACAAGGCGCACGGGCAAGTCGCGACCAGCATGGCCAGTACGATCCAGAATGCTCGCGATGCATCCAGTTCCCACCACAGCAGGCCGATCAGCGCGGCGGCGATCAGCGAACACAGCAAGAACCACTGCGCGGCGCGGTCGGCGATTTGCGCCAGGCGCGGCTTCTCGGCCTGGGCCCGTTCCAGCAGGCGCACAATGGCGGACAAACGCGTCTCATGGCCCAGGGCGCGCACTTGGACGGTCAACGGGCCCTCGACATTCAGGGTGCCGGCCGTGACCGCATCACCGACCTGACGCGGTTGCGGCAGGTACTCGCCAGTGAGCAGCGATTCATCGATGCTGGACTGGCCGTCGAGGATCACACCATCCGCCGGCAGCACCGCGCCCGGATGCACCAGTACACGGTCGCCCAGGGCCAGTTCGCTCAACAGGATGCGCTCGCTCTGGCCATCGGCCTGCACGCGCAGGCACGAGGCGGGCAACAGGTTGACCAACTGCGCAGTGGCCGCCGCCGTGCGCTCGCGGGCACGCCGTTCCAGGTAGCGCCCCGCCAGCAGGAACAGCGCAAACATGCCCACCGCATCGAAGTAGAGTTCGCCGACACCGGTGATCGCGGTCCAGATTCCCGCCAGATAAGCCCCGCCAATGGCCAGGGAGACCGACACGTCCATGGTCAGGTGGCGCGTGCGCAAGTCGCGCATGGCGCCCTTGAAGAACGGCGCGCAGCTGTAGAACACGATGGGCGTGGTCAGAAACATCGCAACCCAACGCAAGATGACGTGCAGTTCCGGGCTCAGGTCGATATTGAATTCGGGCCAGGTGGCCATGGTCGCCATCATCGCCTGGAACCAGAGCAGCCCGGCCACTCCGAGTTGACGCAGGGCCAGGCGGTTTTCGCCGGCCAGTTGCTCGGCGGCGCGGTCGGCTTGATACGGGTGAGCGGCGTAGCCGATATGGCGCAGTTCACTGAGCACCTGGCTCAGTGGCAGTTGCCCGTCGGCCCAACGCACTTGCAGGCGATGGTTGGACAGGTTCAGCCGCGCCTCGGCCACGGCGGGCAGGCTGCGCAGGTGTTTTTCGATCAACCAGCCACAGGCGGCGCAGCTGATGCCTTCCATCAGCAGGGTGGTTTCAGCCAGTTCGCCCTGGTGGCGCACGAACGGTTTTTGCACGTCGGCGCGGTCGTACAGCGCCAGTTCGTCCACCAGTTGCACCGGCAGCGTTTCGGGGTTGGCCGAGGCTTCGCTGCGGTGCTGGTAATAGCTTTCCAGGCCGCCGGCGACGATGGCTTCGGCGACTGCCTGGCAGCCCGGGCAGCAGAGCTCACGGCGCTCGCCGAGGATATCGGCGGTGAACCGGCTGCCCGGCGGAACGGGCAGGGCGCAGTGGTAGCAGGGAGTTGGGCTGGTCATTGGTTTGGATCTTGGTTGGCTGGGAGGGCCTCATCGGGGGCAAGCCCCCTCTCACAGGGGAACGCATTCCAACTGTGGAGGGGGCTTGCCCCGGATGCGCGAAGCGCGGGCTTTTACTTCTTGAGGTCTTCGGCCCCTTGCAGCGGCTCGTCGCCCAGCAGCAAGTCCTTGTCGTGGCTGACCTCTTCTTCTTCGAACAGGCGCCAGGTCTTGTCGCCTTCCACCCCCAGCAGTTCCACGAAGCGGCGGCCTTCGACCTTGTCGGTGACCTGGCCGATGTAGCGGCCGGGTTCGCTGTCGCTGCGGGCCAGGTTGATCTTGCGATCCTTCTCCGGCTGGGTCGGGGAAATCAGATTGAGTTCCAGGGTGGTCGGGTTGCTGTAGCCGGTGAGGTTCAGCTCGACTTCACCGGTCAGTTCATCCAGATGCAGCTTGGCGCGCAATTGCAGGGTCTGGCCCAGGCGTTCGCGGTCCAGGGAACGGTTGATGCCCTTGCCAGCCTCGTAGTAATTGTCGTTGACCAGGTTGTCCGGGTTGTTCACCGCGATGGTTACCATGGACAAGGTCAAGGTCACCGAGCAGGCGAGGATTCCAATGATGATCCAGGGCCAGAGGTGCTTGTACCAAGGGCTTGCGGCAGTGGTTGCGGGCATTCTCGTGTTCCCTGTTTAACGAACTTGTGGGCCGATGAACCGGCTCTTGGCTTCAATACGGACGCTGGTGTCATCGGCATCCTTGAGGATGAAGGTCACCTCGTTGGTACTCGACGGCAGTTGTTCCGGCGCGCTCGACAGCTCCACCGGCATGCTCACGATATCCCCGGCGGCCACTTTGATTTCGCGTCGGCCTTGCAGCTTGAGGTCCGGCAGGCCGGCGGCGTCGAGCACGTAGGTGTGGTCGCGCTGGTCTTTGTTCATGATCTTCAGGCTGTAGACGTTTTCGATACGGCCTTCGGCGTTTTCGCGGTACAGCACGCGGTCTTTGCTCACGTCGAAACCCACCAGTGAACGCATGAAAAACGCGGCGGCCAACAGGCTCATCATCGCCAGCAGCACCAGGGCGTAACCGATCAGGCGTGGGCGCAATTTGTGGGTCTTTTGCCCCGACAGGTTGTGTTCGGTGGTGTAGCTGATCAGGCCGCGCGGGTAGTCCATCTTGTCCATGATGTTGTCGCAGGCGTCGATGCACGCGGCGCAACCGATGCACTCGATCTGCAGGCCGTCACGGATGTCGATGCCGGTGGGGCACACCTGTACGCACATCGTGCAATCGATGCAGTCGCCCAGGCCCTGGGCCTGGTAGTCGCTACCTTTTTTACGCGGGCCGCGCAGTTCGCCACGGCGCGGGTCGTAGGACACGATCAGGGTGTCTTTGTCGAACATCACGCTCTGGAAACGGGCGTATGGGCACATGTAGATGCACACCTGTTCGCGCAGCCAGCCGGCGTTGCCGTAGGTGGCGAGGGTGAAGAAACCCACCCAGAAATACGACCAGCCGTCGGCCTGGCCGGTGAAGAAGTCGAACACCAGTTCGCGGATCGGCGAGAAGTAGCCGACAAAGGTCATGCCGGTGACAAAACCGATCAATAGCCACAGGGTGTGCTTGCTGAATTTACGCAGGAACTTGTTGGCGCCCATCGGTGCCTTGTCCAGCTTGATGCGCTGGTTGCGGTCGCCTTCGGTGACTTTTTCGCACCACATGAAGATCCACGTCCACACGCTTTGCGGGCAGGTATAGCCGCACCACACGCGCCCGGCGTAGACCGTGATAAAGAACAGGCCAAACGCCGCCACGATCAGGATGCCCGACAGCAGGATGAAGTCCTGGGGCCAGAAGGTCGCGCCGAAAATGAAGAACTTACGCTCCGGCAGGTTCCACCATACGGCCTGGTGGCCACCCCAGTTCAGCCACACCGTGCCGAAGTAAAGCAGGAACAGCCCGGCGCCGCCGAGCATGCGCAGATTGCGGAACAGGCCGGTGAAGGCGCGGGTATAGATCTTCTCGCGCGCGGCGTAGAGATCGACCGTTTTACTCTCGGTTTTGGCAGGCGGGGTAACGTCATGTACCGGTATTTGGTTGCTCATCATTGCATCCCACGGCGGTGGAGATTTGCCTCGGCCAGTACGTGCCAACCGGGGTCAAATTAAGGGTCTTGCAGTGGCTTAATGATACGCCCCCGATGGTACGCCAAGGGTGCGACCTTTGGTCGCGTTGGGGGAAATCAATTGATGGTGTACGTGATCTGGATCAATTGACTTGGGAAGTATGGACGGTTTTGGCGGGGCAAGCCTTCAAAACACCAAGGATCCAATGTGAGAGGGGGCTTGCTCCCTCCCACATTTGTCTTTCTGTATTTCTTAAGTAATGGTCAGCCTTACTGGCCCTCAGCCTTCTTGTCCCCATGGGACAAGCTGTACACATACGCCGCCAACAAATGCACTTTGTCGTTGCCTTGCAGTTGTTCCTGCGCCGGCATCTGGCCCTGGCGGCCATAACGGATGGTCTGTTGCAGTTGGGCGAAGCTTGAGCCGTAGATGAACGCACCGGGGTGGGTCAGGTCGGGCGCGCCCATGGCGGGGGTGCCTTTACCGGCCGGGCCGTGACAGGCCACGCAGTTGGCGGCGAAGAGTTTTTCGCCGTTGGCCACGTCAGCCTTGGCGCCTTCCGGCAAGGTGCGACCGTCGAGCTTGGTCACCACAAAGCCCGCTACGTCGGCCACGCCTTGCTCGCCGATGACTGCGGCCCAGCCCGGCATCACCGCGTGGCGGCCCTTCATGATGGTTTCCTTGATGGTGTTCGCCTCGCCACCCCAGCGCCAGTCGGCGTCGGTCAGGTTGGGGAAACCATAGGCGCCCTTGGCGTCGGAACCGTGGCACACCGAGCAGTTGGAGGCGAACAGGCGGCCACCCATCTTCAAGGCTTGCGGGTCCTTGGCCACTTCTTCAATCGGCATCGATGCGAATTTGGCGAAGATCGGCCCGAACTTGGCGTCCGACCTGGCCATTTCCTTTTCCCATTCGTGTACGCCGGTCCAACCGGTCTGGCCGTTGGCGAAAGGGGTCTGTTTTTCGGTGTCGAGGTAGTTGTAGCCCGGCAGCAGGCCTTTCCAGTTGCCCAGGCCCGGGTACAGCACCAGGTAGCCAAGGGCGAAGATGATGGTGCCAACGAACAGCATGAACCACCACTTGGGCAGTGGGTTGTCGTACTCCTCGATGCCGTCGAACGAGTGGCCGACGGTTTCGTCGGTTTGTTCGGCGCGCTGGCCCTTGCGGGTCGACAGCAGCAGCCAGGTCAGGGCGAAGATGGTGCCCAGGCTGAGGACTGTGACGTACAGACTCCAGAACGTAGTCATTCTTTGTTACTCCTAGAAGCTTGCTCGACGTGCTTGATGGCTTCGGGGTCATCCGCAAAGGGCAGCAAGGTCGCGTCTTCAAACTCCGATTTGCGCTTGGGGCTGAACACCCACAACGCCAGACCGATAAAAGCCACCATCACGACAACGGTGCCCAGGCCACGAATCATCCCGATATCCATGAAGAATCACCGTTTGCTTTTGATGATGGTGCCCAGGCCCTGCAGGTAGGCCACCAGTGCGTCCATTTCGGTCTTGCCCTTCACGGCTGCGGCTGCACCGGCGATATCTTCGTCGGTGTAGGGCACGCCCAGGGTGCGCAAGACTTCCATCTTCTTCGCGGTGTCCTTGCCGTCCAGCTTGTTTTCCACGAGGAACGGGTACGCCGGCATTTTCGACTCGGGCACAACGTTGCGCGGGTTGTACAAGTGCGCACGCTGCCAGTCATCGGAGTAACGCCCGCCCACACGGGCCAGGTCCGGGCCGGTACGCTTGGAACCCCACAGGAACGGGTGGTCCCATACGCTTTCACCGGCCACCGAATAGTGGCCATAGCGTTCGGTTTCGGCACGGAACGGCCGGATCATCTGCGAGTGGCAGCCGACACAACCGTTGGCGATGTAGACGTCGCGGCCTTCCAGTTCAAGGGCGGTGCGTGGCTTCATGCCTTCGACCGGCTTGTTGGTGACATCCTGGAAAAACAGCGGAACGATCTGGGTCAGGCCGCCGATGCTCACGGCGATGACCATGAAGAAGGCCAGCAGGCCGATATTCTTCTCGACTACTTCATGCTTCATCAGTGGGCTCCCACAACGGCGATCTTGGCGGCGGCTTCGGCTTGTGCAGGGTCCGAGGCACGCACGGTGCGCCAGACGTTGTAGGCCATGAACAGCATGCCGGCGGCAAAGAACGCACCGCCCAGGGCACGGACAATGTAGCCAGGGTGGCTGGCTTGCAGCGCTTCGACGAAGGAGTAGGTGAGGGTGCCGTCATCGTTGATCGCACGCCACATCAGGCCTTGGGTGATGCCGTTGACCCACATCGAGGCGATGTAGAGCACGGTACCGATGGTCGCCAGCCAGAAGTGCGTGTTGATCAGCCCGACGCTGTGCATCTGCGCGCGGCCGAACAGCTTGGGAATCATGTGGTACAGCGCGCCGATGGAGATCATTGCCACCCAACCGAGGGCACCGGCGTGTACGTGGCCGATGGTCCAGTCGGTGTAGTGGGACAGCGAGTTGACGGTCTTGATCGCCATCATCGGCCCTTCGAAGGTCGACATGCCGTAGAACGCCAGGGACACCACGAGAAAGCGCAGGATCGGGTCGGTGCGCAATTTATGCCAGGCGCCCGACAGGGTCATCATGCCGTTGATCATGCCGCCCCAGCTCGGGGCCAGCAGGATGATCGACATCGCCATGCCCAGGGACTGCGCCCAGTCCGGCAGGGCGGTGTAGTGCAAATGGTGCGGACCGGCCCAGATGTACAGGGTGATCAGTGCCCAGAAGTGCACGATGGACAGGCGATACGAGTAAATGGGACGTTCGGCCTGTTTGGGCACGAAGTAGTACATCATCCCCAGGAAACCGGTGGTGAGGAAGAACCCCACGGCGTTGTGGCCGTACCACCACTGGATCATCGCGTCCGTCGCGCCGGCGTAGGCCGAGTAGGACTTGAACAGGCTGACCGGCAACGACGCGTGGTTGACGATGTGCAGCATCGCCGTGACCACGATGAAGGCACCGTAGAACCAGTTGCCTACGTAGATATGTTTGGTCTTGCGCTTGACGATGGTGCCGAAGAACACCGCACCGTAGGTCACCCAGACAATGGCCAGCAAAATGGCGATCGGCCATTCCAGCTCGGCGTATTCCTTGGTGGTGGTGTAGCCCAGCGGCAGGCTGACGATGGCGCCAATGATGACCGCTTGCCAACCCCAGAAGGTAAAGGCGGCGAGGCCGTCGGAGATCAGCCGCGTTTGACAGGTGCGCTGCACGACATAGTAAGAGGTGGCAAACAGCGCGCATCCGCCGAAAGCGAAAATCACCAGGTTGGTGTGCAGTGGGCGCAGACGGCCGAAGGTCGTCCAGGGCAAGTCGAAATTCAATTCCGGCCAGACCAGTTGCGAGGCGATGAACACCCCGAGCCCCATGCCAAGGATCCCCCAGACCACCGTCATGATGGCGAACTGGCGGACTACCTTATAGTTATAAGCAGTCGGACTGATTGCTGTGCTCATTCTAAGGTTCCACGGTTTAGGTTTTTTTATAGGTAAAATCGGCCGCAAGTATGGAGAAAGCGAGGGGCCATTGCAACGCAACGGCTGACCTGGATCAATGCGTTCCACGCCAGATTCTGCGCCCTTTCCATGTTTGGCGTAAGGACAAATCCGAAATGGAAAGCTGATCAAGTGGACAGGAAAATTGCGGGGTCACAACGGGTGTCGTTGGGCGTACCGCAATCGCTGCGCTTGAAAGCAAGCGTAGACCCGAATGGCAGGAGGGGAAAGGTGTGCTTTGGAAGGGTGCGACACTTGGTCGCGCCAAAAGATGCCGCACGGTAGCGAGCGAACAAAAAACCTGTGGCAAGGGATCTTGCTGGGGTAAGGGAGCAAGCTCCCCGCAAAAAGTGACCGCCCCAGGGTCGGGGCGGTCGTCAACGCTTACTGCGGTTGGGCTTGCGGCGTTGCGCCGTTGGCGTTATGGGACAGGCTGTACACGTAAGCCGCCAGCAAATGCACCTTGTCATTGCCTTGCAGCACGTCCTGCGCCGGCATCTGGCCCTGGCGGCCGTGGCGGATAGTCTGCTGCAACTGCGCCAGGCCGGTGCCGTAGATATAACCGCCGGGCAGCGTCAGGTTCGGCGCGCCCATGGCTTCCATGCCGTGGCCTTGTGGGCCATGGCAGGCTACGCAGGTGGTGTTGAACGCAGCTTGACCGGCGGCCAGGTCAGCAGTGCTGTCGGCCGGCAGTGGCAGTTTGGCCAAGTCGTGACGCACATAGGCGGCGACGTTTCTTACACCATCATCACCCAATATCTCACCCCAGGCCGGCATCGCCGCGTGGCGACCGTTCAGGATGGTGGTCTTGATCGCTTCGGCCGAACCGCCCCAGCGCCAGATAGTGTCTGCCAGGTTAGGGAAACCGTACGCGCCCTTGGCATCCGAACCGTGGCACACCGCGCAGTTGGAGGCGAACAAACGCCCGCCCATTTTCAGCGCTTGCGGGTCCTTGGCCACTTCTTCCACGGGCATGGCCGAGAATTTGGCGAAGATCGGCCCGAACTTGGCGTCGGCCTTGGCCATTTCCTTGTCCCACTCCTTGGCCTGGGTCCAGCCGCCTTCATAACCGGGCAATATGCCTTTCCAGTTGCCCAGGCCCGGGTAGAGCACCAGGTAGCCGACGGCAAACACCAGGGTGCCGGCGAACAGCATGAACCACCACTGCGGCAGGGGGTTGTCGTATTCCTCGATACCGTCGAAGGCGTGGCCCATGGTCTGGTCGACGCTGCCCTTGGTCTCGCCCTTGCGGGTGCCGATCAACAGCCAGGTCAGGCCGATCAGGCTGCCGATGGTCAGTACACAGATCCATGTACTCCAGAATAGGGTCATGGCCGGGTGCTCCTTATTGCAGGCTCTTCTTGAGCGTCGGATGGAGAAGGTTCATCGGCGAAGGGCAGCAGGCGCGCCTGCTCGAATTCCGCATTGCGCCGGTTGTTGAACACCCACAGTGACAGGCCGATAAAGGCGATGGCGACGACCAGCGTGCCAAGGCCGCGGATGGTGCCCGCATCGAATTCAAATCCCATGGCTCACCTCTTGCTCTTGATGGCGGTGCCGAGCACTTGCAGGTATGAAACCAGCGCGTCCATTTCGGTCTTGCCCTTGAGGCTGGCGACGGCGCCACTGATGTCGTCGTCGGTGTACGGCACGCCGAGGGTGCGCATCACCTTCAACTTGCTCTCGGTGTGGCTGCTGTCGACCTGGGCCGTGACCAGCCATGGATAGGCCGGCATTTTCGACTCCGGTACCACGTTGCGCGGGTTGTACAAGTGCGCGCGATGCCAGTCGTCCGAGTAGCGTGCGCCGACGCGTGCCAGGTCCGGCCCGGTGCGCTTGGAACCCCACAGGAAGGGGTGGTCCCACACGCTTTCACCGGCGACCGAGTAGTGGCCGTAACGTTCGGTTTCGGCGCGGAACGGACGGATCATCTGCGAGTGGCACTGTACGCAGCCTTCGCGGATGTAAATGTCGCGGCCTTCCAGTTGCAGCGCGGTGTAGGGCTTCATGCCTTCGACCGGCTTGTTGGTCACGTCCTGGAAGAACAGCGGGACGATCTGGGTCAGGCCGCCGATACTCACGGCGAGTACCATCAGCAACATCAGCAGGCCGACGTTTTTTTCAATCGTTTCGTGTTTCATCACGGACTCCTCAGGCCAACTGCGCAGTGGCAGTGGCTTCGACAGGCTGCGGCGAACGCACGGTGCGCCACGTGTTGTAAGCCATCAGCAGCATGCCGCTGAGGAACACCGCGCCGCCCACCAGCCGCACGATGAAGCCTGGGTGGCTGGCCACCAGGGTTTCGACGAAGGAGTAGGTCAAGGTGCCGTCTTCATTGACCGCACGCCACATCAGGCCCTGGGCGATGCCGTTGACCCACATCGAAGCGATGTAGAGCACGGTGCCGATGGTGGCCAGCCAGAAGTGCGCGTTGATCAGGCCGAGGCTGTACATCTGCTCGCGACCGAAGATTTTCGGGATCATGTGGTACAGCGCGCCGATGGAGATCATCGCCACCCAACCCAGCGCCCCGGCGTGTACGTGGCCGATGGTCCAGTCGGTGTAGTGGGAGAGGGCGTTGACGGTCTTGATCGCCATCATCGGACCTTCGAAGGTCGACATGCCGTAGAAGGCCAGGGAGACAACAAGGAAGCGCAGGATCGGGTCGCTGCGCAACTTATGCCAAGCCCCCGAGAGCGAGATCGG
>Ga0207650_10000684_pt1 | contig 26647 bp, 21 predicted proteins | sample KBSS63metaG_FD_184325 | JGI IMG/M metagenome (GOLD analysis project Ga0207650, IMG submission 184325) | Switchgrass rhizosphere microbial communities from Kellogg Biological Station, Michigan, USA - KBS S6-3 metaG (SPAdes) (version 2) | ecosystem: Host-associated > Plants > Roots > Rhizosphere...
ACTTCGTTCCAGGAGATGTCGGACAGGTGAACCAGGCCGTCGATGCCGCCGTCCAGACCAATGAAGATACCGAAATCGGTGATCGACTTGATGGTGCCGGAGATTTTATCGCCCTTGTTGAACTGGCCAGAGAAATCTTCCCATGGGTTAGATTTGCACTGCTTGATGCCCAGGGAGATACGACGACGCTCTTCGTCGATGTCCAGAACCATAACTTCCACTTCGTCGCCGACTTGTACGACTTTCGAAGGGTGGATGTTCTTGTTGGTCCAGTCCATTTCGGAAACGTGTACCAGGCCTTCCACGCCTTCTTCCAGCTCAGCGAAGCAGCCGTAGTCGGTCAGGTTGGTTACACGCGCGGTAACGCGAGTGCTTTCTGGATAACGGGCTTTGATAGCAACCCATGGATCTTCACCCAGTTGCTTCAGGCCCAGGGAAACACGGTTGCGTTCGCGATCGTATTTCAGAACCTTGACATCGATCTCGTCGCCAACGTTGACGATTTCGGAAGGATGCTTGATACGCTTCCAAGCCATGTCGGTAATGTGCAGCAGGCCATCGACGCCACCCAGATCGACGAATGCGCCGTAATCGGTGAGGTTCTTGACGATACCTTTGACTTGTTGGCCTTCCTGCAGGGATTCCAGCAGAGCTTCACGCTCGGCGGAGTTTTCTGCTTCCAGGACGCTGCGACGGGAAACGACAACGTTGTTGCGCTTCTGGTCGAGTTTGATGACCTTGAATTCGAGTTCCTTGCCTTCCAGGTGCGTGGTGTCGCGCACTGGACGAACATCGACCAAAGAACCTGGCAGGAACGCACGGATGCCGTTAACGTCGACAGTGAAGCCGCCTTTAACCTTACCGTTGATAACGCCCTTGACCACTTCTTCAGCTGCGAAGGCTGCTTCGAGAACAATCCAGCATTCAGCGCGCTTGGCTTTTTCACGGGACAGCTTGGTTTCACCGAAACCGTCTTCAACCGAGTCCAGAGCAACGTGAACTTCGTCACCGACATTGATTGTCAGATCGCCAGCATCGTTGTAGAACTGTTCCAGCGGGATCAGAGCTTCAGACTTCAGACCAGCGTGAACGGTTACCCAGCGAGCTTGGTAATCGATATCAACGATAACACCGGTGATGATGGAGCCTGCCTGAAGGTTCAGGGTTTTTAGGCTTTCTTCAAAGAGTTCCGCAAAGCTTTCGCTCATTTTAATTCCTGTTGATAAGGGCGAAGAATACGCCCATCTCCACACCCCAGACGGTGTGGGTCAGTTTCAGTTAAAAGAAGCCACCGCAGGACTATGACTGGTCCCCTGCGGCCTTCTTGATCACCCGGCGATATCGCGAATGGCGATTTCGCTCAAGATGCGTTCCAGCACCTGCTCGATGGACAGCTCCGTGGAATCCAGCTGGATGGCATCAGCCGCCGGCTTTAGCGGGGCTACTGCGCGCTGGGTATCACGCTCATCGCGTGCACGGATCTCATCTAGCAGACTCGACAGACTAACACCATCGACTTTGCCCTTCAACTGCAAGTAGCGGCGGCGAGCCCGTTCCTCGGCGCTGGCTGTCAGGAAAATCTTCAGCGGCGCCTCGGGAAATACCACCGTGCCCATGTCGCGACCGTCGGCCACCAGGCCCGGTGGTTCCTGAAAAGCCCGCTGACGCTGCAGCAGCGCATCACGCACCGCCGGCAGCGCGGCAACCTGGGACGCCCAGGAGCCGACCTGCTCGTTGCGCAGATCATCGGTCACATCATCACCTTCGAGGATGATGCGCTGGGGATGGCCTTCCGTCGCCCCGACGAACTGCACATCAAGGTGCGCCGCCAGTAGCTTCAGGGACTCTTCGTTGGTCAGGTCGACGCCATGGTTGCGTGCGGCAAATGCCAGCAGGCGATAGAGCGCGCCGGAATCCAGCAGGCACCAGCCCAGGCGCTTGGCCAGGATGCCGGCGATCGTGCCTTTGCCCGAGCCGCTTGGCCCGTCGATGGTAATCACCGGAGCTTTGATATTCACAATTGAGCCTCTTGGGCAACACGCATGCCGACATGGGCACACAGTGTAAGAAAGTTCGGAAAAGACGTAGCAACATTGGCGCAGTCATGGATACGAATCGGCGCCGTTGCCCGCAGGGAAGCGACGCTGAACGCCATGGCAATGCGGTGATCGCCGTGGGCGTGTACATCACCGCCGCCTATCGGGCCGCCGTCAATGATAATCCCATCAGGGGTCGGTTCACACTTCACCCCCAGCGCCAGCAGACCGTCGGCCATCACCTGGATTCGGTCGGACTCCTTCACACGCAACTCTTCAGCGCCACGCAAAACGGTCCGGCCCTCAGCGCAGGCCGCCGCCACAAACAGCACTGGAAACTCATCGATAGCCAACGGCACCAGCGCTTGAGGAATCTCGATACCCTTCAGCGCAGCCGCACGTACACGCAGGTCAGCAACCGGCTCGCCACCCACTTCGCGTGGGTTTTCCAGGGTGATATCGGCACCCATCAACCGCAGGATATCGATCACACCGGTTCGGGTCGGATTGATTCCCACGTGCTCCAGCAACAACTCGGAGCCTTCGGCAATCGAAGCGGCCACCAGGAAGAACGCCGCTGAAGAAATATCCCCCGGCACTTCAATGTGGGTCGCTGTCAGTACATGGCCCGATTCCAGCGATACGGTAGCGCCCTGCACTGCCACCGGATAACCAAACCCGCGCAACATGCGCTCAGTATGGTCGCGGGTCGGCGCAGGCTCCGTCACCGCGGTGACGCCTTTGGCGTACAACCCGGCAAGCAACAGACAGGACTTGACCTGAGCACTGGCCATCGGCAGCGCATAATTCATGCCTTTCAACGATTGCCCACCACGGATGGTCAGCGGCGGACATCCTTGCGGGCCTGTCTCGATCAACGCCCCCATTTCCCGCAAGGGCTTGGCCACGCGATTCATCGGGCGCTTGGACAGCGACGCGTCGCCCGTCAACACGCTGTCGAAACTTTGCGCCGCCAGCAACCCGGCCAACAAGCGCATGGACGTACCGGAGTTCCCCAGATAAATCGGCCCCGGTGCAGCCTTCAAACCATGCAAACCCACGCCATGAATGGTCACGCGCCCATGGTGCGGGCCCTCGATGACCACCCCCATGTCGCGAAACGCCTGCAAGGTGGCCAAGGCATCTTCACCTTCAAGGAAACCTTCGACTTCGGTCACGCCTTCAGCCAACGAACCCAGCATGATCGACCGATGGGAGATCGACTTGTCGCCCGGCACGCGGATACGCCCGCTCAAGCGACCGCCCGGGTTGGCGATGAAGGTCAGCTCATCGGCATTCACAGCTGTTTCCATATAGGCCCGGCGCGCCAGGATCTTGCTGAAGTGCTCTCGCGCCACTCGTGCACGCGTAAACACGCCCAATAATTGATGGCCGTCCCCCGCATCGACCGCGTCGCGCAAAGCGTCGAGGTCACTGCGAAAAGTGTCCAGAGTGCGCAACACCGCTTCGCGATTGGCGAGGAAGATGTCGTGCCACATCACCGGATCACTGCCGGCAATCCGCGTAAAGTCGCGAAAGCCACCGGCGGCGTAACGGAAAATATCCAGGTTCTCGTTGCGCTTGGCCAAAGAATCCACCAGGCCGAACGCCAGCAAATGCGGCAGATGGCTGGTCGCAGCCAAGACCTCGTCATGACGCTCGACCTGCATATGCTCGACATCCGCTCCCAGCTCACGCCAGAGACGATCTACCACCGCCAACGCGGCCGGATCGGTTTGCGCCAACGGCGTGAGGATCACTTTATGCCGACGGAACAACTGCGCATTGGACGCCTCCACCCCGCTCTGCTCGGAGCCTGCAATCGGATGGCCCGGCACAAAGCGCGCAGGCATGCCGCCAAAGGCCAGTTGCGCGGCGCGCACCACATTGCCCTTGGCACTGCCGACATCCGTGAGAATCGCGCCGCCCAACTCCATGCCGGCCAGCAACGCCAACAGTTTTTCCATGGCCAGGATCGGCACGGCGAGCTGGATCACGTCGGCGCCCTGGCATGCGAACGCCAGGTCGGCCTCACACCGATCCACCACCCCCAACTCAACGGCCAGCTTGCGCGATCGCGGGTCCAGGTCCACACCGACCACTTCGCCGCATAGCCCGCTTTCGCGTAGGCCTTTGGCGAAGGAGCCGCCGATCAACCCCAGGCCGACCACCACCAGGCGACCGATCATAGGCACAACAGGTTGCAATGCAGTGACATCAACCACGAGCCAGAACCTTGGCCAGCGCCTCCAGGAAGCGGCTGTTTTCAGCCGGCAAACCGATGGTGATGCGCAGGTGGTTCGGCATACCGTAGTTGGCCACCGGACGCACGATCACGCCTTCACGCAACAGCCCCTGGAACACCGGGGCCGCCACCTGGCCGAGGTCGACGCAAATGAAGTTGCCCTTGGACGGAATCCAGCCCAGGCCCAAATCACGGAAGCCATCCTGCAACTGCAACATGCCGCTTTCATTAATGCGTCGACCTTCTGCCAGGTACTCGGCATCTTTCAACGCCTCACACGCCGCCGTCAGGGCCAGGCTGTTGACGTTGAACGGTTGGCGCACGCGGTTCAGCACATCAGCCACCACCGCCGTGGACAAACCATAACCAACGCGCAACGACGCCAGGCCATAGGCCTTGGAGAAGGTGCGCGACACCAGCAGGTTCGGGTAGGCCGCCAGGAAGTCCAGCCCATCCGGCAGGTCGCTGCCTTCGGCGTACTCGATGTAGGCCTCATCCAGCACCACCAGCACATGCTCCGGCACGTCTTGCAGGAATTCATTCAGCGCCGCTGCATCAAACCAGGTACCGGTCGGGTTGTTCGGGTTGGCGATAAACACTACGCGCGTCTGGGCATCGATGGCCGCCAGCATCGCGGGCAGATCGTGGCCCCAGTCTTTGGCAGGAATCACGCGGGCTTGAGCGCCAACGGCCTGGGTGACGATCGGATAAACCGCAAACGCGTGCTCGCTGAACACCGCATTCAGGCCCGGCGCCAGGTAGGCACGGCCGACCAGCTCGAGGATGTCGTTGGAGCCGTTACCCAGGGTCACCTGGTTCAGCTCGACACGACACTTTTGCGCCAGCAGCGATTTAAGAGCAAAACCATTGCCGTCCGGGTAGCGGGTCAGCTCGGCCAGCTCTTCACGAATCGCCACCAACACCTTGGGGCTCGGGCCGAGCGGGTTCTCATTGCTGGCTAGCTTGACGATCTTTGAAGGATCCAGGTTCAACTCACGCGCCAGCTCGTCCACAGGCTTGCCCGGTACGTAAGGCGACAGTTGTTGCACGCCCGGCTGAGCCAGGGCGAGGAAGTTGCCACTCATGTTAACGCCTCACAAAACCGCTTTCGGGTAAGAACCGAGCACCTTGAGCGCCACGGCTTCCTGACTTATTTTCTCCAGCACGCCCTTGACCAGCGGGTCGCGGTGATGGCCGATGAAATCAATAAAGAACACGTAGGTCCATTTACCGCTGCGCGAAGGCCGCGTCTCGATGCGTGTCAGGTCAATCCCGTTGTCGTGGAATGGCACCAGCAACTCATGCAACGCGCCGGGCTTGTTGCTCATGGAGACAATGATCGACGTCTTGTCATCGCCGGTCGGCGGCACTTCCTGGCTGCCGATCATCAGGAAACGCGTGGAGTTGTCCGGGCGGTCCTCGATTTTCTCGGCCAGGCGCGTCAGCCCGTAAAGGCCCGCCGCCATATCACCGGCGATCGCCGCCGAATTCCACTCACCCTTGACCCGCTTGGCCGCTTCGGCATTGCTGGACACCGCCACCCGCTCGACATTCGGATAATGGGCGTCCAGCCACTTGCGGCACTGAGCCAGGGATTGGGCATGGGAATAGATACGACTGATGCTGTCGGTCTTGGTGTTCTCCCCCACCAACAAGTGATGGTGGATACGCAACTCGACTTCGCCACAGATCACCATGTCGTGCTCGAGGAGGCTGTCCAGCGTGTGGTTGACCGCGCCTTCGGTGGAGTTTTCCACCGGCACTACGCCAAAATTCACCGCGCCGGCCGCCACTTCACGGAACACTTCGTCGATGGCTGCCATCGGCTTGCTGATCACCGCGTGGCCGAAGTGCTTCATGGCCGCCGCCTGGGTGAATGTGCCCTCGGGCCCGAGGTAGGCGACCTTGAGCGGCTGTTCCAGGGCCAGGCACGAAGACATGATTTCACGGAACAACCGCGCCATTTCTTCGTTGCCCAACGGCCCCTTGTTGCGCTCCATCACCCGCTTGAGTACCTGGGCTTCACGCTCGGGACGGTAGAACACCGGCACCTCACCTTCCGCCAGGGACGCCATCTTCACCCGCGCCACTTCCTGGGCGCAGCGCGCGCGCTCACTGATCAGTTCCAGGACTTTCTCGTCCAGGCTGTCAATGCGCACGCGCAGGGCCTTGAGCTCTTGTTCAGACATTAGCCGTGTTCCTTTTCGAACTCTGCCATGTAGGCAACCAGCGCGTTGATCGCGTGAATGTCGACGGCGTTATAGATGGAGGCACGCATGCCGCCCACCGAGCGGTGGCCCTTGAGGTTCAGCAGGCCGCGCTCGTCGGCGCCGGCCAGGAACGGCTTGTCCAGGCGGTCGTCCGCCAGGCGGAACGGTACGTTCATCCATGAGCGGTCGGTGAGGTTGATCGGGTTGCTGTACAGGCCGCTGGCGTCGATAAAGTCGTACAGGACGCGCTTTTTCTCTTCGTTGAGCTTGCCCATGGCCGCCACGCCGCCCTGCTCCTTGAGCCATTCGAACACCAGGCCCGACAGGTACCAGGCGAACGCCGGCGGCGTGTTGTACATCGAGCCGTTATCGGCCGCGACCTTGTAGTTGAGCATGGTCGGGCACAGCGAGCGCGCGCGGCCCAGCAGGTCTTCGCGGATGATATTGACCAGGATGCCGCTAGGGCCGATGTTCTTCTGCGCGCCGGCATAGATCATGCCGTACTTGGAGACGTCGATCGGGCGCGAAAGGATGTCCGAGGACATGTCGCACACCAGCGGCACGTCCCCCACTTGCGGCACCCAGTCGAACTCCAGGCCACCGATGGTTTCGTTCGCAACGTAGTGCACGTAGGCCGCGTCCTTCGATAGCTTCCACTCGTTCTGACCGGGAATGGCGAAGTAGTCGTAGGGCTTGGCGGTGCCTGCCACGTTGACATGCCCGTAGCGCGAAGCTTCTTCGATGGCCTTCTGGCCCCAGATACCGGTGTCGATATAGTCGGCGGTGCCGCCTTCCGGCAACAGATTCAGCGGGATTTGCGCGAACTGCTGGCTGGCGCCGCCTTGCAGGAACAGCACTTTGTAGTTCGATGGGATGTCCAGCAAGTCGCGCAGATCCTGCTCGGCCGTGGTGGCAATGGACACGAACTCATCGCTGCGATGGCTCATTTCCATCACGGAGAGGCCTTTTCCATGCCAGTCGAGGAGTTCACCCTGCGCACGCTGCAGGACTGCTTCAGGAAGCGCCGCGGGACCGGCACAGAAGTTATAGGCTCTCTTGCTCACATCCAATCTCACTCTGATCTGGTGGGGTGGTGCAATAAACGGGTATTCAATACTTTCATAAGGGACAAACAACAAGGGGGCGAATCTTCATCCGCCCCCCTGTGTGCCCGCTTATTCCTGCGGTTCTTCTTCGTCTGCGGCAGCGTCGAGGGTCGGCTCGTCGACGTTGTCATCGCCTGCTGCGATCACCTCGCCTTCAAACGCGTCCCCTTCCAGCTCTTCGCCTTCGACTTCCGATGGTTCCTGGACGCGCTCCAGGCCTACCAGTGTTTCGTCGCTAGCCAGCTTGATCAGCGTCACGCCCTGGGTGTTACGGCCCAGGCTCGACACTTCGGCCACACGAGTACGTACGAGGGTGCCCTGGTCGGAAATCAGCATGATCTCCTCGCCATCGAGCACCTGCACCGCGCCGACCAGACGACCGTTGCGGTCGTTGCTGACCATGGCGATAACGCCCTGGCCGCCACGCTTGTACTCCGGGAACTCGCTGATAGCGGTGCGCTTGCCATAACCGCGCGCCGAAGCGGTGAGGATCTGGCTGCCTTCTTCCGGAATCAGCATCGAAATCAGCTTCTGCCCTTCCGGCAGGCGCATGCCACGCACACCGCGGGCAGTACGGCCCATGGCGCGAACGTCGGATTCCTTGAAGCGCGTGACTTTGCCGCCGTCGGAGAACAGCATGACTTCGCGCTCGCCGTCAGTGATGGCTGCGGAGATCAGCACGTCGCCTTCATCCAGCTCCAGGGCGATCAAGCCCACGCTGCGCTGGCGGCTGAAGGACTCCAGCGGGGTCTTCTTCACGGTGCCTTTGGCGGTCGCCATGAAGATGAAGTGACCTTCGGTGTACTCCTCGACCGGCAGCATGGTGGTGATGTATTCATCGCTGTCCAGCGGCAGCAGGTTGACCAACGGACGACCACGGGCGGCACGGGAGGCCTCCGGGATTTCGTAGGTCTTGAGCCAGTACACCTTGCCCTTGCTGGAGAACAGCAGCAGCGTGGTGTGGCTGTTGGCGACCAGCAGGTGAGCGATGTAGTCCTCATCCTTCACGCCAGTAGCCGATTTACCCTTACCACCACGACGCTGAGCCTGGTACGCGGCCAGCGGCTGGGTCTTGGCATAGCCACCGTGGGAGATGGTCACCACGCGCTCTTCTTCCGGGATCATGTCACCCAGGGTCAGGTCGAGGCGCGCATCGAGGATTTCGGTGCGGCGCACGTCGCCGTATTCGGCGCGGATCACTTCCAGTTCTTCGCGGATCACTTCCATCAGGCGCACGGCACTGTTGAGGATGCGGATCAGCTCGCCGATCTGGTTGAGAATCTCCTGGTACTCGGCCAGCAGTTTCTCGTGTTCCAGGCCGGTCAAGCGGTGCAGACGCAGTTCCAGGATGGCCTGGGCCTGTTCCGGCGACAGGAAGTACTTGCCGTCACGCAGGCCGTATTGCGGATCCAGGGTCTCCGGACGGCAGGAATCGGCGCCGGCACGTTCAACCATCGCCACTACGGCGCTGGATTCCCATGGCATCTTGATCAGCGCTTCCTTGGCTTCCGACGGCGTCGGCGAAGCTTTGATCAGGGCGATCACCGGGTCGATGTTCGACAGCGCAACCGCCTGGCCTTCCAGGATGTGGCCGCGTTCGCGAGCCTTGCGCAGTTCGAACACGGTACGGCGGGTGACCACTTCGCGACGGTGACGCACGAAGGCTTCCAGCAGATCCTTGAGGTTCAGGATGCGCGGGCGACCGTCGATCAGCGCGACGACGTTGATACCAAACACGCTTTGCAGCTGGGTCTGGGCGTAGAGGTTGTTGAGGATCACCTCCGGCACTTCGCCACGACGCAGCTCGATCACCACGCGCATACCGTCTTTGTCGGACTCGTCGCGCAGCTCGGTAATGCCTTCGAGCTTCTTCTCTTTAACCAGCTCGGCGATCTTCTCGATCAGGCGCGCCTTGTTCAACTGGTACGGCAGTTCGGTGATGACGATCTGCTGGCGACCACCGACCTTGTCGATGTCTTCGATGATCGAGCGGGCGCGCATGTAAATGCGGCCACGGCCGGTGCGGTAGGCTTCGATGATGCCGGCGCGACCGTTGATGATCGCGGCGGTCGGGAAGTCCGGGCCAGGGATGTACTGCATCAGCTCATCGACGGTCAGCTCGGGGTTGTCGATGAGGGCCAGGCAACCGTCGATGACTTCACCGAGGTTGTGCGGCGGGATGTTGGTGGCCATGCCCACGGCGATACCGCTGGAACCGTTGACCAGCAGGTTGGGGATCTTGGTGGGCATTACAGCCGGGATCATTTCGGTGCCGTCGTAGTTCGGCACCCAGTCCACGGTTTCTTTATGCAGGTCGGCCAGCAGCTCGTGCGCCAGCTTGGTCATGCGCACTTCGGTGTATCGCATGGCCGCGGCGTTGTCGCCGTCGACCGAACCGAAGTTACCCTGGCCGTCTACCAGCAGGTAGCGCAGGGAAAACGGCTGGGCCATCCGAACGATGGTGTCGTACACCGCAGTGTCGCCGTGAGGGTGATACTTACCGATCACGTCACCGACAACACGGGCAGATTTCTTGTACGGCTTGTTCCAGTCGTTACCCAGCTCGCTCATCGCGAACAGCACACGCCGGTGCACGGGCTTCAAGCCATCGCGCGCATCAGGCAGTGCCCGACCGACAATTACGCTCATCGCGTAGTCGAGGTAGGACTGTTTCAGCTCGTCTTCGATATTGACCGGGAGGATTTCTTTGGCCAGTTCGCCCATGAGAAGCCTGATTCCTTTTTCGGGTGAAACCTCGTCACATCCATTTGGGACGAACGAAGCTCGCCGCTGCCGGCAGAGTGCCTGACAACGACTTACGACAAATCAACGAGTTATGACACGGATCTGCACGTTATAGGCCACCCCTCGGGGTGGCCCTGGAAACCGCCGGATGTTATCACAATCGCCGCCACGCACCTATCCCCCTGATGCGCATGGAGCATAGTAAGTTGACGGATGACAGGCTTGAGGGCGACGAGAGGGGCTCAGAGGTGGGTTGGTGCTTTTTTCTGAGGGCAGATCCGAGGGTTTTGTTGACTTATAAAGCCAATCGGGGGCAAGCCCCCGCCCACATTTTGAATGCGTTGGCCGCTCAAGTGTGGGAGGGGGCTTGCCCCCGATGGCCATTCCACAAACACCACACCCCTCAATGCAACCGCTTACGGCACATCAACTTGGCCAATTTGGCCGTATCCGGCCGCTCGACCACACCTTTCTCGGTCACGATCACGTCGATCAGGTCGGCCGGCGTCACGTCAAACACCGGGTTGTAGGCATTCACATCCGCCGCAAAGCGCTGGCCGGCCACTTCCAGCAACTCACCGGCATCGCGCTCTTCCAGGGCAACGTCATCGCCAGTGGCCATCATCATGTCCAGGGTGGAACTCGGCGCCACCACCATGAAACGCACGCCATGGTGCATCGCGCACACCGCCAGCTGGTAGGTGCCGATCTTGCTGATCACGTCACCATTGGCGGCAATGCAATCGGCGCCGACGATCACCCACGTCACGCCTTTGGTCTTGAGGATATGCGCCCCCGCCGAATCGGCATTCACCGTCACCGGAATGCCCTCGCCCGCCAGTTCCCAGGCGGTCAGCCGCGAACCTTGCAGCCAGGGGCGCGTTTCGTTGGCATAGACCTGCTCGACCATGCCCTCCAGGTAGGCCGCGCGAATCACTCCGAGCGCCGTTCCCACGCCGCCGGTCGCCAGGGCGCCTGCGTTGCCGTGGGTGAGGATGGCCTGGGCATTGCCCTGGTGCTTGCGGATCAGTTCGACGCCCAGTTGGGCCATGGTCAGGTTGGCTTCGCGATCACTTTCATGGATCGCAATGGCTTCGGCTTCCAGCACCGCCAGCGGATCGGCGTGCTTCTTGACGCGATCCAGACGGTCGCGCATGCGCTTCAACGCCCAGAACAGGTTCGATGCGGTGGGACGGGCATCGGCTAACAGTGCGTAGTCTTCTTCCCAGGCAGCCTGCCAGTCACCGCCCTCGGCGATGCGCACACGGGCCGCCAACACCAGGCCATACGCAGCACTGATGCCAATGGCCGGCGCACCGCGCACCACCATCGTACGGATGGCTGCCGCCACGTCTTCGACCGTCACGCAGGCCACCCAGCTTTCCCGGGATGGCAAGGCACGCTGATCGAGCAGGTACAGCGCGCCATCACGCCAATCGATGGCCTTCACCTTCTCCGCTGCCAACAGTCGATCGCGCATCCCTTACTCCGCACTCAAGAACAAAGCCGCCGATTATAGCGATCCGCCAGCCAGGACGCTCGGGTATACTTCGCCCTTCTTTTATAGCTGCCTGGGAAGAAGCCCGCGATGACCGCCACTGCCGCCCCGCTCGACGTGTTGCTGCTGCCAACCTGGCTGGTGCCTGTCGAACCCGCTGGCGTGGTGCTCAAGGAGCATGGCCTGGGCATCCGCGATGGGCGCATTGCCTTTATCGGGCCACGGGCAGCGGCCTTGAAGCTGGCAACCCACGAGGTGCGCGAGCTGCCGGGCATGCTGCTCAGCCCTGGCCTGATCAACGCCCACGGGCATGCGGCGATGAGCCTGTTTCGCGGCCTGGCCGACGACCTGCCACTGATGACCTGGCTGGAAAAACACATCTGGCCCGCCGAGGCCAAGTGGGTCGATGAAGCGTTCGTACGCGACGGCACCGACCTGGCCATCGCCGAGCAGCTCAAGGGTGGCATCACCTGCTTCTCCGACATGTACTTTTACCCCAAGGTCGCCAGCGACTGCGTGCACAACAGCGGCATGCGCGCGCAGATCGCGATTCCGATCCTCGACTTCCCGATTCCCGGCGCCAGCACGGCCGATGAGGCGATTCGCCAGGGCATCGAACTGTTCGGCGACCTCAAGCACCACCCGCGCATCAAGATCACCTTCGGCCCCCATGCGCCTTACACCGTGTGCGATGACAACCTGGAAAAAATCCGCGTAATCGCCGAAGAGCTGGACGCCACGATCCATATGCATGTTCACGAAACCGCCTTTGAAGTGCAGCAAGCCGTCGAGCAGACCGGCGAGCGCCCACTGGCGCGCCTGGGTCGCCTCGGGCTGTTGGGGCCGCGCTTCCAGGCCGTTCATATGACCCAAATCAGCGAGGATGACCTGGCTTTGCTGGTAGAAAGCAACACCAGCGTCATCCATTGCCCGGAATCCAACCTGAAACTGGCCAGCGGCTTTTGCCCGGTGGAGCGTCTGTGGCAGGCTGGCGTGAATGTGGCCATCGGCACCGATGGCGCCGCCAGCAACAATGACCTCGACCTGCTGGGCGAAACCCGCACTGCGGCGATGCTGGCGAAGGCCGTCGCCGGTTCGGCCACGGCGCTGGATGCCCACCGTGCCCTGCGCATGGCGACGCTCAATGGCGCGCGAGCCATGGGCCTGGAAAGCGAGATTGGCTCGCTGGAGGTCGGCAAGGCGGCGGATATCGTTGCCTTCGATCTGTCGGGGCTGGCGCAACAACCGATCTACGATCCGGTCTCACAACTTATATATGCCACTGGACGCGATTGCGTGAAACACCTTTGGGTCGCCGGCAAGCAATTGCTCGACGACCGGCAGTTGACCCGCATGGATGAACACCAGTTGACCGCCACGGCCATCGCCTGGGGCCAACGTATCAGCGGGCACAGCGAATAACGCCGGTCTTGAACCGTATCGTTCAGGGCTGACAAACCGATTTATCAGATTTAGAGGATTCACCATGAGCAACGTCGACCACGCCGAAATCGCCAAATTCGAAGCCCTGGCTCACCGCTGGTGGGACCGCGAAAGCGAGTTCAAACCCCTGCACGACATCAACCCGCTGCGGGTCAACTGGATTGACGAACGCGTCAACCTGGCCGGCAAGAAGGTGCTGGACGTGGGCTGCGGCGGCGGCATCCTCAGCGAAGCCATGGCCCAGCGCGGCGCGACCGTGATGGGCATCGACATGGGTGAAGCGCCCTTGGCGGTGGCCCAGCTGCACCAGCTGGAATCCGGCGTGAGCGTGGAGTATCGCCAGATCACCGCCGAAGCCCTGGCTGAAGAGATGCCCGATCAGTTCGACGTGGTCACCTGCCTGGAAATGCTCGAGCACGTGCCGGACCCGTCCTCGGTGATCCGTGCGTGCTTCCGCATGGTCAAGCCGGGCGGCCAGGTGTTCTTCTCCACCATCAACCGCAACCCCAAGGCCTACCTGTTCGCGATCATCGGCGCCGAATACATCATGAAGCTGCTGCCGCGCGGCACCCATGACTTCAAGAAATTCATCCGCCCTTCCGAGCTGGGCGCCTGGAGCCGCCAGGCCGGGCTGACCGTCAAGGACATCATCGGCCTGACCTACAACCCGCTGACCAAACACTACAAGCTGGCCAGCGATGTTGACGTCAACTACATGATCCAGACCCTGCGCGAGGAGTGAGCCTGTGAAGTTGCGAGCGGTTCTCTTCGATATGGACGGTACCCTGCTGGACACCGCGCCGGACTTTATCGCCATCTGCCAGGCCATGCGCGCCGACCGCGGCCTGGTGCCGATCAATCCCCAGCACATCCGCGATGAAATCTCCGGCGGTGCACGGGCGATGGTCGCCGTGACCTTCTCGATGGACCCGGAATCCCCAGGCTTTGAAGCGCTGCGCCAGGAGTTCCTCGAGCGCTACCTCAAGGGCTGCGCGGTCCACAGCAAATTATTCGACGGCATGGCCGAGCTGCTGGAAGACATCGAAAAAGCCAAACTGATCTGGGGCGTGGTCACCAATAAGCCACTGCGCTTTGCCGAACCGATCATGCAGCAGCTGGGCCTGGCCGAGCGCTCGGCGCTGCTGATCTGCCCCGACCATGTGAAAAACAGCAAGCCGGACCCGGAGCCGATGATCCTGGCGTGCAAGATGCTCGACCTGGACCCGGCCAGCGTGCTGTTCGTGGGCGATGACCTGCGCGATATCGAGTCCGGCCGCGACGCCGGCACCCGTACCGCGGCGGTGACCTACGGCTATATCCACCCGGACGACAACCCGCGCCATTGGGGTGCCGATGTGGTGGTGGATCACCCGCTGGAGCTGCGCAAAGTGCTGGATAACGCACTGTGCAGTTGCTGATTGGGAATGCTTGCGGCTGATGTGCCTTTGTGGCGAGGGAGCTTGCTCCCGCTGGCCTGCGTAGCAGGCCCATCTTTTGGGGCCGCTTCGCGCCCCAGCGGGAGCAAGCTCCCTCGCCACAAAAGCAAAGGCTGCGATCAATCACATGGATTTTCTGTGAATTCTGTCGAGGTTGTTTATGTTTGATTACTCCGCACGTCCAGAACTGCTCAAAGGCCGAATCATCCTGGTGACCGGTGCCGGTCGCGGGATTGGCGCGGCAGCGGCGAAAACCTACGCCGCCCATGGCGCTACCGTGCTGTTGCTGGGCAAGACCGAAGCCAACCTGGCCCAGGTCTATGACGAAATCGAAGCGGCGGGCCAGCCGCAACCGGTGGTGATCCCGTTCAACCTGGAGACCGCCCTGCCCCATCAGTACGATGAGCTGGCCGCGATGATCGAAAAAGAATTCGGCCACCTCGACGGCCTGCTGCACAACGCCTCGATCATCGGCCCACGCACGCCGATCGAGCAGTTGTCCGGTGAGAATTTCATGCGGGTCATGCACGTGAACGTCAACGCGATGTTCATGCTGACCAGCACCCTGCTGCCGCTGCTCAAACTGTCCCAGGATGCGTCGGTGGTCTTCACCTCCAGCAGCGTCGGGCGTAAGGGCCGGGCGTATTGGGGGGCTTATGGGGTGTCAAAGTTTGCGACCGAGGGGCTGATGCAAACCCTGGCCGATGAGCTGGAGGACGTGGCGGCAGTACGGGCCAACAGCATCAACCCCGGTGGCACGCGCACCAGCATGCGCGCCCAGGCGTACCCAGGGGAAAACCCGATGGAAAGGCCGGCGCCGGAAGAGATCATGCCGGTGTACCTGTACCTGATGGGGCCGGACAGTGCCGGCATCAACGGGCAGGCGTTCGACGCGCAATAACAGGCACCCTATAAAACCAAATGTGGGAGGGGGCTTGCCCCCTCCCACATTTTTTATTGCAGTGTTCTTTAGTTTTTCACCACTTCCTCAAGGGTGAAACGCCCCAGCGGGTTTTGCAGGAAGTTGCTCACATTCTTGCGTGAGATGTTGATGTACGGGCTGTAGTACAAGTCGATCCAGTTCACGTCCTGTTTCGCCAATTTCTGCAATTCCACATACATCTGCTCACGCTTGGCCGGGTCGGCCTCGATGCGTGCGGCGGCTACCAGGTCCTTGACCTTGTCGTTCTTGTAGCGGGTCATGTAGTTCTGGTTGGTGTCGTGGCCCAGCACGAAGGTGGTCTTCTGGTCCGGGTCGAGGATGTCGTTGGTCCAGTACATCACCGAAATATCGTACTCACCGTCCACCAGCATCTGCCAGCTTTGGGTCGGGTCGACCTTTTGCAGGTTGGCGGTCACGCCGACCTTGGCCAGTTGGTCCTTGATGATCACCGCAATCTGCTCGTCGGCTTCGTTGCCGGCGTTGACCACGTAGTTGAGCTTCAAGTCCTTGGCGCCGGCCTGCTCCAGCAGCTTCTTGGCGGCGGTCGGGTCGTACGGGCGCTGCAGGTTGTTGGCGTAGTGGTACAGCGAGCCCTTTGGAATGTAGGAATAGGCCACGGTGCCCTGACCGTAGGTGGCGGTCTTGACCAGCGATTGTTTGTCGATAGCCATGTCCAGCGCTTCACGCACTTCCTGCTTGGCCAGCAAGCCATGGGCGTGGTTGATCAGCAGGTGATCTTCACGGGTCGACGGGTCGGCGTGGATCACCACGTTCTTGTCTTTCTTCAGCTCTTCAACCCGTGAGAACGGCACGAAGATCGCCGTGTCCAGCTCGTTGTTCTGCACCATGCGCATGCGGGTGTTGTCGTCGGTGACGGACACCCACTCCACGCCATCCAGGCTCACGTTCTTGGCCTGCCAGAAGTTCGGGTTCTTCTTGAGGATCACCCGATCGCCCTTGCGCCACTCGTCCACGGTAAACGCACCGGAGGTCACCGGGTTTTCCGAGTAGGCGTCTTCGCCCATCTTGGTCATGGCTTTTTCCGACAGGATCGATACCGTCGGCGACGCCAGTTGCGAGAGGAAGGCCACCGCCGGAGTCTTGAGGGTGACCACCAGGGTTTTCGGGTCCGACGCCTTGGCGGTGTTGATCAGGTTGAACGGATCGGCCCACAGCGAGGCCTTGTTGTCGCGAATACGCAACAGGCTGAACGCCGCATCTTCGGCGGTGATCGGCGAGCCATCCGAGAACTTCGCATCACGCAGCTTGAAGGTGTAGGTCAGGCCGTCCTTGGAGATGTCCCAGCTTTCGGCCAGGCCCGGCTCCATCTTGGTGCCCAGGTTGTCGACGCGCACCAGGGTGTCGTAGACGTTGGCGAAGACCCAGGTGTCTCGGTTCTGAGCGCTTTTGATCGGGTCGAACGTGGTGCTGTCTTCACGGCAGCCGATGGTCAATACACCCGCCGCCTGGGCGAAACCAGCGGTCAGCGACCAGGCGGTCAATGTGGCGGCGGCGAGCAACTTCAAGTGGCGCGATTGCATATCACAACTCCTTGTTAATGAATGGCAGAGGGTTAAAGCAAAGGTTCTTCAAGCACGCAACTGTACCGATGCTCGTGCAGGAAATGCGTCGGCGGCAACACCACGGAACACATGGAGCGGGCATGCCGGCAACGCGGATGAAAGGCACAGCCCGTAGGCAAATTCAGTGGGCTCGGGGGTTCACCCGGCAAGGGCTCCGTAGGTAACGGCCGATGCGGGTCAATCTCGGGAATCGCATGGATCAGCGCCGCCGTGTACGGATGGCGTGGCGTTGTAAAGACCGCCTCCACCGGGCCTTCCTCGACGATCTTGCCCAGGTACATCACCGCCACGCGGTCGCACAGGCGGCGCACGATGGCGAGGTCATGGGCGATGAACAGGATCGCCAGGTTCATGCGCTGTTGCAGTTCCAGCAGCAGGTTGATGATCTGGCCCTGGATCGACACATCCAGCGCCGCCACGCACTCATCGGCGATGATCAGTCGTGGCTCCACCGCCAGCGCCCGGGCAATGCCGACGCGCTGGCATTGCCCGCCGCTGAGGGAGCCGGGTTTGCGGTCGGCGAGTTCGGGGCGCAGGCCGACCAGGTCGAGCAACTCATTCACGCGCGCGGGAATCTGCTGCGGCGCGACCTTGCGCTGCACCCGCAGCACTTCGGCGATGGTTTCGCCGATGGTGTGGCGCGGGTTTAGCGCGGCGTACGGGTCCTGGAAGATCATCGCGGTTTCATGCCGCAGGCGGGTGATGTCGATGGCGCTGCCATGCGCCATGTCGACGCCATCAAACAACACCTGGCCGGCGCTGATCGGGTTGAGGTGCAGAATGGCGCGGCCCAAGGTGCTTTTGCCGCTGCCGGACTCGCCGACCAGCCCCAGGGTTTCGCCCGCCGCCAGGTTCAGCGACACGCCGTTCACCGCCCTTACCCACTGCTTGTTCAAACCAAACAGGCCGGTGCCGGACGCGGCAAACTTCACCTCGAGATCCTTGATCTGCAACAGGCTCATGGCTGCGCTCCCAACGGGTAATGACAGGCGACGCGCGCGCCTTCCGGCAGCACCTCGGTACACAAGGCGCCGACCTGCGGGCAACGCGGGTTGAACCGGCAGCCGGCGGGCAATGCATCCAGCAACGGCGGCTGCCCGGGGATGGTGCGCAGCAAGGCGTGGCCACTGCTGTGGGCGGGCTGGCAGTCGATCAAACCGGCGGTGTACGGGTGCTGTGGCCGGGCCAGCAGGTCGTATTTGCTGCCGTGCTCGCAGAGGCGCCCGGCATACATCACGGCGATGGCGTCGCAGGTTTGCGCGACCACACCGAGGTCGTGGGTGATCATGATGATCGACAGACCGCGTTGATCGCGCAGGTCCAGCAACAGCCGCAGGATTTGCGCCTGCACCGTCACATCCAGGGCGGTGGTCGGCTCGTCGGCGATCAGCACTTTCGGGTTGCAGCCCAGCGCCACGGCGATCATTGCGCGCTGGCGCATGCCGCCGGAAAACTCGTGGGGGTAGTTGTCGATGCGCGCCTGGGGATCGGGAATGCCCACCTGGCGCAACACGTCGATGGCCTGCAACCGGGCATCTTTCTTCGATGCGCCCTGGTGCAGGCGAATGCCTTCGGCAATCTGTTCGCCAATGCGCATCAGCGGATCAAGGTGGCTGCTGGGGTTTTGGAAAATCATGCCCAGTTGCCCGCCGCGTATCGCGCGCATCCCCGCATCATCCAGCTGCAACAGGTCCTGCCCGGCCAGCCTTACAGCACCGCCCTGCACCCGCAGGTTGGGCGATGGCAGCAAGCGCATAAGACCGCGACAGGCCATGGTCTTGCCCGAGCCGCTCTCGCCCACCAAGCCAAGGATTTCGCCCTCGGCCAGATCGAAAGACACGCGGTCGACCAAGGTCACCTCGCGCCCGGCATTGTTGGCGATCACGCTGAGATCGCGCACCTGCAGCACACTCATGAGCGATCCCCCAACACTTGCGCCACGCCATCCGCCAGCAAGCTGAAGCCCATGGCCAAGGTCACGATGGCCAGCCCTGGGAAGGTGCAGATCCACCACGCGGTGGTGATAAAGGCTTGCCCCTCGGCCACCATCGTCCCCCACTCGGCGGTCGGCGGTTGCACGCCCAGGCCCAGGTAACTCACGGCGGCTCCATTGAGCAGCACCAATACGGCGTCAGACATGGAAAACACGATCGAGCCGAACATGGCGTTAGGCAATAAATGCCGGAACAGAATGCGCCCATGGCCAAAGCCCAGGCTCTTGGCGGCCAGGGCAAAGTCGCTTTCCTTGAGCACCAGTATTTGCGAGCGGATCAGCCGTGCATACGACACCCAGCCCACCAACGCCATGGCGATATAGAAACTCTTCAGGCCTGGACCAAGGATGGCCATGATCGCCAGCATCAACACCAGGAACGGGAATGCCAGGATCACGTCGATCAAGCGCATGCAGAAACTGTCGAAACGCCCGCCGATATAGCCCGACACCGCGCCGACAAAGGTGCCGATCATGAACGGGAAAATCACCCCGACGATGGCCAACTGCAGGTCAATGCGCGCGCCCCAGATGACCCGCGACAGGATGTCCCTACCGTAGTTATCCGTGCCAAAGGGATGAGCAAGGCTCGGGCCGAGCAAACTGATATCGGTGTTTTGCGCAATCGGGTCATAAGGTGCAATCCACGGCGCACACAGCGCCAGCGCCAGCCACACCAGCAAAATCAACAGGCCCCACGCAGCCGTCAGCCGGCCATTGCGAAAACCAAAACGCAGGCGCAGACGCCACGGGGCAATCAACGGGCGGCTGCTCATTGCATCTTCACCCGTGGGTCGAGGGCCACGGTCACCACGTCGGCGATGAAGTTGACCACCACTGTCGCGCAGGCGAGCACCATGGCGACGCCCTGCACCACCATGTAGTCGCGGGTGAAAATGCCGCGCACCAGCAACTGGCCGATGCCGGGAATGGCAAACAGGCTTTCGATCACCACCGTGCCGCTGATCAGCCAGCCGATATTCACCGCCAGCAGGTTGACCGCCGGCACCAGGGAATTGGGCAACACATGGCGGCGAAACACGGCGGCTTCCGACAGCCCACGAGCCCGGGCGGCGGTGACATGGTCAGCCTGCAACGCCATCAGCATGCTCGCCCGCAGGTTGCGCACCAACACCGCCGACAGCGCCAGGGCGATGGTCAGGCACGGCAGCACCATGTGATGCGCCTTGTCCAGCCAGGTGCGACCGTAACCGGACACAGGAAACAAGCCCCACTGCACGCTCAGCAACAGGATCAGCATCAAGCCCAGCCAGAACGCCGGCATGCCCAGGCCGACCGTGGTGAACACGCGGATCAGGTTATCCGCCCAGCCGCCCTTGTTACGCGCGGCCAACGTCGCCAGCGGCACCGCGATCAGCAGCGCCAGCACCACGCTGCCGAGCACCAATACCAGCGTGGGTTCGATGCGGGTGACGATCAGCTTGAGCGCGTCGACCTTGTACAGCAGCGATTGGCCGAGGTCGCCCTTGAGCAGATTTTTCAGGAAGTAGAAATATTGCAGCCACAACGGCTGGTCGAGGCCGTACTGGGCGCGGATTTTCAGCAAGGCGTCCGGCGTGCTGCGCGAACCCAGCAGGGCACGGGCCGGGTCGCCGGGAATCGAGCGCACCAGCACAAAGGTAATCAGGCTGATGCCAAACAGCACCGGCAGCAACTGCAGCGGCCGGGACAGGACAAAACGGTAGCGCGCCAGGTTCATCCGTCAGCCTCGATGACGCGCAAGGAAGTCCAACAGCACCGGGAAGTACGCCTGGGGTTCCTCATAAAAGGGCATATGGCTGCTGTTGGGGAAAACGTGCAATTGGGCGTGTTTGGCCGCCATTTTCATGCGCAGGGCACAGGCCGGGGTGAGTTCGTCGTGCTGGCCGGTGGTGATCAGGATCGGCATCGTGAACGCGGCCATCTCAGGGATGCGGTTCCAGTCCTTGAGGTTACCGATGTAGAGGAATTCGTTGGGGCCTTGCATGGTTTCGTAAGGGCCCATGTTCCAGTCGCCGAGGGAACGTTTGACCGGCTCGGGCCATTCGTCGAGACGGCACACGTGGCGGTAGTTGAGCAAGGTGATCGCGGCCTGGTACTGCGGGTGGTCCAGGGTGCCCATGGCTTCGTGGCGCTGCATCATCGCCACGGTTTCGCTGCCGAGGGCGCCACGCAGGCGTTCGAGCTCCTGGGACAGGTGCGGAATGTCACCGACGGTGTTTTCGAGGATCAGGCTTTTCAGCGCGTCGGGGTAATGGATGGCGTATTCGATGCCCAGCCAGCCGCCCCAGGAATGCCCGAGCAGATGCACGCGGCCCAGGCCAAGGGCTTGGCGCACGGTTTCGACTTCTTCGACATATCGGCCGATTTCCCACAGCGAAACGTCGGTGGGTCTGGCTGATGCGCCCGTGCCAAGCTGGTCGAATGCAACCACTCGCAGGTTGTGTTCCTTGAGCCAGCCATGGGCGTCGCGCAGGTAGTCACACGGCAGGCCCGGCCCGCCGTTGAGGCACAGCAGCACCTCATCGCCTTCGCCAAAGCTGTAGACCACGAGGTTATGGCCGTCGACTTGCACGTTGTACTGCTGGTCGGGGGCAATTTCACGCCACATGCATACATTCCTTGTGTTGTGTCGGCCTGGCAGGTAGCGGCCGTTTATCGACCAACACTACCGAGGATGCCGCGCGTCCATAACCTAGCATTTCTTATAGGTTTGGCCTGGCAGTCCTTCGCCGGGGCGTGGCATTCTACTTGCAGCAAGTCGAGATTCAAATGAATTCGGGAGCAGAACGGATGCTGGCCAAGCTTACTGCCTTAAATCACCGTCTGATGCCGGGCAGGAGCCTGGACGAGCAGATGGACAACACGTTTATCCTCGCCCAGCAGTTGGGTTTCGATGCACTGGTGTATGACTACACCCCGGTGCCGATCGACCAGGATGGCGCCTTGATCACCCCTTCGGTGCTGGAACTGCGCAACACCCCGCCCGACTGGCACGCCTTATGGTGCAGCAAGGGCTTCTACCAGATCGATCCGGTGCAACATCTGGCCCTGAGTACGGTGTCGCCCTTCGTGTGGTCCTACGATGTCAAGGTCGACACCCCCCTGCAAAAGATCATCGATCCCTGCCACGCCCCGGTGTCGACCTACCTGCATGACCAGCAGTTGACCTGCGGCGTCAGCGTGCCGATCCACCTGCCACGCGGCGGCTTCGCCTCGCTGACCGGCTTGCGTACCGGCAAGGCCCACAGTGTGCTGCAGGATGCGCAGCAGACCTTGTCGGATTTCAGCCTGATTTCCCACGCCTTGCAGGAAGCAGCCTACCCGCTGTTCAGCAAGGAACTGCGCACTTACCCGCATATTCACCTGACCAAACGCGAACGCGAGTGCCTCAAATGGGCCGCCGACGGCCTGACCGCCGCTGAAATAGCCACGCAACTGAGCCGCTCATTGGCGGTGGTCACCCTGCACCTGGCCTCGGCGATGCACAAGCTGGGGGCCAAGAACCGCGTACAGGCGGTGGTTCGCGCCACTCATTACCGCCTGCTGGAGGACTGACCGTCCGGCAAAACCTAGCTGTTTTGCTAGTTACTTAAATTTCCATGACGCCTTATCGTGTCCCTGATCCTTTTTTCAGAGCAGGGCACGAAATGGAATTCATCGAAAAGATCCGCGAAGGCTATGCGGCGTTTGGCGCCTACCAAACCTGGTACCGCGTCACCGGTGACCTCTCCAGCGGCCGCACCCCCTTGGTGGTTATCCACGGCGGCCCCGGATGCACGCATGACTATGTAGACGCCTTCAAGGACGTCGCCGCCAGCGGCCACGCCGTGATCCACTACGACCAGTTGGGCAACGGCCGCTCCACCCATCTGCCTGACAAAGACCCGTCCTTCTGGACCGTGGGCCTGTTCCTCGAAGAACTGAACAACCTGCTGGACCACCTGCAGATCAGCGATAACTACGCGATCCTCGGCCAGTCCTGGGGTGGCATGCTCGGCAGTGAACATGCGATTTTGCAACCCAAGGGCCTGCGCGCCTTCATCCCGGCCAACTCGCCGACGTGCATGCGCACCTGGGTCAGCGAAGCCAACCGCCTGCGCAAATTGCTGCCGGAAGGTGTGCATGAAACCCTGCTCAAGCATGAAGCCGCCGGCACCTATCAGGACCCGGAATACCTCGCGGCGTCGCGGGTGTTTTATGACCATCACGTGTGCCGGGTCAACCCTTGGCCGGAAGAAGTGGCACGCACTTTCGCCCAGGTCGATGCGGACCCGACGGTGTACCACGCCATGAGCGGCCCGACCGAATTCCATGTGATCGGCAGCTTGAAGGACTGGAAATCCATTGGCCGCCTGTCGGCCATCAACGTGCCGACGCTGGTGATTTCCGGCCGGCACGACGAAGCGACGCCGTTGGTGGTCAAGCCGTTCCTGGATGAAATCGCAGATGTGCGCTGGGCGCTGTTTGAAGACTCCAGCCACATGCCGCATGTGGAAGAACGCCAGGCGTGCATGGGGACCGTGGTGAAGTTTCTGGATGAGGTGTGTTCAGTACCGCACAACGTGCTCAAGGCGGGCTGAATGCTCAAGCTGGATGCATTCCAATTGTGGGAGGGGGCTTGCCCCCCGATAGCGGTGTGTCAGGAGCCAATCACTCAGCTGATACACCGTAATCGGGGGCAAGCCCCCTCCCACATTCAGGCCTCGCTAGCCTCGGGTTTGGTGACCTTCCTAGGCACCTCCGCCACCAACGGGATCTCCCTGCCCTCGGCATCAAACAGCTTGCCGCCTTTGAAGTAATCCCCATCACGCAGTTCCGACACATCACGGAAGCACAAACTGCGCTCAGTCCCCGCCACAAACACCGATTGCTGGTCCGAATTGCCCACGGTGAAATGGTTGAACGCCAGGTTCAGCAGGATCGCCATGATCGCCGAGGAGCTGATCCCCGAGTGAAAGATGGTCGCAAACCAACTCGGAAAGTGATCGTAGAAGCTCGGCGCAGCAATCGGGATCATGCCAAAACCGATGGATGTCGCCACGATGATCAAGTTCATGTTGTTGCGGTAATCGACCTTTGACAAAGTGCGGATACCGCTGGCTGCCACAGTGCCGAACAGCACAATCCCCGCCCCGCCCAGCACCGAGGTGGGCACCGCCGCGATCACTCGCCCCATAAAAGGCAGCAGGCCGAGGACCACCAGGAACAGCCCGCCCGTGGCCACCACAAAGCGGCTCTTGACCCCGGTAACCGCGACCAGGCCGACGTTCTGGGCGAAGGCACTCTGGGTGAAGGACCCGAAGATCGGCGCAAACATACTCGACAGCATGTCGGCGCGCAGGCCATTGCCGAGGCGTTTGGAATCAACCTTGGTGTCGATGATTTCACCCACGGCCAGGATGTCCGCCGAGGTCTCGACCAGGGTCACCATCACCACGATGCACATGGAAATGATCGCGGCGACATGGAAGGTGGGCATGCCGAAATGGAATGGCGTGGGGAAACCGAACATTGGCCCCTGGGTCACGCCGGAAAAATCGGCCATGCCGAGGAACACTGCAATCACGGTGCCGATCACCATCGCCAGCAGGATCGACAAGCGCGAAATGGTCGCGCTGCCGATCTTGCTCAGCAGCAACACCAGCACCAGCGTCAATGCCGCCAGGCCGATATTTGACATGCTGCCGAAATCCGCGGCGCGGCTGTTGCCGCCCATGGCCCAGCGCGCCGCGACGGGCATCAGGGTCAGGCCGATAGTGGTGATCACAATACCCGTCACCAGCGGCGGGAAAAACTTGGTGATCCGCGAAAACACCGGGGTAATCAGTAGCCCGATAAACGACGCGGCCATCACCGCCCCGAGAATCGCCGGCACCCCGCCAGCGCCATCGCTGCCGACAATCGCCACCATGGTTGCCACACCGGCAAACGAGACGCCCTGCACCAGCGGCAACTGACAGCCAAAAAACGGTAGCCCCAGGGTCTGCAATAGCGTGGCCAAGCCACCGGCAAACAATGACGCGGCAATCAGCAAGCCGATGTCTGCCGGCGACAACCCGGCTGCCTGGCCGACGATCAACGGTACCGCGACGATACCGCCGTACATGGTGAGCACATGTTGCAGGCCGTAAGCCATGTTGGCGGCGACGCCGAGATTCTCATCTTCTGGCCGCTGCGGTGACGCCTTCGGGATAGTCATGGTGAGGAGTTCTCTGTTTTTGTTGTGCGGCCACTGTATGCAATGTTCGGACTGGATGTCCATAGAGTTGTATACAATCAATCGAACAAGATACCCTCCATCGGCGTTACAAAAACAATTCGGCCGAGATGAGCCAGAACGCCAAAGGACCTAGAACAATGAAAAAGGCATTACAGGGCGCCACCGTTGCACTCACGCTCCTCGGCGGTGGGGAGGCCGTCGCGGTGGAATGGATGAACAACAGCGTAGGATTTCGCTACGGCCAGCAATTCACCAACCCGAATAACCCCGACGAGTTCAGCAAGCGCATCTACAGCTTTACCCACGCCAGCGGCTACCGGTACGGCAGCAATTTCCTCAACCTTGATGTGTTCCTGTCCGACAGCCGCGACCCGCGCAAGGGCACCGATCATGGTGGGAGTGAGGTGTACGCGGTGTATCGCCACCAGTTGTATGCGTCGCGGGTATTCGACGTGCCGCTGGGCACCGGGCTGATCAAGGATTACGCGCTGACCCTGGGCTTCGATGCCAACCGCAACAACAACTTCGCCTCAGCCAAGAAGCGTGCGCTGGTGATCGGCCCGACCTTGAAGTTCAACACCGTCGGCGTGCTGGACCTGAGCCTGATGTACTACAAGGAAAGTAACCACACCGGCATCCCCGGTGCAAAAGAGTCGAACCACACCTTCGACGACACCTACCTGCTCAACCTGACGTGGATGCGCCCGTTCGAAATCGCCAACCACGCGGCGAAATTCCAGGGTTTTATCAATTACGTCGGCGAAAAAGGCGAGGACTACCACGGCCGCGACACCGCGCCGGAAGCCCTGATGCGCACCGCGCTGATGGTGGCGGTGCGACCGGGCAAAAGCGTCAAGCCGAACCTGTACCTGGGGGTGGGTTACGAGTACTGGCATAACAAGTTCGGCGTGGATGGCGGCCGGGGTAGCCGCACCTCAACGCCGACGGTGAACCTTGAGGTCACCTTCTAATACCTGAAGGAATCCAATCAAGTGTGGGAGCTGGCTTGCCTGCGATGGCATCGCCCCGGTGCAACTGACACATCGAGTCGCCTGCATCGCAGGCAAGCCAGCTCCCACACTTGGATCGGATTGTCACTTCAGGCTTGTGCCAGTGCCGAATTACCCTTTTTGGGCCGCGCCAGCCAGTAACCCAACACCGCCAACGGCGCGGTCGCCAACATCAC
>Ga0207650_10000686_pt1 | contig 26590 bp, 21 predicted proteins | sample KBSS63metaG_FD_184325 | JGI IMG/M metagenome (GOLD analysis project Ga0207650, IMG submission 184325) | Switchgrass rhizosphere microbial communities from Kellogg Biological Station, Michigan, USA - KBS S6-3 metaG (SPAdes) (version 2) | ecosystem: Host-associated > Plants > Roots > Rhizosphere...
GGGCCAAAAGGACTATGCATTGCGAGGTCTCGGGGAGCAGCATAATGCGGGCATGCTTGCTCACGTTTGGCAGAAGCCTACTTTACATCAACGTTTACAAGCAGATGAGCGTTAATTGATCTTTTTTCGATGGGAAGTGTGCCCTGCGCGCGGGCAACTGGCGGGGGCTCCGGCGATAAGACAGGTCTGCCAAGACGCTCTGGATCGTATATCTGCTCAATTGAAAGCATGTCGTTTCACTTCGCCATGGCGAGTTCAACGAGGATGCGCCGCAGCGCTTCATGCTGTTGGCCCATATAAATAAGTGTCTCGTTGCTCGTCAGGTAGTCGCCTGTCCATAGATTTTTTTCCAGTTGCTGTTTCCATTCGGCACCGCGTAGCAGTTTCGAAAGCACGGCGTCCCAGTATGCGATTTGGGCACCGTCTAATGCCGGCGGGCCTGTCAGCACCCGGAAATTGTCGACGACAATGTCGCTGCCCTGCTCTTTCCAGGTCGGAACATCAGCGAGCACACCCCGTCCCCGACGCGGCGCCGCAATCGCAAGCATGCGTAGCTGGCCCGCTTCGACATACGGCGCGACCACGGACGCGCTCGACACAACGAGATCAACATGGCCACCGAGAAGCGCCGTAACCGACTCGGCAGACGATTTGAAGACCACTGTTTTCAGCTTTTTCGCATCAGCGCCGGCGGCCTTGGCCGCTAAAGCCGCGGCTGCATGGTTGACGCCACCCAAGCTGGTGCCGACCGCGACGGAGACCATCGAAGCGTCCTTCGCCAGCCGCGCGAGTAGGTCCTTGCCTGTCTTCAGCGGCGCCTCGGCGTTGACAACGAATGCAACGTATTCGCTGCTGAGTAGCGCAAGCGGCGTGAAATCGCGGTAACTATAGGTGCTTTTACCGTCAATTTCATTTGTGATGAGAAGGGCGGATGCGACAGCGACGTAATGTGCATCGCTTGCATGCTGCTTGAGATACGCAAGTGCTATGTTGCCGGCGCCACCCGGCCTGTTGACCACGGTAGTGGCAACTTCCAGCAGCCGCTGATCCTGAAAAATCTTCTGCAGCGCACGGGCCGTGATATCGGTGCCGCCGCCCGCAGCGGACGGGGCGACGAGCTCAACTGGACGTGCCGGTTTCCACGCGGCGCTTGCAGCGTTAACGCTTGGGGTCGCTACGAAAATGCACGCGGAAATCAAGCGAAGTGCGACGACAACGGCTCTCACGCGCGAAGCTTTTCCATGAGGGGCCGAATGCTTGGCGCACTATCGAGCGTTTGCATCAGGGCCCGAAGATCCCGTGCGCGTTCGGGGCCAAATCGCGGCGCGACAAGTCCTTCGAACTTAAGCTCGAGCTCGGCGCGGCTCATTGGCCGATACCAGACCTCCTCTTCGAGCTTTTGTCCCGAAATCGTTGTAATTGTCACGATGGCATGACGCCCGTGTTCCATCCCTGTCCAGTCTTCGCGCGCAATGAATTTGATCTTGTCCTGCATGCGCGCCACCGCCGGCGTTATCTTCCATGCGGGGTCGTGCAGACGATAAAAATCGAGTTTGCCGTCAACCACCGCGGCTGCGGATACGACGTTTGCAGCGATCGACGCATGGCGTGTCTTCGGCACGCGGTGGACGCCGCGCTTCGGCATCTGGATTTCGATCATGCTTATTTCATCCGCTGACACAGGATGTTTTTGCAGCAAGCCGAATAGCCCCTGCAAATACGCCTGGTTGGGGCTGCCTACCGGGTAGCGCTTATGCATCACATCCGTAATCGCGTAATAGCGGCCGAGCTCATGTAACAACTCCGCCCCGCCGTCCGGCTTGCCGAGGTAGGCATCAAACAATCCATGTGAACCATCAAGGATGTCGAGCGTCGCGTGACAACCCTGGCGAGCGAGCAGCGCGGCTGTCACGCCGTTGCGGTTCGCGGCGGCTACCTGAAAAGTCTTTCCCATATGCGCCGGGTCTTTCGTCATATTGTCCGGACCGGCCGCCTGATAAGTCGCCAGGCACATCGCTACCTGCATTGCTTCCGGCTGTAAGCCCATTAGCGCGCCGGCAGTAACTGCCGAGCTCAAGTTCGCTGCAATAGCAGTGTGGTAGAAGCGCCGCTGTATATAGTCGCGTTCACGATAAAAGATTGTCATGAGCCGACCACCAACTTCATAGCCCAGAACCACAGCGCGCAACACATCCTCACCGCTGGCGTCGAGCCATTCCCCCACCGCAAGCGCCGTTGGAACCGGGCCGGCGGCGACATGACCGCCGACCGATGTCATATGCACCGGATCGACCTCGTCACCGTGCGCCATCCCGCCGTTCGCCATCGCGGCGTTGACGGGCGAAGTCTTTAAACGATGACCGATGACCGTGCAGTGTTCGCGGGCTCCCTCTTGAGTAACAAGCTCCACGACTGCCTGTACTTCGGGCAACGTGGAACACGCTGCCATGCATCCAATTGCGTCGGATACAACGTCGAGGGCCTTATCTCTTACCGGGCCCGGCAAATCCGCATACTTCTGATCGCATAACCAGGTGGCCAAATCAGCCGTTACTGTCGCTTCCCTTTGGGTCATATCAATAATGTTCTTATGGTTAAGTGACGAGGGTGTTACGTCCGGGTTGCGTTCGACTTCGCCAACTGCATGCACGTAGCTCACGCCGCGGTCGCTCGTTGCTGGCGTGAACCGTCGAATGGGAACTGCGTTTAGATGATCACCTTCGAAGGCTCTTAAGCGCCTCGACAGGTGAACGCAGACGGGTACGCATAGTGCCAGGTCTTGAATGGCATGTAATCAGCGCAGAACGCGCAATACGCCGATCACGCATGCCTGATGTTAGCTTGCACGCATCGCTATCGGCGCCTGCGCTCTATCGGCCCGGTGGGTACTGCTGGACTACCCGGCAGTCTATGAAGCGGCGGCCCAGGTTCTATCTCGCAATCGGTACGCCACGAGATGTGCGGACGCGCGTCAACTCCGCGTAGCTAGACGATATGGTGAACGGGCAGCTTGGACATCTGCCAATCACCGGTCCGGGCGTCGTATTTGGATCCGGTGAACACGTGCCAGTCGGCATCATCGAGCTTTTGATGATCAGCGCGATAGTAGTAACCGGGCCACCGCGTCTCTTTCCGGAACAGTGTGTGCTGCGTCACTGCTTCCGCAGTCAAGATACGATGTTGAAGTTCCCATGCGCGCTGCAGCTGATGCAGGCTGTCGGCGCCAATGTGCTCAAAATCCTCAGTAAGCATCTTGAGAAGTTCGAGTCCCCGATTGAGCAGCGGCTCGCTCGTTACGTAGAACATGCTGTAGCCGCCCACATATTCGTCCATGATCTTCTCAAGCCGCTGCAAGCCATGCAGAGGCGTGATGTAGCTTGGGGCAACGGTACCCGCGACGATTTCATTCCTGCCGACGCGGAAATTCTCCATCGGCTTGTATACCGTTTCGCGCAGCCTGCTGATTTCAGCATCATCGATGCGGGGCACATCCGACTTCATGTCCATCACATAGCGGACAGCCGCCTTGGCAGCAAGCCTGCCTTCCGTGAAAGAGCCGGCTGAGAACTTATGCGCTGAGCACCTATCGTATCGCCTGCGCCGAAGAGCCCGTTCACCGTCGTCATCCGGTTATAGCCCCACTGATAATCGGCGGGTGCGCAATCCTCCGGTCCGCTTGCCCATGCGCCTGAGCACGTCGCATGCGAGCCCATGTAAGGCTCCGCCGTTATCAATTCGGCGGATGGTTTTTCTTTCGGGTCGATGTTCTGCGCTGCCCAGACGACCGCCTGACCAATCGTCATGTCCAGAAAATCCTCCCAGCCAAGCTCTTCTTTTTCCTTCGTATCGAGCACGTGCTGCGTATGCATGTAGATCGGGCCTTTGCCCGCCTTGATCTCTTCGATCATCGCATGATTGCGCAAGCACGTCGGCATCGGTTGTATATCGACGTAGTCGCCAACGCGCTGTTTGATCTCCGGATAGCGGTCCTTCTCATAAAACTCACCCGCCGCATTCGTCGCGTGCGATTTGAGCAGCAGAAACCATGCGCCAACCGGACCGTAACCGTCTTTGAAGCGCGCGAGAACGGCGCCGCTCGACGCGCCCTTTAGTCAGTTTACGACGGCGGGCGCTGCGCGTTTAGCACGTGCTGCAAGTTGCGCATCATTCTTAAGTGCTATCGCTTCGTCGCTCACAATGCGAACCGCCTCATTGAGCAGGACGTCTTTCGCCTTCTTGCGCAGATTCTCCGCGGCGAGCTCATTAGCGATATTCCGTTCGTCAGCCTGCAAACCGTCATCGCGAAGCGCATCGTCGTTCGCACGGGCTGCGGCCCTTGCGCGGACATCCTGATCACCCGAGCCACTGTCACTTAATAATTCACGCGACTTAAGGCGAGCTTCCTGCGCATCGCGCTCGGCGCGTCGCACGCGTTCATTCAAGGAGACGGCGTTTTTCTCGCGCCGAAGCTTTAGTTCAGCACTGTCTTCCTGCAAGGCCTTGAAGTCTTTATCCGTCTTGATGCGCGCTTCATGCTGCGCCATAACGATAGGCAGCACGCCTTTCATATCCCCGGCGGGCGAATAATTCGCCGGTTGTATCTGCGCCCAGGGCAGCGCATTGTCGAAGCTCGACTCGCCGAACGCCTCGCCATTCGAAACCTCCGGGAAGGCTATGTCCGGTTTCACGCCGAGCAATTGCGTGGTGCCGCCGTTGATCCGGAAGAACTGCGCCACCGTCAGCTTGAGCTCGCCGAATTGCGGAGATTTGCTCTTCGCCATTTCATCGAGATTCAGCATCGTTTGTACCGTGCCTTTGCCGAAGCTTGGCTCACCGATGATCAGACCACGACCATAATCCTGAATTGCAGAAGCAAAAATCTCCGATGCCGACGCGGAACCGCGGTTGATCAGTACACCGAGTGGACCATCCCAGGCGGCTCCAGCCTGCTCATCGCTCTGAACGGAGACCTTCCCGCTTGCCATACGCTCCTGGACTACCGGTCCCTTGTCGATAAATAAACCGGTGAGTTCCACCGCCTGAGCCAGCGACCCGCCCCCGTTATTGCGCAGATCGATAAGAAGGCCGTCTATCTTTTGCTTTTTCAAGTCAGCGAGCAACCGAGTGACGTCGCGGGCAGCGCTTTTGTAATCTTTAACGCCTTTTTGCTTAGCTCCGAAATCCTCATAGAACGAGGGCAGCGTTATCACGCCGACGCGACGAGTCACATTTCCCTCAGTCACGGCCTGGACAGATGCTTTCGCCGCCTGCGCGTCGAGACTGATTGTTTTGCGAACAAGCGAAATCAGTTTATGTTTGCCATCGGGCCCGGCCTCGGCCGGCAGCACATCCAGGACCACGACGGAGTCAGCAGCGCCCCGAATTAACGCCACAGTATCGTCGAGCCGCCAACCCAGCACGTCCGTCATCGCCGCGCTTTCGCCTTGGGCAACCCCCACTATGCGGTCGCCGACCTTGAGTTGGCCCGACGCAGCGGCAGGCCCGCCCGGCACGAGCTCCCGTACGGTCGCGTACTCATCCGATTCCATGAGCACAGCACCGATGCCAACCAGGGACAGTCTCATTGCGATATCGAAATCCTCCGCGGCACGCGGCCCCATGTAGTTCGTATGGGGCTCGATACCCATCGTGTATGCATTCATGAAGGTTTGAAACGCATCCGTACTCTTGATGCGTCCGATGCGCTTCAGAAAATTGTCGTATCGCTTGTCGAGGATGTCTGCAATGCTCTTGTCATCCTTGCCTGCAAGCTTGAGCCTCAACCAGTCGTTCTTGACGCGTTTGCGCCACAAGTCGCGCATCTCTGATTCGCTCTTTGCCCACGGCTCTTTTTCTCTCAGATAGCGGTAAGTTTCATCCTTGTCAAAGTCGAAACCATTTTTTACAAGCGTGCGCGCGTAGGCGAAGCGGTCGGCCGCTCGCTGCTGATACTGATTGAAGATAGCGAAGGGTACGGTGAGATCTTCCTTGACCAGAGCTTCCGTGAGCCTGGACCGGTACGCCGAAAGCTGGTCAATGTCATCTTGAACGAAAAAAAGCTTTTCCGGATCGAGCGCTTTCAAGTACTGATCGAAGATCTTGGCAGACAATGCTTCGTCCAGCGGCATCGGCTTGTAATGGTAGCGGGACAGCACTTCGGCCGCGAGGTGCGCTGCACGAGCCTCCTGTGGCTCTGGCCGTAAACCTGCCGGTGTTGATATTCCCCCTTCTAACGATGCACCTTGTGCGGCAGCCGCCAGCACGAGGATCAGCCATAACAGTTTCTTTTTCACGGGAACTCCATCAGGAGGTAAGCGCTATGCCGGCGCTGGCGGTGAACACGGTGAATCCCGACGACGCCGACTTCGACCACACTGGCGAGCGGATGTTCCGAGCGTACGCATTATGCCCGATGCGCCGCGACCGTTATCCTGGGCCATGGGGCGTCCACCCTGCGCATGCGACGAGGTCAATGCGCGGAAAGTGGCGCGCTACACCGACCGCGCAAATTACCGGCAGAAGTCCGCTGATGGGACTGATATCAGCCTTGGCAATCCGGATGCCCGCATTTGCACGGACCCTTGGTTCTTGGGCCAGGAAGCGTCCCGCTGATTGCCGCGTCGCTTGATTTCGCGCAGTAATCGCTGCAAAAGTGCTGGCTCGGGGCGATCATGCAATTGCACCCCTCGTGCGCGCACTTACTTTGATGTTCGTTACTGTTGTTTGCTTGCGCCATACCTGACTCCTTTGCCTGCGCTAACCCAAGGCTCGTCTGGCGACGGAACTATGCAGCGATTCCGGGTGATTGCTGGAGTTTCCATTTGTCTGGAACTGTTCGCATCGAGCTCGGACGGCACAGACACATTTGGACTCGCGCTCATGATATTGCGTTCACCCGTGTCACTGCCGTTGCAACCCTATTTTCTGTATCAAATCTCCCATGCGCTTATAGCCCTCGTGCGTAAGCCGGCTCAACTCCTCCGCGCTTGAACCCACGGGATCGAGTGCGTTTTCAAGCAGCCGGTCACGGGTCATTGGATCATTGACCGCTTTCACGGCCTCTGCATTGAGTTTGTCGATGATCGGCTTCGGCGTCCCTTTTGGCACAAAGATGCCCGCCCAGGTGAAATATTCGAAGCCGGGCAGGCCTGCCTCCGAAATCGTCGGCACTTGCTGCAGCAACGGCGAGCGTTTGGCGCTCCCAACTCCGAGGGCGCGTACTTTGCCGTCGCGAACATTGCCAAGCACGATAGACGTTGCGGTAAACATGCAAGGTATCTGACCGCCGACAACGTCAAGAGCGGCCTGTGTAGCGCCGCGATAGGGCACATGATTCAACTTCACTCGCGCTTCGGCGGAGAACAGCTCCATCGCGATGTGTTGCGGACTGCCGTTACCACCGGACGCGTAGTCGATTTGCCCGGGACGCGATTTAGCCAGGGCAATAAGCTCCTTGACGGTCTTGGCCGGCAGATTGGGATTCTCGATCAGGACCCAATTGATCTTGGCGAGCAGGCTGACCGGCTCGAAGCTGTTCAGCGCGTCGTAATTAACTTTCTTGTAGAGGTGCGGCGTCATCACCAGGCTGCCGTCATTGACGCCGGCGATCGTGTAGCCGTCCGTGGGCGCTCGCGCCGCGCGCTCCATCGCGATCAGCCCGGCTGCGCCCGGCGCATTGTCGAGAACGATCTGTTGTTTCATGTTTTCCGCCATCTTGTTTGCGACAATACGGAGGATCGCATCAGCACCGCTCCCTGCCTGGACCGGCACTATCATCTGAATCACTTTGGCCGGATAAGTTTGAGCGTTGACGGCGGGGGCCGCGCTCACAGCACACACAAGGGCGCCCGCAAAACAGGTCTTGAACATATATTTACTCCACGTCACAGAATGGGCATTTGAACCGCTGCAAAGTTCCTCTACGCGGGCAGCTGGCGTTATACCCCAACACACCGCGCCCGGACGAGCATCGGTGCCATCAGCGAGAGATCGGAAATCGATGGCGCACGCGATAGCGCAGGACATCACCCGTGCGGCGTGCGCGAACTTAGCAGTGCCGGCGGTTTGCTATCCTTTTCGGGGACAAGCGCTGACTGCAGGATGCCCAATGCGACCGCCGGGTCGTCCACATACCTGAACAGCTCGAGATCCTCAGGCGAAATCATCTCATGCCGCACGAGCGCATCGAAATCGATTATCTCATTCCAATAGTTGGAGCCATACAACAGAACGGGAATGCGGCGCTCGAGCTTGTCAGTCTGCGCAAGCGTCAGGATTTCCATCAACTCATCCATTGTCCCGAAACCGCCCGGAAACACAACCAGCGCGCGCGCCAAATGTGCGAACCATAGCTTGCGCATGAAGAAGTAGTGAAATTCGAAACACAGTTCCGGCGTAATGAAATCGTTCGGCTTTTGTTCGTGCGGCAACCCTATATTGAGGCCGGCTGTTCTGCCGCCGGCATCGCGCGCGCCGCGGTTCGCCGCCTCCATGATGCCGCCGCCTCCGCCCGAACAGACGATATAGTGATGGTGGTGTGTCGGCAGCGACTGTGACCAAAGCGTGACCAGTCGAGCGAGCTCTCTGGCTTCCGCGTAGTAGCGCCCGAAGGGACCGTCCGGAGTCGTACGCGCAGATCCAAAAAACACAATTGTGTTTTGAACGTTCTGCCGTCGAAAGTCGCGCAACGGCTCGAGATACTCGGCGATTATGCGCACGACACGCGCATCTTCACTGTCGAGAAATTCTTCGTTCTTATATGCGACGGGACGATGCATCATGAACACGCTTTCATGCAGCTATACGCTCAAAATCGATGAAACCATGTTCCGCATCTGTGCGCACGAGCTTTACGCGAACGTGCGCACCGATTTCAATAGCAGGGGCGCCGTCAAGGAGTTTCCCTTCGATGAAGGGATAAGCGATCTGAACCCATACGCCCTTTTGCGAGGCGCCGGTGACAATCGCATCGAACACTTCGCCGACACGCGGCGCCAGGAGCAGCGCTGCGGCGGACTTCCTGACCTGGCGCTCGACCTTTACGGCGTTGGCGCCCTGTTCCGTGCAATGCCGCGCTAGCTCAGAGAGTTCGTCGTTCGCATATGGTATCGGCGCGTTATCGATGGCAGCCTTGAGCAAGCGCTGCGTAACCAGATCGGCATAGCGCCGATTGGGCGCGGTGGAATGACTGTAATCATTCACCGCAAGCGCAAAGTGCGCCTGGTGCTGTTCAGGCGACTCGATTACATACTCGCCTCGACCCAGCAGCTTGACAACGGCAAGAGAAACATCCGCAAACTTAGCCGGATCGCGCGCACGGCAAGCTGTAAGAAAGCGCTCAAGCGCGGGTGCATCGGGTGCCGCAGGCAGCGTCTCGCCGAGACCCGCGGCAAGAGACACAATGGCGTCCCAGCGCTCGGGCGATCGAAGCGCCCGCCGTAGAGAGGGAAAACCTTTATTCACAAGGTACTCTGCAGCGGCAGTGTTTGCAGCGACCATTAAGTTCTCGATCAGCTGCTTGGCGCGGTTGCCCGTGTCCATCTCCAAATCGATCAAGGACTCGCCTTCGAATACGGGGCGCGCCTCCCGCGTTTCGAGCGTCAATGCGCCGTGCGTATGTCTGTACCGGTCCATGAGCTGTGCTAGCTGATCTTGCAGACGCAATTGTTCAGCGAGTCCGGTACAACCGTCTATTGCCGATGGCGTTGCAGCCTGACCACCAAGCCACGCGGCTACTGAGTCATATGCGAGCTTGGCGTGATTGCGCACGAGCGCCCGGTAAACGTTCGAGTGAGAGACTGTGCCGCCCGCTGTGACAACCAGCTCTACAACGACCGCGAGCCGATCCTGGTCCTCTCTCAGGGATGTCAGATCAGTCGACAGCTTCTCGGGCAGCATTGGAAAAACGGCTGCGGCCGTGTATACGGACGTCGTGTTAACACGTGCATGATCGTCAGTGGAGCTGCCTTTTCGCACGACGGCGTCAACGTCGGCTATCGCCACAAAAACCTTGACGCTGCCATCGGGCATCGCTTGCGCAACCGTCAGTTGGTCCAGATCGCGCGAACTGTCGTTATCGATCGATGCCCACAACAGATTACGCAGATCCTGGATCGATCGATCGCCTTCCCTGCTTGCGTCACGAGCAGCACTTGTTTCCACCAAAACTTGCGGCGGGAAATCGGGCGAGAAACCGCGCTCGCGCATCACCCGCCGCGCGATGGAGATGAGACTTACTTTGTTACCAGGTGCCGACGCTTGTCGCAAAAAATTTGTTGGATTGTTCATTATTGACTTCGATACCCGCTCGGGAGCACAACTACGCCCGGAGCAGTTACTTCGCGGTGCCGTTGTTCGACGGAGTCTTGCCCGGCGCCTGAGGCTCCGCCTTCGCGTCACGAGTGCTGCGCATCGGTACGTATATGACCGACGGCCGCTGCGTGTTTGCCTGCGGATAAAGATCCATCAAGTCGTAAACCGTGCGTGGCATATTGGTAGTAACCGGGAGGCCCATCTGCAACGCCATTTCCACGGGAATCGGGAAATCATGCGTCCAGCGGCCCTCACTCATGGCTACCGCCAAACGCTGGGCTTTGGTTTTTTCCATATGCTTGGACAGGATGCCGGCGACGAAAACGGCAACCTGCGCGCGCGCTTTTGCAGCGACGTCAGCAACGATCAGAATATCGTCGCTGACATTTTGCGGCTTCTTGACATCAAGGACGCTAAGAATGGAGGCGGCGGGCAGTCCCCCAATTTGCGGATCAACGGGTCCGAGCACGGCATTGCGATCCATGACGATCTCGTCCGCCGCGAGTGCTATCAGCGTTCCGCCGCTCATCGCATAGTGCGGAACAAATACCGTAACTTTGCCTTTGTGTTCGACCAGCGCCTTCGCAATCTGCTCGGCCGCCAACACGAGGCCACCGGGTGTGTGCAATATAAGATCGATGGGCTGCTCGTCCGGTGTTAACCGGATTGCGCGAAGTATTGCCTCCGAATCTTCGATGTCGATAGAGGACGAGACCGGCACGCCCAATATGCTGCGGCTCTCCTGGCGATGGATGAGTGCGATAACCCGGGACTTGCGTTCGCTTTGGAATTGATCGAGCAGGCTGTCGCGGTTCTTCTGCGTCATATCGCGTCCGCCGAAGACTTGTAATAACAACAGCGCGATGAGCAGCAACCAGAAGAAGAACCGCGCGGCGTTGGCCAAATGGAACCACTTGCCCATCACAGAAGGCGGCCGATCGGATTTAACATAGCTTCACAATGGCGAATGGTGGGACGCAGGGGCGCGATAGGGCGGGTTAGTTGAGACGTTAGTGCGATCGACCGCTGGCGAGCGGCAAATCGCCGCGCGATTCTAACGCGGCCGCACCAATCATACCCGATGCGTGTCGGCGACGTTCGCGGCTATGCCGAAGTGTGAAACGGATGCGACGACGTAAGCGTGGCGTAAGAATGAATGGCGACACCGGGGCCGCATCTGCATGCGGTGTGCTCGAGATCGGTCCGTCGATTCGATGCGTCGTGCAACCGCCGCCGAGCATAACGGCGGGTGAGTGTTAGATGACCGCGCGCCGTCCTATACGTCCGGCACCGATCAATAACAGTCCGCAAGCCAATAGAGCATACACGCCGGGTTCGGGCACCGCCGCTACCAATGAAAATTGCTGTGCCAGCAGCTGGTTTGCGAATGTGGTTGGATGCACGTCGTCGAAGTACAGGTAGCCCGCGCAGTTCGCGGCGAGCGCTGCAAGTCCGCCCGAGAGGCAGCTCGCGCTAACATTTGTCAGTCCTGCTGGAGGGTGCGCCACGGTGTTGCGTATGAACTGCGCAGTATCGAACTCGAATATACGCACGCCTGCCGCTGACAAGGCGGCACGATCGGCGCTAAGGGCCGAGGCAAGCCCGGCGTTAAACGCGTTCGTCACCCCCGTCGCTGATGCGGCAAACGTCGCGCCCAATGCCAAGGCAAACGGCGTGAGGCCGAGATCTGGCATGTTGGGAACGAGGATATTGCGCGCCCCTAAAGACGCCAGCGAAAGAACGTTGTTCGACATATTCGTTACTGCCTGCGACGCAAGCGCGTTGAAGTCGACGCTCGCCCCGGCTTGGGATTGCGCAAATCCATAGAAGACATCGTTTGGACCGCCCCACAGCAGAAAAAGCGTGTTGGCAGGATTGAGACCAGACGGGTTGTAGCGCGCGATTTGTTGTGAGATACCCGTGTTCGACACAGCGGGGAAACCGGCGGCGAGACCGCTCGGGCTATCTATCAACACGTTGTAGTTACCGCTACCCTGAGAGCACCGCCCACAGCAAAGTTTGTGGCACCGACCGGATCAGGCCAGCCACGCACGACTGGCGCGGCATAAATGCCTGCCAGATACTCCGGGGCAGTGGGCCCATTCGTGAAGCGAAAGTCATATGGAAACGGCGACGGCGGAAAAAAAGCGGCATAGGGGCCGAGCGCCGTAAGCGCCGCCGCATTGCCGGGATCCGACAGGCTGTCGCCGAAAACAATCAGCGAAGAATAATTAGAAGCAGCGCCGGCAGTGCTGCTGAACGCCAGCGCGAATGCATACAAAAGGTAGCGGATGATTTTCACAGCAAAGCTCCCCGAGCAGATGTCTGAGAGTAGAGAATGCGGAGCCGACTGTGCGCCAACCATCGGACGTCTTCTTTTTTCCGTGTAGGCAAAGTCTTAACGGACGCACGAACTGTGCATCGTCTATGCTATTTCATGCACGGCAGCGCCTTGCGCTAATACATTGAACGGCCGATACCTCCATGCGAGCGGCATTGAACCTATAATCAGCCGGGTGTCTGCTTAGAATCCTTAAACCTCCGCGCGATGAATTGCCGAATGGAAAGTTCAATCGTGTTTGAGAGGAATATGTTGGCGCGTCCGTCCACACACCTAGAGCCGCGAATACTGCAAATCAATCACCGGAGGTCACATGTCTAAATCGCTGCGGGATTCCTACACCTACAGCTCGACGAGGCGCCGCTTGCTGGTCGGTTCACTCGGCGCAACCATTTCGACGCTGACAGGATGTGCAACGCCTACTGATTCTCACCCTGAGAACACTAAGCCGGCGTCTTTGGCCGCTGGCGGAGCGGCGCGCGTGACGATCAGTCGTTTCAATGAAAAAACGTCTCGCGTATTACAACTGCCGGATGGTCAATACACCATGGAGACCTCCGCCTACTTCATGGCAGCGCCTCGTCCCAACCGCATGCAGGTCACTGGCGAGGACGGCACGGTCTTCGGGGAAATCGGAGATTTCAATGCGATCGTGCCGGCAATGTTTACGAAAAACCGCTCCGTTAACGATCAAACCGGCTTCACAGTTTTTCATTGCACGCTGGAAATCTTCGCTTTTGCTCGCGGTTGGAACCAATTGCATGGCAATTCAGACGACTCATGGCATTTACAGCTCATCAACTCGCAAGGCGGCGTAATCGTCGAATGGACTCTTGCAAAGGAGGAACTGGCATTTCGCTGCGAAGACAATGGAAGACGCTATTTCGCGAGGCGCGAGTACGAATCGAACTATCATGATGAGATAGTCGGATGTCAGATCGTGCTGCCCCGTGGACGGGCAGAAGCGTGTACGCCATCGATATGGCCGCGCTGGATCAGGGAAATGATCAATGGGCCAACGTAGATCTTTATGACCACTGACAACAATACGTCGGCACGACGACGGCCCTTATCGCAAATTTGCGGGTTACGCCGATCCAGTCGATGGCGAATCCGTTTTTTGCGACGAACAGGACGGCCGCCCCCGGGTCTGGACGACAACGTGCCTCAAACGTAGTTGAAGCTAACTGGTGCACCAGCTGCTACCGCTTCGACCTCGTCCTGCGCGCGCCGACGAAGCCATCAAGGCAAGACCCGCCAGCATCGTGGCATAGGTCTCGGGCTCCGGAACGGCGCCGACTGTCGGCCCTAGATCGACCAACACAATATTGTCGAGTCCGTTAGTGTTGTCGCCGCCCGGATCGCCGTTAATAAAGCTGAGAACAGTGGAAGCGCTACCCGCCACGAAGGTATGCTGAAACGCCTGCCAGTTTTGCATCGTTGGACTGGGTGTGAAGTTCGAATCAATGAAGCTGTACGCCGTTAACGAATACGTTCACGGTGCTCGACGTCCCGAAGATATTCCCGCCTGTCGTATTACCCACGAAATATGTTAGTTGATACGCGTTCCCTATGGTCGTCGCGACGCTTTGCGATACGCCCTCTGCGTTGTTGCTGTCGAGCCCCGTTAGATCAAGCCATTGATTTCCATCCTGCGCGACAAAAGCTACGCCGTTTTGAGTAAACGTTGTGCTCACGGGCGCTACATTTGCACCGGCCGGCCCGACCACCCTCGATCCAGTTATGGCAGATGACCCGCAGCGAAAGTCGTAAAACCGCCTGCTGGAACGGTCGGGGTCTCGAAACTACCGTTCACCAACAAGCTTGCGGCAAGCGCGCTTGCGCCCGACCCAAAAAGCAACGCGGCAAGAACTGCACAACCAAACTTTGCTATGACAGTGTTCAAGACAATCTCTCCCTTCGACGAATTAATCCCCCTTGACGGTCGGATACTGGGCAAACCGTCTTTGGAGCACCATGGCCCGAAGGAATCAAAAAGATTTGTCTGGCGCTGGAAATCTGCAGCACATGTGTTAACGGCTGCATAAGCGACGAGCCATTTGCTAAACAAGGCGAAGAACTTAGGTTATGGCGCGTTTTCGACGCGCTAGTTGCCGATTTCGTTTAGCCTAACCAACTGCCATTGAAACAGCCTGTGCTCATAGTGTTCTCGGGCGGCATTGCCCGGTCCGGCCCGCCACGTGGCAAATACTGTTTAAGCGTACTCTTGATGACGCCTCAATACGGCATCGGCAGGGCGAGATGTGGCCGCCCCCCTAATGACAAATGAATACAGGACGTTATGGCTAGCAGCGAATAAAATTGATGACGTTTGAATATGGGTGTTATCGTCGCTGCTCCTGCACAAATTGATCATTTTGGATCATCGACGGGATTGTGCTTCCCCGCTACTGTCTGATCCGTCAATTAACAAACACATCTTCTCGTCCGTAAACGTAAAAAAAGGAATCGCCAAATGATCAGCCGATCTTTCAAAACTGCCGCATTGGTTGCCGCAATACTGGGCACCATCGGTGCTGCGCACGCGACCCCTCTGCCGCCGGGTACAGGACCGGTCGCAATTGATATTGCCGATCTGCCTGCGGGCACATTCCTCGCCAACGCCTCTGGCACTGTCAATGGCGGCGGCTTTACGGGCACTGCGCGCACGGCTGTTTACCGGGAGACGGCTACCAATTTCCTGGATGTGATTTATCAATTCACCGATCTATCCGGCAGTTCGATCGTAAGCATCTCAGGGTCTAACTTTGATAATTTCGTTACCAATGTGTTCCAGAGCGCAACGTTGGCGAATCCGGGCATATTCATACCCGGTACAATCGGCGCGGATGTCGCGCAGCGGTCAACTGATGGCAATGTTGTGGAATTCATCTTTACGTCGGCCGGTTCCACATCACAGCTGCTGCCAGGGACTACCAGCTTTGCTCTGCAGGTTCGCACGAACGCCACCAACTTCACCAGTGGCTTCATGGGCGTACTCGGTAGCGGTGCGGGCAGTCAGGTGAGCTTCCAACCAACTGCTGTTCCCGAACCAGGAACCTACGCCATGATGCTGGCAGGTCTTGGCTTGATGGGATTCGTCGGCGCCCGAAGGAAGAACACCAAGCAATAAGCTGCGCATACCTCTACAGAAACCGGGCTTCACGCCCGGTTTTTATTTGTACTTGCTGAACACGTGACCGCGTGTTCTAAAGTGCAGTCTTTGGATCTCGATATTCGATGCAGGGTGCCAACAGAGGCTGACTGAGGCGCGCGATCACTCGACCGGTTCGAGTACTCACTCTAACGTTGGTTGACTGACGACGCCTATGCGATTGCGTGAACATGTGCTCAAGAGCTAACCCTCGAGGCAGCCGGTCGCTACGGACTATCGAGTGCGCTGTCTCTTCGATTCGTCTTTCTTCTTCGACTTAATACCAACTTCCAGCTGAAAACACGTCCGTCGCCTTACCTGCCGCATCGATGAGCGCCCAGATTCGGGGCGGCGATAGCGGCAAGTCGCGGGGCACTACGCCGAATGAACACAGCGCAGAGGCGACCGCATTCGCGATCACGCCGCCGACCGGAATGATTCCGCCCTCGCCTGCGCCCTTTGCCCCGAGCGGACTGATCGGCGATGGATACATCTCGAGCGCGATGGCTTTGATGTTCGGAAAATCTTCGGCGGCGGGGACGAGGTAATTCGCGAGCGAACCGGTAAGCAATTGACCGTCGTCATCATAAACGAGCTGCTCGAGTATGCTCGCCCCCAATCCCTGCACGATCGCTCCAAGCACCTGACCATGGAGTGTTTCCGGATTAATTATGCGGCCGACATCCTCCACCGAAATGTAGTCGAGCACTTGGAGATGCCCGGTCTGCGGATCGATGCTTACATGTGCGGCATGCGTGCCGTAACTGTACGTCCGGCGGTTATTGTGAAATGTCCCCTCGGCCTCGAAACCATCGGCGGCGAGTTCCGCCACAGTGCGCACTTTGCCGGCGGCGATAACCGTGCGCATCTCATCGATGACTTCAACTTCGTCGGGTCCGCAAGCGAATTGTTCCGCTGCCGCACGGCGAATCGCGAGCTTGAGATTGGCAGCGGCATCCATCAGCGCTGAGCCGCCCATTACCGTCGAACGGGAACCACCGGTACCAAAACCCTGTTTGACAAAAGTGGTGGAGCCATGAAATACATGACTTATTCTCTGGATCGGGATCTCGAGTTCATCGGCGGTGATCTGCGCAAACACCGTTTCTATCCCCTGGCCGACACCTGATGATCCGACGTAAACATCGACCTGGCTGTCCGGGCGAAGGACAATCCGCGCATTCTCCGTCGGCCCCAACGCACCACCCTCGAGATAGCAACCGATACCCAGCCCGTGATAGCGGCCGTTGACCAGCTTGCCCTGCAATTTCGCTTTGTCAGCCCAGCCGATCTCCTTAAGACAGCGATCGAACGTAACGCGATAGTCTCCGGTATCGGTCGTACCTCCGCCGTGAGTGTACGGTAGCACCTTGCCCAGTGAAAATGGCATGTCCGCTTCAGTTAACAGATTACGGCGTCGCATTTCCACGCGATCGATACCGAGGTCTTCCGACGCGAGATCGATCAACCGCTCTCTAAAAAAATCGGCCTCGAACCTGCCAGGGGCGCGGTAACTGCCCGATGGCGTCTTATTACTCAAGATGAGCAGAACGTCCATGCTCAGGTGTTCGATTCGGTACGGACCAGGAATCATCTGCGCGAGATTGCGCGGCGCCGTCATGCCGTTTGGCCGTATGTATGCACCGGTATCAAACCATGCACGGCCGCGCAGCGCGAGAATAGTCCCATCGCGCCGGCATGCAATTTCGAGTTCGCATTCCGCCTCGCGCGCATGCGTGATTGCCGTGAGGTGCTCGCGCCTGTCTTCAATCCACTTGACTGCGCGCCCAAGACGCTTAGCGGCGAATGGAATTAAAAAATCCTCCGGGTAAAATTCTCCGCGCATGCCAAAGCCGCCGCCGACGTCGCTTTCTATGCCGTCGATCGCCTCTTCCGGTACATCGAGAAGCGTTGCGAGCACCGAGCGCACGGCAAATGGCACCTTCATGAGGCCGGACACTTTTAGCCGTTGCCGCTCACAATCCCATTCAGCGAGCAAGCCGCGCGTTTCCATGGGCAATGCGGTGTGCCGGTGCGCATGAAATGTTTCGCGCCTTGTATAGTCCGCATCGCGGAATACCGCGTCTGCATCACCGCGGACACCCGTTAAGTTGATTGCGACGTTGGTCGCATGTTCTTCAAACAAGAACACGGTGCCATCAGTGGATGCGCTGCGTGCGATCACCGCCGGCAACGGTTCGATATCAATTACGATCGCGCCGACCGCATCTTCCGCGAGCGCCGGGTCATCGGCTACTACTATGACAATCGGCTCGCCGACGTAACGCACTTTGCCGTGCGCGATCACCGGCTGCTCGAATCGAGTGAGTTCCGGGCGTGGTTCCATACGAAGCGGAATCATGGGAACCTTGTCACCCACGTCTGCGGCCATAAACACCGCATGCACACCGGTCATCGCCCGCGCCGCCGTCGCGTCTATTGAAACGATCCGCCCGTGCGCGACGTTACTGCGATAGATCGCTGCATGCAGCAGTCCTTCACAATGCAAGTCATCAACAAACTGACCGCGCCCCGTCAACAGCCGTAGGTCTTCGAGGCGTTCGACAGCTTGGCCAACATACCGCGTACGCGTCATTTCGCTTGATTTCCATCAGCGCGCTTGCGATAAGCCGCACGCGCGTCCAAAACGGCCGCGATGATGCTTAAATAACCGGTGCATCGGCACAGATTGCCTGACAACACTTCGCGTATGCGTTCGGCGTCGGCATCGGGTTCGGCGGTCAGCAATGCATGCGCCGACATCAACATGCCGGGCGTGCAGAAACCGCACTGCAGTGCATGATGTTTGCGAAACGACGCCTGCAGCGGCGAGAGGTTCTCTCCGTCCGCCAGCCCTTCAACCGTCTCGACCTCGCTGCCATCCGTCTGCACGGCGAGCATGAGACAGGCACGCACGGCATTGCCATCGACCAACACTGTACATGCGCCGCAAACACCATGTTCACAGCCCACATGCGTGCCTGTTAGTTCGAGCTTGTGCCGCAGACAATCGACCAGCGTCATGCGCGGCTCGACATCGAGCTCGTGCCGCCTGCCGTTAACGGTGAAAGTGGCTTTCATGACGTCCCGACTTTTCGCACGGCGCTCGCTTTTAACGCTCGCTGCACCAGTGTCGCAACGAGCGCCCGCCGGTACGCCGCGCTCGCGTCTGCGTCGTCTACCGGATCTACTGCGTGCGCCGCCGCCTGCGAGGCCAAGGTTATCGTGCTCTCATCGATGACGCGACCGTTCACAGCCGCCTCGGCGCTCGCGATGCGTTGCAAGCGCGACGTCGCGCCGATGACTCCAATATGCGCGTCGCACACGATGCCGTCACGTTCGTCGTAGTAAAGGGCGATACCCGCCATCGCGAAGCCGCCGCGCTGTCGTGCAAACTCCTCGAAAGCCCAGCGCCGCTGGCTCGGCCACGCCGGCAGGCGTAATTCCACGACCAGTTCGCCGGCTTGCAGCGCCGTCATCAATGGACCGAGGAAGAAATCTGCGGCTTTGATGACGCACGTGCCAGTTGGGCCGACCGCAACAATATTGGCATCGCAGGTGACAGCGATGCCGGGAAGTTCTGCCGCAAGATCGGCGTGCGCAAGACTGCCGCCCACTGTGCCCCGGTTGCGGATTTGATAATGCGCGATGCATGCGACGGCAGCCGCGAGCAGTGGATGTGCTTTTGCAATTCGCGCATCTGCGGCGATGTCGCACCAGCGCACCCGCGCGCCGAGGCTCACGCCTTCATTCGAGATTGCAATCGCGTCGAGATCCGGCACGTTGCGCAAATCGACGAGCAGTGATGGACTGGCCATGCGGAAAGCAAGCATTGGAATAAGGCTTTGGCCGCCGGCGAGCGGCAGCGCGTCGCCATTGTGCCTAGCAAGCAGTGCGACCGCTTCGGCGAGCGTAGCTGGCGCTGCGTAATCAAATGCCGGTAATTTCATTTCAATCCACTTTAGCGCCGGAGCTTTTAACGACCTTGCGCATTTTCTGGATCTCCGCCAACACGAATGTGCGCAATTCTTCGGGCGTCGTGGTCTCCACGTTGACACCGGCTTCCACCAGGCGATTACGTGCTTCTGAAGAATTGAGAGCGTTGACGATTTCCGTATTGAGGCGCGCGACAATCGGTTTTGGCATGCCCGCCGGCCCCAATACGCAGAACCACGAAGTCATCTCGAATCCGGGCACACCCGACTCTGCCATCGTCGGCACCTCCGGAAGTGCCGCCGAGCGCTTGCTGCTGGATACTGCAATAGCACGGATGCGCCCAACTTTTACCATCGGCATTATTGTCGGGATGGTCGCAATGTAAACCTCCAACTGCCCGCCGAGCAGCGCCGCCATCGCCGGTGCACCGCCTTTAAACGGCACATGCGTCATGTCTATCCCGGCCTCCGTCTTCAATAATTCTCCCGTGATGTGGTTCGTGCTGCCGGTACCCGCAGAGCCGTAGTTGATGTAGCCGGGCTTGGCCTTTGCAAACGCGATGAAGTCCTTCATCGTTTTAGCCGGAAACGCCGGCAACACGCTCAACGCCAGCGGCACCTTTCCGGTCAGCGTAATGAAGGTGAAGTCTTTCTCCGGGTTGTACGTTAGCTTGCCCTCGCGCAGCGTGACGCTGGTCGACAACGGCGGCGGCCCCACCACGAGCAGCGTGTAACCATCGGGCGCCGCATGCGCAGTGATTTCCGCGCTCACTATGCCGGCCGCGCCGGCGCGATTATCCACGACGACGGACTGACCCAGGACGTCACCGAGTTTCTGGGCGACGACGCGCGCGATGAGGTCGGCCGTGCCACCGGCAGGCGACTGCGCGATAAGCCGGATTGGCCGATCGGGATATCTCTGCGCGTAGGCCCCGTCACACAACGCCAGCAGGGTTGCAAGTATAGCCACGCGATTCCAACCGCAAGACTGTGTACTCATCACTGTTGGCTTATGCCTGCAGCCTTGACAACCTGCGCCCATTTTTTTATTTCCGCCTGCACGAAGAGCGCGAACTCGTCAGGTGTCTTGCTTGGCTGCGCTTCTGCGCCGTCGATGAGTAGCTGATTGCGGACGCCCGCATCATTCAATGTGCTAATGATCGCACCATGCAGCTTACGCGCGATCTCTGATGAGGTTCCTGCCGGCGCAAAAATACCGAACCACTGCGTCGCCTGATAACCCGGCACGCCCCCTTCGGCGAGTGTGGGGATGTCCGCTGCAGTACTGACGCGCCGGGGACTCGTTACTCCGTATGCGCGCAGTTTACCGCCCCTGACGTGCGGCAATATGCTCAGCACACTCCCCATCATCAGAGGCACTTGTCCACCTAGCGTATCGGTGAGCCCCGCGTTGCCGCTCTTGTAGGGTATATAAGTGACCTTAAGTCCGGCCATATGCATAAGGAGCTCCATCGCCAGATGGCCGCTGCCGCCATACGACCCTGCAGCGTAGTCAATCGCGCCCGGCCGTTGCCGTGCCAGCGCGATCAGGTCCTTGAATGTCCTGCCCGGAAACGACGGGTGCGACACGAGTATTTGCGGCAGCTCGACAAGCTGCGACACCGCCGCGAAATCCTTGACCGGATCGACGCTCAACGCCTTGTGTGTCGACGGAATGATCGTCATCGTGCTGTTGCCGATGAGTAACGTGTATCCGTCCGACGCCGAACGCGCGACCGCCTCCATGCCGATTATCGTGCTGGCGCCTGCGCGATTTTCGACGACGACCTGTTGCCCGAGAGTATCCGATAGCTTCGGCGACGCGATTCGCGCCGTTGTGTCGGTTCCGCCGCCTGGAGACGATGGAACAATCAGCCGTACTATGCGCGAAGGGTAGTTGCTCTGAGCCGACGCCGCCGCTGTTACGACAGACAGTAAAATTGCGATGGCACAACGCATCACGCGCTTCGATCGCTCCCAGTCAGTTCATTCATTTAGCACAAGAAACTTCCCATGACACGTGACGGTAAATTACGTGTCAGTCGTGAAAGGGCCGGAGACTGCGCCTTGCGGCTCGAAGTAGCTTGAGATTGCTGACGCTCGGCGAATCGCATCGCAATCTATCTAACTCCGTTTGCCGCCATCAGGCGCGTTCTTTGGCGAGCCGCGCTTTTAGATACGGCTTCTCGCCGCCCGCTTCGATTGTTGCGCGATATATCGGGGGCAGCGCCTTGCCTTGCAACGTTTTGCCTGTCGCCGCGTTACGCACCACAAACGTATCGCTATCAAACTCGAGCAAATCGCCTGCATCGACCAGATCGAGTATGCCTGGACAAACGACCGGCCACAGTCCACCGCCCACGCAATTGCTAAAAAACAGGCTGCCGAACGATTCCGCAATTACCGCGGGTATACCAAGCGCTAATATCGAGTAGTGCGCGGGCGTCGATGACCCGCACCCGAAATTGGTGCCGGCAACAATGAAGTCGCCCGGCCTGGCGTTCGTAGCGAATTTCGGATCGAGCGATTCGAGACAATGCTTACCCTGCTCTTGCGGCGGCAAATGGTTGTACATCTGCTTGCGAATGAGACCTGTGTTGATGTCGGCCTGGGCGAATTTCCACGCTCTCCCGGTAAGTTTCATATGTAAATTGTGATTAAAGGTAGGCGAGCGGACTTGCGATGCGGCCTTCGATCGCGGAAGCTGCGACGGTCGCCGGAGACGCCAGATAGATCTCCGCGCCCGGTCCCATGCGGCCTTCGAAGTTGCGTGTAATCGAAGTGATCGCCACGTCGCCCGGAGCAAGTATGCCGCCATGCAGACCGGGACACGCGCCGCAATTGGCGCTTGTTACGATGGCATTCGCTTCGTGCAGCGTTAAAACGTAACCCGCTGCGGTCGCAGCTTTCAAGACCTCGCGGGATCCCGGCGTCACGATGAGACGCACGTCAGGATGCACCTTGCGGCCCTTCAGCACGTGCGCGGCCGCAGCCATGTCTTCCAGTCGCCCGCTCGCGCATGAACCGATGTAGGCCTGATCGATTTTGCGGCCCGCAACCTCATCAACCGCCTTGACGTCGTCCGGTGCATGCGGCACGGCGATCTGCGGACCGATCTTCGACACGTCGATCTCATGCACTTTGTCATAGACGAAATCTGTATCGGTTTCGTATATCGTGTAATTGTCAGCGCCGCGTCTATTGACCCATTCCTCGGTCACACGATCGGGCTGTATGTACGAGGTTACGGCGCCCATCTCGGTGCCCATGTTAGTAAAAGTGAAACGGTAATCCATACTGAGTTGATCGATGAATGTGCCCGCGAACTCCACTGCGTTGTTATAAGCGCCGCGCTGGCCGCATTGCCCGTTCACGTAGAGCGAAGCGTCGCGCCCGAACACGCCTGGTCTCAATGTGCCGCTAACCCGTACAGTGTTACCTTCGGCACTTTCGATCACATAACGACCAATCGCATAGAGTGTTAACCTCCCGCCACCGAGAGAGGTTGCATACATGCCGATCGCACCCATCGTCGGCGCGTGCGAATCGATGGCGATGCCCAGCATCCCCGGCCGTGCAATGCCTTCTTCGCACAAAACCAGATGCGAGACGCCGGCGCCACCGTCAAAACTGCGGATGCCCTTTGCACGAAAGAAATCCCGCCATAGCTTCTGAGCTTGAGCCATGGCGACGGTCGGCGCAGGCGACGCGTGGTCTGCGACGGCGACGATGCGATCCTTGAGCGGAAGTTCATCGATACCGAGTTCTTCGAGATCAGCGACTAATCGTTTGGCGTCACTGCCATTGACGCCAAGAATGACGCCAAATATGTCGGGCTCGACTTCCACGAACTCTCCCGGCATAACCGACGCTTGCCGTGGACGCGCACAGTTCGCCAGTATCTTGTGTAATGCATGCATGCCGCCCACAATTCCTCCTGCGAGGTTTTAGTCCGTCGCGTGAATCGCCGCCACCGTCTCCGCGTTAATGGTCGTCGAGCGGCGAATTTGAATGAAGCGTTCAAATACGAGTTTAGCGAGTTTGCAATCTTGTGTAACTCGCAGTGCGCCTAACGGTTAATGGACCAGGTCAGCCTGCGATTCGAAAATCATTGGCACTAGTAACAGGAGCTGTGGACGCTGCGTCAGCGTTGACGACATAGTGCAGTATCGACGGTCGACATCAAATTTAAACCCACATATGGACAAGACGACTCAGCAACTATGCAATTTCACTAGAGACCTCAAATTTACGGATCTACCTGCAGTCGGAGTGACTGCAGCGAAAGCGCGGGTATTGAGCACGCTCGCCGTCGCACTGGCTGCGTACGATATGACGCCAATTCGCATCGTCAGAAAACTTGCGCAACCCGTCGCAGCCGGCCGGGCAGCGGCGATTCTAGGCTCGCTCTTAGAGACTACGCCTGAGATGGCGGCGTTTGTAAATTCGGCGATGGTACGCTGTTTAGATATGAGCGACAGCTATGTCATGCAAGCGGTGAGTCATCCTGCCGATGCATTTCCGGCGATTCTTGCAGTCGGGCAAGCGGAACAATCAACCGGTCAAGATTTGTTGCTCGCAATGGCGATCATCTACGAAGTTCAGTGCCGCTTCGTGCAAGTCGTCCCCTACAATCATCGCGGTTGGGACCAAACGCCCGTCGTAGCACTCGGAGCGGCGCTTGGCTGCGGCCGCCTGCTCGGTCTTGACGAGCAACGTATGCGCCATGCAATTGGCCTCGCCGTCGTACCTAACATCGCGCTCAATCAAACGCGCACGGGCACGCTATCGATGTGGAAGGGCATGGCAGGCCCCCAAGGAGCGCGAGCGGGTGTTGTCGCCGCCTACCTCGCACGCGAAGGCATGACCGCACCGGATGGCGTATTCGAAGGCAAGTACGGGTTCTGGAACCAACTGATGAATCGAGAACATTACAACATTCCGCTGCCAGAAAATTTTTCGGGCCACACGTTTGCGATCCAACAAACAATGATCAAGTTGTTTCCCACGCGCTTCAACTGCCAAGTACCGGTGCTCGCCGCGCAGAAACTGAGAAAAAAGCTCGACGTTCGGGACATCAAATCACTCAAGATAGAGTCCATACGTCAGGCGTTTGCGCGCTGGATGGACTCGCCTGAAATCTGGCGGCCACAGACGCGGGAGACCGCGGATCATTCGCTGCCCTGCACCGTCGCGATGGCGCTGATCGACGGCACGATCACGCCGGCCATGATGGAACAAGACCGCTTTAAGGCGGACGATGTGCTGGAACTGATGGGACGCTGCGAGATCGAGCTGCCGGATGAATTTGACGAGGTTGCGCCCGCGGTGCGCAGCTGCCGCCTGACTGCGAAGCTAAAGAACGGTGACACGGTGGTCGTCGAGGAACGCCGAAGTCTTGACGACGATGTGGCGGACCCCGGCTGGGATCATGCAGTCGAAAAATTTCGCGGTCTCACTGCTGATTTGTTTAGTGCGGACGCGGCCGGTACACTTATCGCTGCGGTTGACGCTCTCGATCGTGCCCCGTCCTTAACGCAGCTCATTGCGGCGACGAAGATAGGCTGACCGCGAGTCGGTCTCCGCCTTTCAACGGATACCTAAACATTCACTCGCAATGCCCGCGTCTCGCATGTTGACAGGTCGAAAAGCTATCGCCTCCCCACCCGCGTCTCCTGTCCTCGCGAATGCGCAACAATACAGACAACAGCGTTTGACCGCCCGGCAGCGTGATGATACCGTGCAGCGTGGCAAAAAAAGGCGCTGAAGTCGCTCAACAAGTGACTGAGCGGCTCCGGCTCAACGAGGCCGCTGCGCACATACAATTGAGTCTGCGACTGCAGGAGGATCCCATGATATTGCGAAGAACCCTTTTGGCCGGCGTCGCCGCGATCAGCATTGCGGCCCTATGTTTAGCGCCGCCTTCACTGAATGCGCAGCCCGCGGGTGCAGTCGCTATCGACAACGACGATATCGGCGGCGTCGTCACCGGACCAGGCGGGCCCGAGGCTGGCGTCTGGGTGATCGCTGAAACGCGCGATTTACCGGTACGCTATATCAAGAGCGTCGTTACCGACGATCAGGGCCGCTACGTGATCCCCGATCTGCCGAAAGCGAATTACGACGTCTGGGTGCGCGGCTACGGCCTGGTGGATTCGCCGAAGATAAAAAGCGAACCCGGCAAGCAACTGAATTTGAAAGCCGTCGTCGCGCCGAATGAAACGGCGGCAGCGCAGTACTACCCCGCGATCTATTGGTTTTCGATGATGAAAATCCCCGAGGCCAGCGTGTTCGGCAGTAAAGACGCGCCTGAAAACGTCAAGCTTTCGGATTATTTGAATGGCATGAAAAACAATGGCTGCGTCGGCTGCCATCAGCTCGGCCAGCTTTCGACCCGCACCATTCCGAAGTATCACCTCGACGGCAAGAAGAATCACGAGGAAGCATGGGTCCGCCGCATCCAGTCCGGGCAGGCGGGCGAGAACATGGTCCTCCAGGCCGTAGGTGTGCTGGGTGGCATGCCGTTCAAGTATCTGGCTGATTGGACGGAGCGCGTCGCGAAGGGCGAATTGCCGGACGTCAAGCCGACGCGACCGCAGGGCGTCGAGCGCAATATCGTGGTCACGTTGCGTGACTGGCACAATCCCAAACAATATCTGCATGACCTGATTTCGACCGACCGCCGCTATCCCACCGTCAATGGGTACGGGCCGCTCTACGGGCAATGCGAGCATGCCTGCAATGACATGCCGATCCTCGATCCGGTAAAGAATGTTGCGACGAACTTTGTACTGCCGACAACACCCGACATGCCGCTCGCGCTCGGGCCAGGTAACGCCGGCTCCGTCA
>Ga0207650_10000687_pt1 | contig 26567 bp, 26 predicted proteins | sample KBSS63metaG_FD_184325 | JGI IMG/M metagenome (GOLD analysis project Ga0207650, IMG submission 184325) | Switchgrass rhizosphere microbial communities from Kellogg Biological Station, Michigan, USA - KBS S6-3 metaG (SPAdes) (version 2) | ecosystem: Host-associated > Plants > Roots > Rhizosphere...
TGTCTTCGACGACGAGCTGCACCCACCTGCCGATGTAGCTCTTGTTGCTGGAATCAGTGATCGTTCCGCCCATCACCGCGCGGTTACGATCGATCGTCAAAGTGTCGAGCTTTGCCGTCATATAGAATGACGACGGCGACTCTTCCTTATCGCCGCCAACGCCATCCACGTCCTGCTCCGAAACTCCGGCTTCGTCTTTGAAAGTCATCTGACCCGTGGTCGCGCCGCGCTCGTCAGTGTTCGCGGTAAACTCGACTGACTTTGCGAGCTCGTCTTCCAGTACAAACTTGTAGCTGCCGCTGGCAGCTGGTCCACTTGTTTGCGCGCTGGCAGAGCTCCCGGCGTAAACGCTTACCAGACTTATCAGGAACAACACAGAAATCGCATCGCGTAGAATTCTCTTCATCGAACAAACTCCTTTTAATGACCGTTAAGCAGGATTTTCCTGCTACCAGATTTCGGATTAAGATAAGCGCGCCGCCGGCTCCGTAACTCGAGGGTGCTTTCTTAGTTTTCAACGTTTCACGAACGCGATGGACGATACCTTCAGCGCCGGCGCGGCGTATTTAGAAAACCCTGAAATCCTTCTGAGATTCTTTTCAAAGAGTTCTGAGAGGCCGTTGCAGAAGCCCGACCGTCAGGAAGGGCCCAGGTTTAAGCCCTCCCTAACGGTCGCGTTTCTGCAAGAGTCCCAATTTGCAGAGCCCTCCCTAACGGTCGGGCTTCTGCCTTGTTCGCAGTTTCACCATGATCCAAGCCCGCGAAAAACTTTCCTACGTCTTTGGCACCTTTCGGGTAGATGCGACTGAGCGCGTTCTCTTCAACGACCAAACGCCTGTTTCCCTGACCCCCAAAGCGTTCGACTTGCTGCTCGCGCTCGTTCAGCACAGCCGCCAACTGCTAACCACCGAGGAATTGATGGCGCAGGTTTGGCCCGACAGCTTCGTCGAGGGAAACAATTTGGCGCAAAACATTTCGACGTTGAGAAAAGTGCTGGGCGGCGGAGGAGTGAAGTTCATTGAGACGGTGCCGAAGCGCGGCTATCGTTTCGTTGCCGACGTCGAAGAAATTCGCGAGGAAGCGCCGAGCCCGGTTTCGCGCAAGCGCGCGCCCGTAAGGCGAATGGTCGAAGACGAGAGTTTCGAAGATGAGGCTGTGGGCACTGAAGCGCTGCAACCGTTTGCGCGGCGCATGCCCGCCATCATCGATCTGTCGCCCGATGAAACACAGCCGCGTCTTAGCAGATCGTCACTCGTGTTTAATCTCGAACGCCCGCCGGAAACGATGTACGCGCGCAGCGGCGACGTGAACATTGCCTACCAGGTGATTGGCGACGCCCCGATTGATCTCGTCTTCGTGATGGGCTGGGTTTCACACCTCGAATACTTCTGGCGCGAGCCGACGTTCGCGCGCTTCCTGCTGCGCCTCGCCTCTTTCGCGCGTCTGATTCTTTTCGACAAACGCGGCACCGGACTTTCCGATCGCGTGCCGCTCAATGAGCTGCCCACGCTCGAACAACGCATGGACGACGTGCGCGCCGTCATGGATGCAGTTGGATCCGAGCGCGCGGCACTCTGCGGCGTCTCTGAAGGTGGTCCGATGTGCAGTCTCTTCGCCGCCACCTATCCGGAGAAAACGCTTGCGCTCGTCATGATTGGAACTTACGCCAAACGCATTCGCGACGATGAGTATCCCTGGGCCCCAACCACCGAACAGCGTCAACACTTTTTTGACGAGATGCGTGAGCAGTGGGGTGGGCCGGTTGGGCTGGAGGAACGCGCGCCGAGCGTCGCTAACGATCCGGAGTTTCGCGACTGGTGGGCCACGTACCTGCGCATGGGCGCGAGTCCCGGCGCGGCGCTCGCACTGACACAGATGAACGCGGAGATCGACGTGCGCCAAGTGTTGCCGTCAGTTCACGTCCCCACGCTCGTGATTCATCGCAGCGAAGATCGCTGTTTGAAAGTTGAAGAAGGAAGATACGTGGCGGAGCGCATTCCGGGCGCAAAGTATGTCGAGCTGCCGGGCCAGGATCATCTACCGTTCGTTGGCGACCAGGATGCGATTCTTGACGAAGTGGAAGAATTCTTGACCGGCGTGCGCCACACGCTCGAGCCTGACACGGTGCTGGCCACAGTCTTGTTCACACAGATCGTCGACTCGAAGGAGCATGCCAAACGTCTCGGCAATGAACGTTGGTACGCGCTGCTGGATCGCTTGCGCGAGCAGGTGCGCAAGGAGATTGAGTGGTTCCGCGGACGCGAGATCGACATGGTCGGCGATCGTCCACTCGCAATCTTCGACGGCCCCGCCCGCGCGATCCGCTGCGCATTAGCGATCAGCGAGTACGCTTCGCGCCTCGGCGTCATGATGCGCGCGGGGTTGCATACGGGCGAGTGTGAGATGGTGGGCGAGCCGGGTGACGTCAGAGTTTCGGGCATTGCTCCCCTCGTCGGGGCCCAAGTGGCAAACGCCGCGTCCGCCGGCGAAGTTCTGGTTTCCAGCACGGTGAAGGATTTAGTCGCCGGCTCAGGTATTCAGTTTGCGGACAAGGGCATTCACAAACTTGCGGATGTCCCTGGCGACTGGCGACTATTCGTCGTTGAAACGCGGAAACAATCGATAGCGGCTTTGCGGCCGGGGCAGTAGCCCGACCGTTAGGGAGGGCGTGATATCGCCGGATAAATGCCCTCGCTAACGGTCGGGCTACTGCCCCGTTGGCCAAACCGCCAAGCGATCAGTCATCACTGGGATCGCGGGCGTCTCGCTCGCCGACGTTGAATGCCATTCAATTACGAGTCAATCATAAACCCCAACCGCCGAGACATTTCACTTCTTAAATAGTTTTGCAAACGCGTCACGCGCATCCGTCGGCGGGCCTGACGAAGTTTCGCGCTCGACAACAATTCGAGCCGCGAACTGTTCACATTCGTTGCGCACGTGTTTGTTCACTATCCGTGCGGGAATCGCTTTATTACATTCGAAGCGCGCGCCCGGATCGAAATGTGTGCACTGACGGCAGCTGTGCAGATCAGCGTTGCACTTCGGGCAAGAGCTGTCGAACTTGATGTTCGCCGGCGCCTTGGCTCCGCAGGCGGTACACTTCGACGCCTCGCCAAATGCCATCATGCGCGGGCTTCGCGGCCCCTCGCGATCCTGGGGCGCTCCTTGTGATCTTGATTGCGGCTTTGATCGCTGCGACTCGCGATCGCTTTCCATGTAGCCGCGCTGACGATATTTGCTCATCTCACTCCTACTGATTCAACGAAGCAGGTATACAGGCGCGAAGCGCCGCCATGCAATAGCCCCGACCGTTAGGTCGGGGATGAGCCACCAGAAAACATTTGAGGCCCGTCGGGCCGTCATCGTTTCCCGCCGGTCACTCATTTCCAGAGAACCCAACCACGACCTTACTGTAACGCGAGCAAGCTATCAGCAGACAAATTATTCTAGGCGCGGCGCCAGAGACGCTTAATCGGTGGCAGCAGCAGTCGGGGTTTGTCCAGGTACTTCACCGTCGCAATCCGGCCTTGCTCGATCAGCGCGAGTTTCGTCTGTTTGGAAAGTTCAAAATCCGTGAACTGCACGCCAAGGTCATCGATGAAGACCGAGCGCCGTTCGTCACCAGGGTTTGTCTTCAGCAGAATATCCTGGATGTCCAGGAGCGCGTCGATGACGCCGCCGGTAAAACTCCGCAGACTATTGATGGGCGAGGCGGGCTGGCTCGGATCGACGAAATGGAATCCGAGCGTCTCCGCGTTAGGCGTGCGAAGAAGCATCTGCTGGCCCGTGTCGCGATCAACCTCGGTGTGCTGTTCATCAAACGTGTCGATGGGATAATTGTTCAGCACGCCGCCATCACAATAAGCATCGTTGCTGCCGTTCTGCTCGAAATACCGCGCCTCGAAAAAGAAGGGAATCGACATGGAAATGCGCACCGCGTCGGCGACGGCCATATCAGGCGTAGTCTCGTAGGAAAACTTCTGCACCGCCTGTTGCGTCAGGTTGCTGCCGAAGACATAGAGTCTTTTGAAGCGCCGGTCCGCATACTTCTCGACTAGATCCCGAAACGTCGCGCGCCCATTACCAGGCTGCTGACCATTCCTGGTCTTCTGCTCGATGTAGGATTCCATCAGCTTGAGGAAGTAGTTTCCCTTAAACCAGCCAAAACGCCGGATGAGCCTGAAGGGCGCGATGATCTCGCAGCCGTCCTCAAGCTTTTCGAAGTTCAGGCCCATCATGATCTTCAGGAATTTCTCGGCGGAGTAATTGAGAGCCATCATGGTCGCAGTAATGGCGCCGGCAGACGTTCCCGCCACCGCTTCAATCTGCGGCGTAATCTGCCGTTGTTCCAACACCTCAAACACGCCCCCGTACGCGACGCCCTTAACACCGCCACCTTCAAAGACGAGGTTCTTGTAGGGGTAATCATGAGCCGGCATTTGTTGTGTCCTCCGAGAATTGCTTCAGGCCAAAACACGCGAGCGCGTGCTTGAGCGAATAGTAAGTCGCCCAAACTCAATTCCAGGTAGTCGTGCGCGAGCGGAGGTGAGAGACATGCTAATCGTGCGTCGGCTGGATGCCTTTGTTGTTGGGTCTCTGCGATTCAGATTTAATGCGGCTGAGGACGTTGCTTTTCATGCAGCAGTAAGCGCAACGCATCATTCACAGCCTTTCCGTCTGGAAAGGCGGCGGCGACGTCCGGATCGAGCAAAACCAGATTTGTTCCCTGGCGGTACCGCTCGACATATTTGCCGCGCACGCCACCTTGCATCTCAGAAAAATTATACTCCGGGCGCAGATCGTCCTCTTCTTCTGATTCAACGTTCTTCATAAGACAGCCTTGTCTCGCCGCAGACTGGCTTGAAGCAACTGCAAGACACGACGGCGCTCGTCGACTGGCATTTTTCAAGTCGAAAGAATTACCCCACTACTCCCATTAGCGGGTCTTTCCTTTTGGTTCGCTTTTGCTTGCGCCCTTCTCAGCTTCCAATTCAATCCAGTTGAGCGCCAAATGTAGGAAGCCGGGCATCGCCATCTCTTCACGCTCCCAACGGGCAACCGTATTCTGGGTTACCCGAAGTTTGTCTGCTAGAGCTTGCTGAGTTAATCCCAGCGCCAGCCGTCGCTCTCGAAGTTTAGCGCCCTTCATAGCTAACATTCTACCACGTCAGTTTAATACATTGCGTAGTACGTCCTTTGATGATACGATGCGTAATATTAGCATAGCGGGGCCGATTTCCGCGCAAACGGAAACCGGCCCCTACACAGCCGAATCCCCACTGGTTTAGGGAAAGGAATCGACCATGCCTGATAATCGTAACACGGACTATGAGGGCGCGGCCCAACTGACCGTTGGCCTTGTTAATCATTCACACGCGCCCGACCGGATAACTGACGCAATTCTCGAAACGCTGATCGAAATGGCGGCTGAGTCAAAGATCAACATTTGGTTACTGGATGCTGGGCTGAGTCTTTACGGACTGGCCCAACTCTACAGCCAATCCGAGATAGGCGCTGGATACCGTCGCGCTCGCTTGTATGGAAACTATGAGCTTGGCAGACAAAAAGACGAAAGTTAATCAGAGTCCTTTTGAGTTTCGGGTTTGAAAGCGCCAAAGGCGCGAAATGTAACAGCCTGGGGCAGCGCCCCAGGAACCCGGCCCTGCTGATTTGGGAAAGCGCTGAAGGCGCGTAATGCGGACAATTACTGTCGCTCTCGCAAGACCAACTCGCTAGCTATTATTTCGCGCCTTCAGCGCTCAACGGGTTGCGGGCACGAGTCCTGGGGCGCTGCCCCAGGCTGTTACATTTCGCGCCTTTGGCGCTTTCAAACCAGTGGACCAAGCAACTCTCGCCGGTAGCTAATCTATTTCGGAGTGGTGAATTTGAGTCCACTGATCCGCTTATATTGCGGCGAATCGGCTCCATAAAGCGATTTGACGTACTTTTTGACCAGCCCGGCGAGGTCAACGAGACCCGTACCGTGGGCATACAAAACCTCGTCACGGGTAATGCGTTTATTGCTCAAGGGCGTGGTCGAGTTTATACGGCGTTATTTCCCTTTTCATTTACATCATGGTGGCAGTTATGGCGCCGACGGAAGTCCCCGCCACCGATTCAATCTGCGGCGTGATGTGCCTCTGTTCCAGCACCTCAAACACGCCCCCATACGCGACGCCCTTAACACCGCCACCTTCAAAGACGAGATTCTTGTAGGGTAATCATGAGTCGGCATTGTTGTGTCCTCCTAGAATCGTTTACCGCGAAAACAGGCGAAGTGCGTGTTTCAGCAAATAGTGAGCCGCCTGATCTCCGACATCGTCATAAGCCTCGTGAGGATTTTGCATCTGGGAAGATACTTGTTGGATCAAGTTGCGTACTTACCTCCCGCCGGAGACTAGGTTATTGAGTGAGTGCGCCGGAGGCGTGATCCCCACCCGACGCCAGTTCATATTTGTCGTTGAACTGATTGGTGAAGAATAAGTCTGCATTTTGAGTTAGGTGTCCGCAGGGGCATCGCGGGCTTTAACGCCCAGTCAGGTGCAATATTATGTCAACCAGAAAATGACCCTTGGGTTCCGGTATGTTAAGCTGCCGCTTCCAACGATCGTCCTTACGCTCAACGCAATGTATTACATGCAGCGATGGAGCCGCAACGCGCGCGTGATGCTGAGCCAGAACGGCCAGAGGTACCCTTTACCTTTAGAGGAGAGATATGCTTCCTTTTTCAACATACAAAGAAAAATTTGACAGACTTTACGGCCGCGAGGAGTCGTTTGATTGCTTCTTACCTGTCAATGAGTCCCTGAATTCCAAAACCGCGATCAAGAATGTTACGGGAAAGGCAAACGAAGAATATTACAAGTGGCAGTTTCTTTATGCGTTAGTACATTCAGGGATGTATGCAAAGGATTTCCTAGGAACCGAGGTTTATTTTCCTAAAGGAAATAAATCATCAGCCCCGATCAAATTGGACGCAGCTGTCTTTGACGATAAAGAGTGGTTTGACTACTACAAGAAATGGCGACGCTCGCATGATCAGAGTGCGCTTGATTGGTTGCGAAAGCATTTGATTGCTGCGCTGGAATTCAAAAAAGAAGACGGCAAGAATATTGAGGCAGTTTACAATCAACAACTAAAGCCGGCGATGAAGGAGAGTGAACGGGATTTCTGCTTAGGTATTCTCTATGACGCCGAAAAGTTGTTCCTCTTCAGGAAACACCATAATCGGTTCTTACGTTTGAATGGAGAATTCAACCTGAAAGGCGAAGAGAGTACGACGAAAGAACTCTCCCTCCATCTTCCGGAAACCTACCGTAACATTCCTACCTTTGACGAACTGCTGGATTGGATCCGGCCAAAGGTAATCGACCGTTCTAAGAGATCGATTAAGGATCTCGATACCGTGACGGGTGTTCAATCCAGGCAGATCAATGATGCGATGTCGGCCGTTCTCCGAACGATGGATGAAAAAGGAATGGTCAATCAGCATGGCTATGAAATTCTCGTGCAAATTATCGCTTTGAAGATCTTCGATGAAAAACAAAACGAAAAGACTCCCAGCAAGCGTCTTCGTCTTTACATCACAGATGAGGAAAGCGGTTACGCCAACTTAAATGATCCTAAGATTAAGTCGTTCTTGGAAAGGGTTTCTAAACTGCGACAGCAAGCAGAAGGCACCTATCATCAGGTCTTGCGCGATAATCCCATTGTCGAAACAAATGCCAGCCATGTAGGTGTTTTGGTCCAAGTAATCAAACAATTTCAAGATTACTCATTCGTGCTCTCGCATAAGACTGACCTTTATCAACTCGTATTTCATCGCTTCGCTACGGAGTTCGCTAAGCAACAGAACGCGCAGTTCGTTACTCCACTTCCACTCATCGACTTTTTGGTCAATATCGTAAATCCACGCAATGGCGAGACGGTGGTGGATCCTACTGTAGGCATAGCAGATTTTCTGTCAGTTTCTTACGTCAATTCAAAGAGCAAATTGGATGACGACAATATTTATGGGATGGACGTTGACCCTCAGATGATTATGCTCGCCACGCTGAATATGCTCTTAAACGGTGACGGTAACGCGAAATTAAAGGCCCAGCCCGGACAGGGGTCGATCTTGCACAAGTTTGACACTGCAAGTGCATTGCTTGAACTCATTCCGCATCTTAATAAGAACGGCTCATGGGATAAACGTGGGGATGGGAAGAAGCTTAAAAAGTTTGATGTAGTCTTGACGAATCCACCTTTCGGTGAGGATCGCGCATGGCGCCCGACACCAGAGGAGATTCCATTAGCCGAATGCTACGAATTGTGGAATATTGCCAAATCCGGTGATTGGATTGATAAGGGCTTGGTCTTTCTTGAGAATGCTTATCGTGTTCTGGATGATAACGGCAGACTTGGAATTGTGCTTTCGAACTCCCTTGCTTCAATCGACCGTTGGCAAACCGCACGCAATTGGTTGCTAGAGAAAATGCGGGTCGTAGCTGTGTTTGATTTGCCCGCTAACGTCTTTGCTGAAACGGGTGTGAACACGACGTTAGTTGTTGCTTACAAGCCAACAACTGCTGAACTCCAAAAACTTAAGAAAAATGACTACAAGATCTTCTTTAGAGACATTCAGAAGGTTGGCTATGAGATTCGCACTTCAAAGCGAGTGAAGTTGTTTGAGACCAAGTATCGTATCAACTATAAAACTTTTGATATTGAGATCGATGACGAGGGCGAAGCGGTTGTAGACGAGGAATTCAATTTAACAGTCAGCGAGTTTAGGGAGTGGTGTAAGGGACAAGAGAAAACCCTCCAAGACTTGTTCATCAAATCCAAATAGAAATCATGAGACATTCAACAGTTCCTCCGGAGGTCGCACTTTCGGAGGTCATGAAAAACGGTTCATCACTCTCGCCTGGGCACTACAGAAGGGTTGATCTGCCCAACAAGAATTTTAAACTCCTGAAGGATCTGATCGCACCTCCGATTAGAGGCAAGGATCAAGAGGCGCGTGACTTCCTTAATAACTCTCCCTATTACTATCTAAAGACCAAAGCTCTGAGGGATGATCAGTTTTTGATTGAAACTTTCGAAAACGGCTGTTTGGAGTATCTTCGCCCCCAAGCTTTTCTTCGTTCAATAACGAAGTCGAGGAAACTGAAAGCCGGAGATATTTTGTACTGCTCAAGCGGAGGTGAAGAGATCGGTGAGGCTGCTATGGTTACGGAGCTTGGACCTCAAGTTATCTATAGCAGTCACTCTTTCAAATTAGCCATTCTTAATAAGGATTTGAAATTCTATGTTTTGAGTTTTTTGAAGTCCAAGTTTTGCAAGGAACAACTGAGCTTCTTGGTTTACAAGGGTGCCACCTTAAGAAGAGGCGGAGATAAGTTCTTAAGGTTAAAAATCCCGTTTCCTAATTCTGATGCAAGTCGCGTGATTACGTACTTAAGTCTTCTGGCAGAAGCGGCAATAACCAAGGAAAGTGAGATTAGGAGAAAGCACGAGCTCATTCTTCAGATAATAAAAACTGAGCTAGAAAACAATCAGCGATCCGATGTATTTAGGTACGACTTTCCATCGGCGGCTGAGGTAAAAGCAGCGAACCGTCTTGACACGAATCTATTTAGGCCCTACTTCAAGATTAATGAATTTCTAATTAAAAACTACACTAATGGGTTTAAGTCCATTGAGGAATTGGACTTCGGAATCTCACGAGGCCAAAACCTGCAACTTTCGGCCATTGGCGATAGTGTGTATACCGACACATACTACCCGAATTTTTATACCCTCATGCTGCCAAAGCATCTCTCTCGGTATGGAACTGTAGAGCAAATCGAATACCTTGGAAATAAGAACCAGTTAAAAACTCTCAATGAAGGCGACCTGATTTTCGGAGCAGAAGGTTTCGAAAAAGGCCGTTCGATTGTAGTTACCGAGGCATCCATAAGAACCATTACAAACATTCACGGCCTCACGCTTCATCAGAAGCACGGGGACTTGAGACTCTCGATTTTCGTAAAATGTTTTCTCGACTATTTAAGAAACATCGGGTTGATTGATTTGTACGCAGTGGGGGGTAACGGGGGGAGTTTGGGGCTGAAATACTGGGACATTATTCCGTTCCCAAGCTTTCCATCATCAAAACAGGAAGAAATTGCCAAGCTATATCACAACCCATGTGCTAGTCGCCCGGTAGAAGGTCTAACCATTGAGAATTTCGCTGAATTAGATCGTACCTTCAATAAGGTCGCAGGCATCGTGCAACTACACAAGACAGCCCGTGAGATAAAGAGACGTATCAATGACACTATCGATCTCATAGTCCGCGATGAGCCTGTGACCTTGGATTTCAGCTTTCGATAAATAGTGGATTCTAATTGCATCGAACGCTCGGTCTTCGAAACGACTAGGGTCAATGGCGCTGGGAAGACAGTGACGTAATTGTTGTAAATGTCTCTTGCCAACCGCTTGTCAATTCAGAAGAGAGCTTTATTTCCACACCCCGAGAGGATGGTTCAAGTCTAAATCCGCGACACATCTGGTTCTTTGTCAATCGAGTTCGCCAACAGCAGGATGGCTCCGTAGAAAAGCAGCGTGTCGAAGAAAAAGTTCAGCGCAACCACGTAGGTGGGTGCGGCCAGGAGCAGCGGCACGTATTGGAAGCTAGATCGGAAGACAGTAAGCAGAATCGAAGCGCTAAAGATGTGGCTGCCGTGCGCGCTTTCAAAGCCCTCCCCTAACCCCTCCCAGAGGGAGGGGGAGTAAGCCCTCCCCTAACCCCTCCCAGAGGGAGGGGAAGTTAAGCCCTCCCCTAATCCCTCCCAGAGGGAGAGCTCGGCATGTTAGAGATCGTGCGAGTCACCGTCTGGAAGCAGTTTCAAATTAAAAAGGCTGGCATTTACTGCCAGCCTCCGTTGTTATTTCAAGTTTGGGTAGTGTCAGAATTCGTAAACGTAAGCAGCGCCTGCGTAGAACGCGATGTCAGATTTGCCAAACGCTCCCACCACCACGGTGTTGTTGCTCGCTGCTACCGCACAACCGAAGGCGTCGTCACGAGCTGCATCCGAGGCGAACAGCTTTTCATGTAAAGACCACCCTGACTGGCCACTGCGCGTGTACACATAAGCAGCACCTCCGTACAGCGCTGCGTCGTGATCAAACGCGCTTCCAACCGCGATGGTGTCTCCACTGACAGCTACACGCAAACCGTATCCGTCAAATACGTCCGAATCTTTCGCGACAAGTTTTCGGTCTTGTAACCAACCGTGAGCGCGACGGCTAAACACGTAAGCGGCGCCCCGCGTGTGATTACCTACTTCATCGCCGGGCGCACCAGCGACAATCGTGTCGCCGCTTAAAGCAAGGTGGTAACCAAACGACGCACTTTCCCTGGCGTCCTGCGCGTGCAGTTTTTGTTGCTGAATCCATTTCGATCCGTCAAAAGCAAAAACATAGACTGCTCCGGAGAAGAAGCCTAACTCCGAGTCTCCATCAGCTCCGACAACAATCGTGTCTTCGCTCATCGCGACCGATAGACCGAAGCGTGCAAGCGAAGCAGCATCGCTGGCTGTTAGTTCCTGCTGCTGAAGCCACACGCCGTCAATTCGCTGAAAGACGTACGCAGAGCCCACTTCGCCCTGGTTGAAATCGGAATTGCCAAATGCACCACAGATAATGCTGTCGCCCTGAATAGCAACAGAGATACCGAAACTATCGAAAGCAGAGTTCTCGCTGCCGGTGAGCTTTTGTTCGGATGTCCACTGAGATCCAGCATGGACAAAAACGTACGCTGCCCCAGCATAGTTGCCCGCGTTCTGATCGCCGTAAGCGCCGACGACAATTCGATCGCCGTCAATTGCGACCGACGTCCCGAAGAAACTATATGAAGAGCCATCGGGCGCGGTTAGTTTCTGTTGAAGTTGCCACCCAGACGTAGTCTTCTCAAAAACGTACGCCGCACCAGTACCGTAGCCCGCGGCTTGGTCGTTTGGAGCGCCAACAACCGCGACGCTGCCCTGGACTGCAACTGCACGCCCGAATTCATCACCAGATTCAGCGTCAGGCGCCGTTAGCTTAGTCTCAATAGAAGAAGGTGCATTCAAGGTTGCGAGCTGAGAATATGCGGAGGCGGGAAGGCCGAGACATAGCATCAGGAGGGTGGATAGTAGTGTCGTTTTCATAATTCTCCTTGAGGTTTGAAGTTGTGTCGGGCTGGCAATTTCAGACGTGAGGCAAACTTGGGCAAGATCAACGGTCTTGTTTGATTCGTCCGGCTGTGCGTCTAAGGCACAAGACAACTATGCCACAAGTGAAAAAGTCCCGCACAATTTTTTGGGTCTTCCCGATAATTCCCGAGCCTGACCCAAAATTCGCTCCGCGGACTACTCCTGGCGAAACGCCTCGACCAAGGCACGGGCGCGGGCCGGATCGAGGGGGTTGGACCAGAGGCCGTCGTGTTTGATTGAAGAGCCGATGATGAAGGCGTCGGCGGTCGCGTAATCACGAAGGTTTTCCGCGGTGATGCCGGAGCCCACGAGGGTTGGAACACTAACGGCGCGGGCGACGGAGGTTACTTCGTCGGGTGAGGTGGGTTGGCCGGTGGCGACGCCGCTGACGATCACACCATCCACAAGAAAAAACTCGGCGGCTTTCGCGGTTTCGGCGATGTCGATGTCGGCAGTGATCGCGTGGGCGGAATGTTTCTTCTTCACGTCAGCAAAAACTCGAATGTGGTCGGCGCCGATCGCGCGTCGATAGCGAAGCAAGGCGCCGGCGCTCGCTTCGATCAATCCTTCATCGGCGACGTGTGCGAACACGTAGCCTTCAACCCGCACAAAGCTCGCGCCGCAGGCGAGTGCAACCGCAAGCGCGCTCGTATTGGCGCCGGCGAGTACCTGGATGCCAAGCGGCAGAGAAACGGCACGTCGTACTTCCGCGCCGACGACGGCCATCGCGGCGGTGACCTCGGGGCCGACGCTGGCTTTCAGGTACGGGCGATCGTGCGTGTTCTCGATCATCAGACCGTGGAATCCGGCGTCCTCGTATTGGCGAGCCTCGTCGACCGCGATCGAGGTGATGGCCGGGATGTCGAGTTTGGCGGAAGGAGTGCCGGGCAAGGCTTGAAGGTGAATGACGCCGATGAGCGCGCGTGGGACGTTGAAGAGGGAAGTGATGACGGCACGCTTGTCCACTGAATGTTTCTCCTTACGCCAACATCATAGTCCGCGAAGCGGACTCCGTCGTCCGCTCCGCAAAGCGGAGTTCGTGATCGCGAAGTTCTTCGCGCGTCTCCAACGCGCAGAATCAAAAAACTCCCAAGTCCAGAGGTTTCACCTCTGGCTACCTTCTCAGTGCCGCTCCGCGGCCGCGCGCCGCTTTTGCGTTCGGCTTAGTTGTCTTCGCGGTTCGCGATTTGGTTCCGACTCTCGCTAACGCCGGCTGCGATTGCGAACCTTTCTCTATCGCCTGGGCCACTGGCGCCGGTGGGCCAACTTCGTCCAGTGCGGCCGTAATTAAGTCGTCGTTAGGGCGCTGCCCGTCGATGAAGGCGAAGACGTGGTAATTGGCGCCGCGTTCGCGGATGACTTCAATGCGGCCTTCGTTCTTCAGCCGGGCGAGTTCGTTCATCACGAAATTCTGCTCGGCAATACTCATGTAACGATAGTCGATGTCAAACGCGAGCCCGGTGGAATGCGGCGGCGTGTCAATCGTTACGGCATAGCGGTTAACTCTGCGCAGAGCGTGCTGATATTGTTCCGGTCGAATCAAAGAGCTTACCGGGAGTGGGCGCGCAAACTGATCGTGGTAACGCTTGGCAATTTCTTCAAGCACCTTCAGCGCCGGCGGTCTTAGTGAGCTAAGCAGATAGACTTTTAAAGTCTGCCGGTCAGATGCGTCGTCGAGATTGAAGGAACGGCCGCCGAAATTCTTTGCCAGCGCTTGTAACAAGTCGTAGTCGCGCAATAGTCTCGACCCGCTCGCCGGCGAACCGGAAGAGTGACCGTAGTATCGACTCAACAACGCTTTGTCTTCCTCGTTGGATTTTAACTTCTGTCTTAGCGCGGCGATGTCAAACGCCCTCCCTGACGGTCGGGCTACTGCCCCGCTTTTATCCAGCTCAGCTTGTTTTGTGTTTGCGCGGTCTTTCACCGCGTCGAAATCGGACCGAGACTGAGACTGCAAATCCGAAAGTTCCTTTTGCAGTTTCGCGTGCTCAGTTTCCAGCCGCGCGTAGGCATCGCGCAGTCCGGCTTCGTCGTCAAGCGCGAGATTCTGATCGGCGACATACCTGGTGAACGCGTCACCATCCACCCTCGCCCCGACGCCGAAGAGGATATAGGTATCGGTGACGGCCGGTAGAGGAACCAGTTCGCCGCGTTGAACCGACGCAGCCAGATCTACAAAATCCTGCACCGGCTGCAGGTTGAATTTTTTGACTTCAGCAACCTGTGTTGCCAGGAACCAACGCCGCTCATCATAGTGGCGAAGCTCTGAGGGGATTTCGATGGCGACGTTTTCGGTGTCGCCGCGAGCCTCCTTTACCCTCTCCATGCTGCGCCACCAATCGGGATCGGAAGCGCGTGGTGCAGTCGCCGTTGCGGATTCGCTCGCTGTTGGCGGTTTCAGCGTGAAGCGAGTCAACGCCCACACGCCGGCAGCGAGCGCCGCAATTACGACGAACAGCAGAAGAAGATGCCGCGCTTTTGGGATCGTCATGGAAACAGACTACCCCGCAACTGGTGTCGAAATGATTATGCAAATTTGAGGAGAAGTGTGCGAACTGGGAAAGCGACGGTCCCCGATGAGTGATCGGGCGGTGGTCAGCGGCGACAATGTTTTGCGGCTCTGCCGCAGCACAGTGCGGTAAGGCTCAGCCTTACCGATAGTCTCCAAAGATCAGTTGAGGCTACGCCTCTGAGCTATGAGGCGTAGCCTCAATAATGAATAAGACCTTGCGGAAAGGCAGAGCCTTTCCGCACTGTGCGGCGGCACAGCCGCGATGACAGCTATTATTCTTTCAAAGCTGTTAGCGGCCGACGGCTTTGCGGATGCGCGCGAGGTGGTGCCAACTATGTCGCAGCGCATGGTCCTCGATAACAAACTGCGCGGTAACCGGCGCGCCGAAGCTAAGCGAGAAGGGCGCCGCCTGGTCCAGTTCCGCGTCGGTGAAAGTGCGCACGGCCGTAGCGGCTGTGCGACTGTTCCGTCGCAACAGTTCAATGGTGTCAGCCTTGCTTGTTGCTGACTGCTCGAGTGCGTGTTTGGCGTTCATGTCGGCGACCGCTTCCCAGGTTACTTCGGTAACGGCATTGCCGCCGGCGATTGCCCGCGCGACTTCAATCTCGACCGGATAGACGCTGGCCACGTGATGCACGATGACGCCAATTGGACGACGATCGGTGGCGGTGACCGGCATGGCCCACTCTGCCTCGGAGAGTTGTTCGGCGAATGCGGCTAACAGCGCGGCTCCCTGCTCGATGCGATCCGCTAATGCCTCGGCCCGTCGATGGCCGGGAATTTCCTGCTGGTCAGTGTTGCTTTCAATAGTTGTTGCGGTGGCGCTCATGTTTCGTTCCTTCCGTTAGATAAATAATGCAAAGAGAGGCATGCGATTCTTTAACCATGATGGCCCTCTCCCGATGGGAGAGGGAAACGTTTGTCTATTTTGTTAACGCGTAATAGCGGCGACGAAAGGGCCAAGCGGAGGGACTGTTTCTGCGGCAGCGCCGCACGGAGAAGGTAGCCAGACGTGAAACGTCTGGGCTCAGATTTGGTATTTCTATGGCGCGTTGGAGACGCGCCCCGAATTCTTTGCGCGTCTTCAACGCGCGCATCAACACTCTGCGAGCCCAGAGGTTTCACCTCTGGCTAACTTCTCATTGCCGCTTCGCGGCAAAGAAATGAATGAGTGAGGCACGTTCAATCTTCTCAGACATGCTGATCGACGAGGATTGGGTTCCCGTCGGGATCAGTAACGATGAAGCTGGCTCGGCCGGTTGTGCTCTCGTCGGCCTCTTGTTGCAACTGCACGCCCTGCGCCTTTAGCTGGCGCTGCAGGTCGCGAACGTCGGTGAATGAAGCAAGCTTCTCAGCATTGTGGTCCCAACCGGGATTGAAGGTGAGAATGTTTTTGTCGAACATCCCCTGGAACAGACCGATAACATGATCGCCGTTCTTCATGATTAGCCAATTCTGCGATTGATCTCCCATGAAGACTTTGAATCCCAGCTTTTCGTAAAAGAGTCTTGAGGCCTCGATATCTTTTACTGCCAAACTAACCGAGAAATTTCCCAGGTCCATGATTTCCTCCTAAGGCTAGTCTTCCTTTTGTAGGGGCGCACCTGAGTGTGCGCCCAGGGCGGACACGCGGGGTCCGCCCCTACAGCGTCGCTTCGTGTTTCATTTTCTTCCGGAGAATCGCCGCTGAGATTAACGTTACGAGCAGGCCGACCGGAAATGGTTCGGTGAATGTCATCGCCGCGTTGATCAGCGGATTGGCATACATCGCCTTGAAGCTTTTCATCTGCTGCACCTGCGCGTCGATCGCTTGCTGACTGGCGCCCGAGGCGCGTGCTTTTTCGATCACGTAAGCGGAATACTTGTCGAGAAAGTCAGGCATGAAGTTGAAATAAAGAATCTCCCACGCCACGACATAACAAACACAAGCAATGAGGGTAATTAGAATTCCTACCGCGAAGGCGCGGCCGAAGGAGATGTGGCCCTGACCGATATTTTCGCGATACGAGCGGATGCCGAAGAACACCATCATAAACGCGAGAATCATCGTGGTGTAGCCGATGATGAACCCTTTGTCGAAACCGATCCGGTCGACGAAAGGCAGCGTGGCAAACATCATCACCGCCATGACGGCGCCGCCGATTAGGCCGAAGGTCAATACAGTTTTCTTCATCGCAATGGCTCCTTTGAAACAGTAGTCAGAAGACAGAAGACAGTAGACAGTAGACAGTAGACAGTAGTCAGCAGGGAAAGTAGCTGACTGGTGGCAGTGATGTCGTCATACTTTCGGATGATTTCGCTGTTTTGGGCGAGAAATAATACTTTAGTTTGAGAGTTTTTGGACTTTGGTCTTTGGTTTTGCTCTTGGGTCTTGGGTCTTTGAACTTTGAACTTAGAGCTTTGTACTGGTTCTATGCTTGAGTGTGATTCTGAACTTCAAGCACAAAGTTCTAAGCACAAAGTCCCAAGCACGAAGTTCAAAGTTCTAAGTTCAAAGACCCAAGACCAGTCGTCACGGAATCAATCCGAGTTCCTTGCCGCGCTGCACCGCCTGCGTCCTGCGTTTGGCGTTGAGCTTATCGAAGAGCCGACTGGAGTGAGTCTTGACGGTGTTCTCGCTCACAAAGAGGCGCTCAGCAATCTCGCGATTGCTCAGCCCCTGGGCGATCAATCCGAGGATTTCCAGTTCGCGTTTAGTGATCCCAAGTTCCTGGAGCCGTTGTTCGTCGAGGGCAAAGGGCGCCCCGGCGGGAACGAAGACTTCTCTTTCGACGATCAGCTCCCGTTCGACGATGACCTGCTCCTTCCGCGTAAGCTTTAATCCGAACCAGACGCCGGCCGCGGCGAAGACCAGCGCGATCAGCCCGCCGTAAATTTCGATGGAGTGCTCGAGGACAATGAAGCGATACTCGATGAGCCTGAGCGCCGCAATCAGCAGCCCGCCGCAAAGGCCGTAGATGAGCGCGTAGATAAGGACCTGTTTCTTCACTTGATACGCTATTCGCAGATTACTCAGATGACTCAGTTTAAGAACAGGAATCAGCTATGGAAGCATGCTCTTGGATGAAATCTCCGGGTCCAGCGGGGCGAAAAAGTCTTTCACCTTTTTGGAAAACGCCAGGCGGAGAATTAAGAGCAGTAGTAGGCCGTTGGTGCAAGCCGCGGCAATAACGCCGCCGACTAACTCGGCGTTGTTTTTGTATTCATAGTATGGGTATGGTCCTGAGGGGCGAAACAGTTGGCCCATGAGCACCAGTCCCCAGAAAACCAACAGGAAGACTACCCCCAGCCAGCGCCCATAACCTTTCCTCTTCGCCAGACCCCAAAAAGTAGTTAGAAGAAACACTCCGATGACGGTTACGACTAAACACAAGAAGATCACGCCGGCGACGGGAAATGGTTCTTCACTCCGCAGGCGATGCGCCAAATTCAACAGCACCACTACGAAGATTAGCAGGGCAGAGAGGGCGAGCAATATTTGAGTCAGCCAAACGGCTGGCGGACGTTTTGGTTTTGTAATCATGTGCTTGTTAAGCCGCGAGTGAAGCTTGAACGGAAAGCGCTCAGTTTATAGGTAGAACCCAAAATTGAAAAACCTCTGCGCGAGCGCTGAAGCGCTGAAACGGCGGGAGTCCCGGCAGCCTGCGTGGAATGCCATCCAGTTTGTCTATGCAAAAGACGAATGAACCCGCAGCTTGAGCGGCGAGACGCCCGCGGTCCCAGCAAATTTATTTGCCTGAAACGCAGGGTAACCTATAATCCACTCGCAATTATTCAGCCTTGATTCCACTCCGCTGCCGCTAAGTCATTCCTATGACCGCCAAAGAAACAGCTGTTCAGAAACCTGCGAGCGCCGAAGCGCAGCTTAAGCGCTTTATCGGAAAGTTTGATCCGAAAAACCAAACATTGATTCGTGCCATCCGCAAGGCTTTGCGCCAACGTCTGCCAACTGCGAACGAATTCGTCTACGATAATTACAACTTCTTCGTCATCGGCTATGGCCCGAGCGAACGCCCGTCTGAATGCATTCTTTCAATGTATGCCGGCGCGAGCGGCGTAGGCTTATGTTTTCTCTACGGCGTTACGCTGCCCGATCCAAAAAAGATCCTGCGCGGGTCGGGTAACCAGACTCGTTCCATCCGCCTTGAATCCGCCGATGTGTTGAAGCGTCCGGAGGTTGAGACTCTTATCCAGGCGGCGTTGGGCCAGTCCAAAGCACGTATGCCGTCCAACGGCCGCGGCAAACTCATCATTCGCTCAGTTTCAGCGAAACAACGGCCGCGCCGGAAACCCGCGAAGTAATCGTGAAAGAGTCGCCGCGCATTAACGCGAATGGGCGTGGATATGAAAAGAAAACGTCAGGTGCTTGCCGCTACATTGTTCCTATTCTTATCTGCGAATATCCGCGTTAATCCGCGGCTAGTAATTTTGGATGACTACGGATCATGAACGACAACACCTTCACGCCGGCAAATTTTCACGACGCTCCTCGTGAGCGGCCGCGCGCATTGGACACGATCGTTTACGGCGGCATCGTCGTTGCGATTCTCGATGGCCTGTTTGCTTTCGTGTTTTACGGTCTAATACTGGGCGTGAAGCCGCTGCGAATTTTTCAGTCCGTCGCCTCCGGGTGGCTCGGCAGGTCGTCGTTCGACGGCGGCGTCCGCACGTTCGCGTTCGGTCTCGGGCTGCATTTGGTTGTGGCGATATGTATCGCCGCCGTGTTCTATCTTGCCAGTCTAAAGATGCCGTTCCTGATTCGTCACGCGGTTGTGTCCGGCCTGATTTATGGCCTCATCGCTTATCTGGTGATGAATTATGTCGTCATCCCGCTTTCGAAGATTGGGCTGAGACCGACGACGTTGCGCGTTTTCCTGCCGGCATTTATTGCGCACGCCTTTCTGGTAGGATTGCCAATCGCCTTGCTGGCGCGACGTTCCGCTCACGCGTCGCAGAAGAACTAAGACATGACTGCCAAGCCTAAGACTATCGATGAGTATCTCGCGCCTTTGAGTAGCGAGCAGCGTACGACGCTCGAAAAATTGCGCAAGGCAATCAAGGCGGCGGCGCCGAAGGCGGAAGAGTGCATCAGCTACGACATTCCTGGCTTTCGTCTCGAGGGAAAGATGTTGGTTTCGTTTGCTGCCTGGGCCAACCATTGCGCCTTTTATCCCGGTTCACATGCCTTGAAGGTTCATCAGGACGAACTCAAGACCTATGGAACCAGCAAAGGCACGATCAGGTTCAAGACGGGCAGCCCGTTGCCGGCGACGCTCGTGCGGAAACTGGTGAAGAGCCGGATTGAAAGTATTGCGCTTGCCAAAGGAAAGGCGCGAGCATAGGAAAGAAGATTGCCGCGAATTTACGCGGATGAAAAAGATCTGAAAAAGATTTCGCCTTTAATTGCCTACTCTTAGTCCGCGTGTATCCGCGGAAATCCGCGGCTGATCTAGGTCGGAGCAACGAATGACTAAAAGCCAAAACCTCTGGGGCGGGCGGTTCGCGCAGGCCGCCGATCCGTCCTTTGTCGCGTTCAATAATTCCTTCAGCTTTGATCGCCGGCTTTTGCACGCAGACATCCGCGCGAGTGTCGCGCATTGCAATAGCCTCGCCGCGGCCGGCGTTATCAGTGTTGACGAAGCCGACAAGATCAAAGCAGGTGTGCAAACGGTGCTCGAACGCTGCCAGGCCGATAGCAATTATTTTGATGAACTGGAATCCGAGGATGTTCATTCGTTTGTCGAAGCGCGCCTGGTCGAGATCGTTGGCGACGCGGGACGCAAGTTGCACACGGGCCGCAGCCGCAACGATCAAGTTGCCACTGACCTGCGTCTTTGGTTACGTGAGGCGATTGATCAACTTGAGAAAGAACTCAGTGCAACTCAGGAAACTCTGTTGAAGTTTGCCGAGGACAATGTTGACGCAGTGCTGCCGGGATACACGCACCTGCAGCGCGCGCAACCAGTTCTGTTTGCGCATTGGTGTCTCGCCTATTTTGAAATGCTGGCGCGAGATCGCGAGCGGTTTCAGGAAATGCGCAAACGTGTGAACGTCTTGCCCCTGGGCTCGGCGGCACTCGCCGGTTCCTCGTTCAATATCGATCGCGATGCGGTAGCTCGTGAGCTGGGCTTCGAAAGCGTTTCGCGTAATAGTCTCGACGCGGTGAGCGATCGCGATTTTGCCGTCGAGTTTGTGAGCGGCTGTGCGCTGGTGATGGTTCATCTCTCAAGGCTGGCGGAAGAAATTATTCTCTACTCGACGACTGAGTTTGGTTTTTTTGAGTTGAGCGATGCAGTGGCGACGGGTTCAAGCCTGATGCCGCAGAAAAAGAATCCGGACTCGATGGAGCTGGTGCGCGGAAAAGCGGGACGGGTTTTTGGTCACTACCTCGCGCTGCTTACGATGTTGAAGGGCCTTCCGCTCGCCTACAACAAAGACATGCAGGAGGATAAGGAAGCGATCTTCGACTCATTCGATACGAGCTTCGCTTCTCTTGAAGTCTCGGCGTTGGTGCTGCGGAACACGAAACTGAACGGAGAACGGATGCGCGCGGCGGCGTCTCAGGGAATGATGAACTCCACAGAGTTGGCTGATTATCTAGTGCGCAAGGGAGTGCCGTTTCGCGAGGCGCATGAGACGGTAGGAAGGATTGTGGTTAGCGCGATTGAAAAGGGAGTCGAGCTGGAAGAGTTGCCGTCGGACGAGCTGCGAAGATTCTCGGGCGCGATTGACGAAGATGTGTTTGCGTCTCTAACGCTCGAGCAGACGCTGGCGGCAAAATCGTTACCCGGTGGGACGGCGCCGGCTCGCGTCCGGGAAGCGCTGCGAGAAGCGAGGCAATTGCTATGACATCTTTTGTGGGTCTGTGGCGACCGGCGTAGAATGGATTAATGCCCGAACTCAGTAGATTTTTTGGCATAATAATCCGCATGTTTTTCGAGCTTGGAGAACCTCATCACCGGCCACACTTTCATGCTTACTATCAGGAACATGTGGCAGTGATCGGCATCGAACCAGTCGAACTTATTTCCGGCTCCTTGCCGAGAAGGCAACAGCGTTTAGTCGAGGCTTGGGCAGAATTGCATCAGCCCGAGTTGATTATCGATTGGCAGAGGCTCCAGGAAGGACACGCGCCGTTACCCATTGAGCCGTTGAAATAGAAGCTTGTTATGACTCACGCAATCTATCGCGTCACTGCATTCGAGATCGTTGCGCCCTACACACTTCGGGTCAGCTTTAACGACCAAAGCGAACAACGCATTGATTTTCGTCCTATCCTCGCGGGTGAATTATATGCCCCACTCAGAAATATCGAACTTTTCAACCAGGTCAGGATCGACTCTGAAGTCCATACGCTCGTATGGCCCAACGGAGCTGATTTCGATCCCGCCACTCTGCACGACTGGCCTCAACTTGAGCAAGCAATGATCGAACGTGCGAAACGTTGGGAGCTTGTTCCAGCGCGCTAAGACTGATGGGACTTATAGAGGCACGGCCTGTCGTGCTCCTACATTAATTTAGGCGCGATAAATTTTGGCCGCGGATTTGCGCGGATGAACGCGGATAAGAAACCAACAGCAGGCGCTCTGCTATTGATCTAATCTGATCTGCGTTTATCCGCGTGAATCCGCGGCCAATTACCGTGGCGCGGTTTCCGGTTGGATTGTTTCCTGATAGATATATTTCCCGTCTTCGAGTTTCAAAATAACCGCCGGCTTAACCGCGTTTCGTTCGCCGTCCATGCTGATGATTCCGGTGACGCCGGTAAAGTTTTTAGTTGCGGCCAGCGCGTCACGCAATTTCGAGGTCTCCGTGGTTCCAGCCCGGGCCACAGCTTCCGCGAAAAATTTTAGTGCGTCATATGCAAGCGCGGCATGCGCGTCAGGCGTCAGGTTTCCATAACGCTGCCGGTAGTCGTGCGTGAATTTCTGAATCCGCTCCGCCGGGTCGTCGGCGGAATAGTGGTTGGAAATGTAGGAACCGTTGAGGGCATCGCCGCCGAGTTCCCAAAGCTCGGGCGCATCCCAACCATCCGCGCCGAGCAGGGGCATGAGCAAGCCCAGCTGGCGTGCCTGCTTCGCGATGATCGCGACCTCGCCGTAGTACCCGGGAATGTAAATCACATCCGGGTTCGCGGCTTTGATGACACTTAACTGCCCGCGATAATCCGGATCGCCCTGCGAGTAGCTCTGCTTGGCAACAATCTCGCCGCCGAGTTTGGTAAAACTGAACTCAAAAAACTCCGTCAGCCCCCGACTGTAAGGCGAATTGAAGTCGAGCATGATTGCGGCACGTTTCACTTTGAGAGTTTTTGCGGCGAACCTCGCCATCACCTCGCCCTGAAAAGCGTCGATGAAGCAGGCGCGGAAAATGTAATCGCCGGCCTGCGTCACGGCGGGGTTTGTAGAGGATGGGCTGATTAGCGGCACGTGGGCCGACTGCGCTTTCGGAGCTGCCGCCAGACTATTTCCTGACGCGCCCGCGCCGATGACAGCGACCACTTTGTATCGCTCGATCAGTTTGCCGGTGATTGCCGCGGCTTCTTCGGGGCTGCCTTTATCGTCCTCGATTACCACGTCGAGTTTGTGTCCGTTAATTCCACCGGCGAGATTGATTTCGTCGGCAGCCATCAGCACGCCATTCTTCGCCGACGAACCAAAGTTGTAAGTAGGGCCGGTGAGATCGCCGAAGAAACCGACGGGGATAGTTGAATGATCCGCGGCGTTCTGCGGCGACCGCGAGCAGGAGAGCGCGGTCAACAAAACAAGCGCGGGCAAGATGAGCGCCAGCCGGAGACGTGGGACTGTTTTGAGTAGTGGGGACAAGGATAGTTTTGGTTTGGAAATACTCTGTGCGTCCTTTGAGGACACAAAGGGAGCACAGAGGAACACGAAGTTACTCGCCGAGGTATGCTTCTTTGATTCGCGGATCGGCGGCGAGCTCTTTCGAAGATCCTTCCATGACAATGCGGCCCGTCTCGAGCACGTAAGCCCGGTCAGAGTGTTTCAAGGCCGCGTGTGCATTCTGTTCGACCAGCAGGATGGTTGTGCCCTTGCTCTTGATCTCATCAATCGCTTCGAAGATGGTGTGGACCACGAGCGGCGCCAGGCCGAGCGACGGCTCGTCGAGCAGCAGCAAACGCGGCTGCGACATCAGGGCGCGACCGATGGCCAGCATCTGCTGTTCACCGCCGGAAAGCGTGCCGGCTTTTTGTGACTCGCGCTCCTTCAGCCGCGGAAACATTTGAAAGGCTCGTTCCATATCGGCCGCAATGGCGCGCTTGTCGTTCTTAAGATAAGCGCCCATTTGCAAATTTTCTCTGACCGACAAATTCGCGAACACGCCCCGGCCTTCCGGCGACATCGAGATGCCCTTCGCTACCAGCCGGTGCGTGGGTCGCCCGCCGATGTCTTCACCTTCAAACGTAATTTTCCCGTCGCGCGGTTGGAGCAAGCCGGTGATGGTGCGCAAGGTAGTGGTCTTGCCCGCGCCGTTGGCGCCGATGAGCGTCACCACTTCGCCGGCTTCCACATGCATGGAAATACCGGTCAGCGCTTCGATAGCGCCGTAGTTGACGGAAACGTTGTCTAGCGTGAGCATGAATTTAAGTTGGACTTTGGTCTTTGGACTTTGTACTTAGAACTTCGAGCTTTGTACTTAGAACTTTGTACTTCGTGCTTTATTCGGATCAAAGCACAAAGCTCAAAGCACAAAGCACAAAGCTCAAAGCTCAAAGCACAAAGCTCAAAGCACAAAGACCAAAGACTAAAGGCCAAAGCCCAAAGACCAAAGCCCTAATCCCCAAGATACGCTTCAATAACCTTCGGATCGTTGCGAATTTCTTCAGGCAATCCCAGCGCGATTGACTTCCCGTAATCCAGCACCTGAATTTTTTCGCAGACGCCCATCACCACTTTCATATTGTGCTCGACCAGCAGGATCGTAAGCGAGAAGCGGTCCCGAATGCGTTGGATCAAATTCATTAGATCTTCCTGTTCGGAAGGATTCATGCCGGCAGCCGGTTCATCCAACAAGAGCAACTGCGGCCGGGTGGCCAGCGCGCGCACAATCTCCAGCCGGCGCTGGCCGCCGTAAGGCAAACTCGTGCCGCCTTCATCTTTCACACGCGCCAGGTCAAAAATCTCCAGCAGCTCCAAAGCGAAATCACGATGCTCACGTTCGTCCCGCTCAAAACGTGGCAGACGAAAAACCGCATCAACGAGCGACTGTTTCGCGTGACGGTGACACGCCGTCATTACATTTTCCAACACCGACATACTCGGGAAGAGCCGGATGTTTTGAAACGTGCGCGACACGCCGCGACGCGAAATCTCGTATGACCGCAACCCGTCGATCCGCTTGCCCTGGAAATAGATTTCACCGGACGTCGGCTTGTAAACGCCGGTCAGCAGATTGAAGACGGTGGTTTTGCCCGCGCCGTTTGGTCCAATCAGTCCATAAATCTGACCGCGCTCGACACTCATGTCGAGGGCATTCACGGCGATCAGTCCACCGAATTGGATCGTGCACTTAACAGTCTTTAGTGGCGCGTCTTCCGCGAGTGGACGCGATTGATGGCGGCCAATCACGCGCGCGGCCTCGGTCACGACCGAGTCTTCCTTCGTGGCCTTCACCGCATCTTGTTCGGGCGTTCCGCTCATCTGTTCTCCAACTCTTTCTGATGATCGATTGCCGAAGGCGGCCCCTGTTCATTGATGGAAACGCCTTTTTCGCCGACGGGCTTGTCGCCTTCAGGTCGCTTGGGGGCACGCTTTAGCCACGAGAGACCAAACTCGCGCGTTCCTAAAATCCCCTGCGGCCGCGTCAGCATGATGATGATCAGCAGCGCAGAATAGACCACCAGGCGATAACGCGAAAAGTCGCCGGGCAGTTGCCGCAGCAGCTCGGGCATGATGGTGATGACGATGGCGCCGAGCACCGCGCCCGTCAGCGAGCCCATGCCGCCGAGCACAATCATGATGATGATTTCGAATGAACGAATGAACTGAAAATCGTTGGTGCTTAGAAACGAAGTGTAATGTCCAAACAAAACGCCGGCCATGCCGGCGAGCGCTGAACTGATCACGAATGAGAGAACTTTGTAATACGTCGTATTGATGCCCATCGCTTCCGCGGCCAGCTCGTCTTCGCGAATCGAAACGAGCGCGCGGCCAATGTCGGAATGCACGATGTTGTAGACGATGACAATCGTGATGACGGCAAACGCTCCCACCCAAAGAAAGTTGGTGTAGGCCGGAACCGTGAAGCCGGTGGCGCCGCCGACCTTGTCGATGTTCAGGATGACGATGCGAATGATTTCAGCGAAGCCAAGGGTGACGATGGCCAGGTAGTCGCCGCGCAAACGCAGCGAAGGAATACCGACTATTAAGCCGGCGATTGCCGCGGCCAGCGCCCCGACGAGAATCGCCAGCAGGAAGATCGAAGCGTGGGCCAAACCCGCGCCGACCATACCGGCAAGCGAGCGTTCCCAGGCTTGAGCGTAGTAGACGGTCAGATAAGCGGAGGTGTAAGCGCCGACCGCCATGAATCCCGCGTGACCGATGGAAAATTGTCCGGTGAAGCCGGTGATAAGGTTGAGGGAAACTGCGAGCGTGATGTTGATGCCCGCGAGCATGATCACGCGCGCGTAGTAAGGCGGCACGCCGAAGCCGAACAGTCCCTGCTCGCTCATGTATTCATTCATGGCGATGAGCAGGAGAACTATGACCAGCGCGGCGAGCAGACGTTTGACGAAGATAGGCATTAATAAAGTGACGAGTGACGAGCGACGAGTGAAGAACAAGCAGTTCAGAGTTCAAGCTTTAGCTTGC
>Ga0207650_10000688_pt1 | contig 26557 bp, 24 predicted proteins | sample KBSS63metaG_FD_184325 | JGI IMG/M metagenome (GOLD analysis project Ga0207650, IMG submission 184325) | Switchgrass rhizosphere microbial communities from Kellogg Biological Station, Michigan, USA - KBS S6-3 metaG (SPAdes) (version 2) | ecosystem: Host-associated > Plants > Roots > Rhizosphere...
GTGCCAGAACGGTGCCTAACCCCAGCTCTGCTTCGCTGTCACTAATCCAGCGTTGCCCCGGTTGATACTGCTGCGCCATGCTGCCTGACTCCCGCCGTGAAAAAGCCGACTATCTTAACGGAACAAGGTCCTCAGCCAAAGGACTCTGACAAAAACTACTCCGTTTGAGGGCGGCGGCGAGCCGTGAATCGACAGGTGGCGGGCACTTGCGAGTGTCGACTGGGTCACAGGTTGGCGAACGGGTGTTCAAGTCGCCCTGTGTTGCGCCGACAGCCTGTTGATCAGGAGAAGAAAGATTATGTTGCCACCTATGCTGCCCGTGAGCGTTGTGCCGGTTACGTCACAACTCGACCCGGTCCGCCAGAAACCGGATATCCCGCCGGTGGTCCCCGTGCAAGCGGGCGCCAACGAAAGCACGATCGACCTGAAAAAGGGCGATGCCGAGCAGTCGACCTTTTTGCTGCGTGAAGAACAGCGCCGCCAGCAGGAACAACAGAAACGCCGGCGCGAAGCCGACGAGGACCCCGACCAGCACCTGGCGATCCCCGGCGACCTGCTCAACGCCGATAACACGGTACCCGTGGTGCCGCTGATCGAAGATGCACCGCGCCAGGGCTTGTGGGTGGACGTCGAGGTTTAACCGCGCAGTTCCCGCAGGCCAGCCATCAGCCGTTCGATGTCGTGATCGTTATTGAGGGGGCTGACGGAGATTCGCGCAATGCTGGGCAGGCCGCGCGCCTGCATATCCAGTGGGGTGTAGGCCACGCCGTTGGCACCGATATTGATCCGCTTCAAACCCAATTGTCGCTTCAGTTCAAAGGCGTCCCAACCTGCGAGGTTGAACGCGATCAAGCCGGATTGCTTCGCGCCCAGGTCATGCAGGCAAATGCCCGGAATCTCACACAGTGCTGCGCGGATTCGCGCGCTGGTTCGGGAGACGTGTTCCCACACGCGCTCAATCCCCAATCGATTCATCTCCTGCAGTGCATTGCCCAACCCCGCCAACAAGGCGAAAGACACCTCACTGGTTTCAAAACGCCGGGCGTCGTCGCGCAGGTCGAACCCCTGGGGGCTCCAGGGTGCCGAAAATACGTCGCGCTGAGCAGGGTTCAACCGCTGCAGGAAATCCGGGCGTACGTACAGCAATGCTGTGCCCCGAGGCCCGCGCAGGTGTTTGCGACCGGCTGACTTGAGCACATCGCAATGCAGCGCCTGCACATCCACGGGCACTTGGCCCACGGCTTGGCCGGCGTCGATGAAATAGGGGATCGCATGGCGCCTGGCCACTTCGCCGATGGCCTGCGCGGGGTTGATCAGGCCGCTGTTGGCCGGCAGCCAGGTGAGGTCGATCAGCTTTACGTGCGCGTCGATCATTGACGCCAGCGCCAGCGGGCAGGCCGCGCCGGTTTCATCGCAGGGGATCACTTCCACGCGCGCGCCCGCCTGCACGGCCAACTGCATGCTTGCCAGGTTGCCGCCCCATTCATGACGGCCCACCAGAATACGGTCGCCCGGCTGCCAGGGGCCCAAGGCCTGGAACGCCATATTCCAGGCGGCCGAACCGCTGCCGGCGAAGGCTACCGCGCGGGTGGGTGCGTTGAGCAATTGCGCGGCGGCACTGCGGGCGTTTTCCATCAGCACGGCGCCCTGTTCACCCGCCTCCATGGGGCCGTCGCGGGCTTCGCGTTGCAGTTGATCGATGATGGCATCGAGGGTTGCCTGGCTCGGTAGGGAGGCTCCGGCATGGTTGAAGTGCACGATGCCCGATTGGCAGCCGGGGGTGGCGGCCCGCAATTGCCGCACGTCGAGCGGGCTCATGGGCGCAGCTCGAAAATCGCGTCAACCTCCACCGCTACGCCGGCCGGCAGGCTGCAAACACCCACCGCCGTGCGCACATGGCGGCCCTTTTCACCGAGGACATTGACCAATAGGTTCGACGCACCGTTGGCCACCACACCTTGGCGCTGGAAATCGGCGCTGCTGGCGATAAACACGCCCAGGCGCAGGGAGTCGCTCATGATCTCAATCCTTCGGGTTCTAAAGGCGCAAGCATGTGGTGCTCGGGAGGCGGCGACAAACGGATAGAACTCACTCGACGTATCGAAATAACTCAAGCATCGCCGCAGGCTTGTTTCAACCACTGGCCAAAGCAGTCGGCCGCTTCGTTGGTGGCGCCTTGAGGGCTGATCAGCCAGTAGCCGATGTCGCTGTAGTAGGGCGGCCAGTCGAAAGCCTCGACCAGGCTGCCGTCCTGGAGCCGGCGCTCGATCAGGCGGTGACGCCCCATGGCAATGCCTTGGCCGGCCACGGCGGCTTCGACCACGATGTTGTAGTCGTGCAGCATCACGCGGGGGTGGAGTTGCAGGTCGACTTGATAATGCCGGGACCAATCCGTCCACTCGAACGGCCTGTGCGAGGTGGCCATCAACAGCGGTGCGTTGTGCGGTCGGCTGGCCTTGAACGCGGGGCTGCACACCGGTGAGATCACTTCCGGCATCAGTCGCGTGGCCTTTACATCGGGCCAACCGCCTTTGCCGTAACGAATGGCGAGGTCGACGTGCGCAGCGGCAACGTTGGCCAGTTGAATCGCCGGGAGCAGTTCCACCTGGATGTGCGGGTAGCGGCTGAGAAACCCGGCCAGGCGCGGGGCCAGCCACAGCGTGGCGAAGGACGCCAGCAGGCCGATGCGCAACACCGTGGTGCCGGGGGCTACCCGTTGCGCGCGGGTCGCGGCAGCGATGATGTCGAGGGCGGGACGGATTTCGTTGTAGTACTGCTGGCCATCGGCGGTCAGGTCGATGGCGCGGGTGCGTCGTACAAACATCGATTTGCCCAAGTATTGCTCAAGCTTGTGTACCTGATGGCTGAGGGCACTCTGGGTCACCGACAACTCATCCGCCGCCTTGATAAAGCTCAAGTGCCGGGCCACCGCCTCAAAGGCGCGCAGGGCCAGCAACGGCGGAAGGTCTTTGTGCAGTGCCACCTGAATGGGCTTCCTGGGTCGGGTCGAGAATGTCGATTTTGGGCGAGGGCCTGCCTTTTGTCTTGCGCTGATTTGCCGTCAGGCGGGAGAGGCCGCATTATTGGGCCATTCCCGCCACGACGTAAGCCAAGCCATGAGTGAAGACGACAAGTTGATTGACCTGAGTGCCGAACGCGCCAAGCGAGTTCATGACCTCAATGACAAGCGCCTGAATGAAGTTCGCCAAGCGTTTGAGCAGGCGATGCCCTTAGGGAAAGCCAAGAAAAAATCAAAAAACAAACCTAAAAAGCGTTGAACCCCCCCCTGCATCTATTGATGCAGGTCAGTTATTGCCCTTCTTTACGCCCTGTTGTGGGCGACATTGATCCTCGTCAATTTTCCAACCCGCCTTCTCCATTAACTTAGCCCTATCGCAACAGGGCAAGCACAGGAGGCCGGTCATGTTTATCGATAATGTGGTATTCGCCGGAGTGCTGACTGTAAGCCTCATGGTGCTGTTTTTTGTAGGGTTTGGATTTTTTATCTGGAAAGACGCGAACAAGCGTAAAAAACCATAGGTTTTTCCGGGTTACATGAGCACGCAAGGCATTTTGGGCGACTTCGGTCGCCTTTTTTTTGCCTGTTATTTGATACATGAAGCGGGGCGCGGGCTCCCGCAGTTGGACAATGGTGCGTTTGAAACACGCAATAAAAAAGGTGCGACCCTTGCGGATCGCACCTTTTTTTATTGCAGCGGACTATTAGCTGCCGAGCGCCTTTGATGCCAACCAGAACAACCCGGCCGACAGGCCAACGGTTGCCGGCAGCGTCAACACCCAAGCCATCAGGATGGTCTTGACCGTGCCGCCTTGCAGGCCGCTTTTGTTGGCAACCATGGTACCGGCCACGCCGGAAGACAGTACGTGGGTGGTGGATACCGGCAGGGCGAAGATGTTGGCAAAACCAATCATCGTCGCGGTGGTGATTTGCGCCGACATGCCCTGGGCATAGGTCATGCCCTGCTTGCCGATCTTCTCGCCGATGGTCAGGACCACGCGCTTCCAACCCACCATGGTGCCCAGGCCCAGGGCCAGTGCTACCGCAAGGATCACCCAGAACGGTGCGTACTCGGTGGTGGCGGTCAGGTCTTTGCGCAGCTTGTCCAGGTCAGCCTTCTCACGCGCTTCCAGGCCCGGTAGCTTGCCGACTTTCTTCGCGGTGTCATCCAGGCAGAGCAGGTAGCGGCGCACTTCGATACGCTGGTCGGAGGTCAACGAGTGGTAGTCGGAGACACCCTTTAACGTGCTGACGAGCGCATTGATGGTCGGCTCGGTCTGCTGCGGGTTGCACTGGAACTTGCCCGGCAGGTCATCCTTCACGCTTTTACCCAGTGCCAGGAATTCGCCGAGCGTGGCGTTATTGCGCTGGTAGAACTGGCTCAAATGCACGGTGGCGTCGCGGGTACGTTCGATCTGGTAGGTGGTGCTGCCCAGGTCGAGTACGAACTGGGCCGGCACGATACCGATCAGCACCAGCATGATCAGGCCGATACCTTTCTGGCCATCGTTGGAGCCGTGCACGAAGCTGACGGCCATGGCGGAGATCACCAGCACCAGGCGGTTCCAGAACGGCGGGTGCTTCTTGTCGTCGAGCTTGCGGCGCTGGTCCGGCGTCTTGTGCATTTTCGACAGCGGGCGCCACCACTTCAGGCCGATCAGCACCAGGGCTGCGACCAGGAAGCCGGCCATCGGCGAGAACACCAGGGAGGCGCCGATATCAATAGCCTTCTGCCAGTTCACACCGTCAGCCAAGGGGATATCGTTGATCAGGGCGTTGGCGAGGCCGACACCGAGGATTGAGCCGATCAGCGTGTGGGAGCTGGAAGCGGGGATACCGAAGTACCACGTGCCCAGGTTCCAGGTGATCGCCGCCGCCAATAAAGAGAAGACCATGGCCAGACCGTGGCCGGTGTTCACATTGATCAGCAACTCCACCGGCAGCAAGTGCACGATGGCGTAGGCGACACCGACACCACCGAGCAACACGCCGAGGAAGTTGAACACCCCGGAGAAGAACACGGCCAGATGCGGCGGCATGGCTTTGGTATAGATGACTGTGGCCACCGCGTTAGCGGTGTCATGAAAGCCATTGATGAACTCGAAGGCGAGGACAAAGGCCAGGGCGAGCAACAGGCTCACGAGAACCCAAGCATCCAGTCCGCTGAATAAATCGATCATGAAGGTTTTCTGACCCGGTCGTAAGGGGGCGCGATTATGCCAGAAAACCTCGGTAATCGATGCACTAGCTGCTCATCGGTAACAATCTTCAGTGAAAAAAACCGGGTAGAAGCGGGCTGTCCCAGGCTTTTCGGGGCTTTGGCAAGCCTTTGATTTATAACGCGCCGGGGCGAAAAGGCAGGGTTTTGTCATCAAAACGTCATGTCTGAAATATTTGTAAGAAATTTTACAGGTGATTAAGGGCGCGGGATTGCCGGCTGCCGGCATGGCGAGCAGCCGAGGCCGGCCCTGGGCTCAAACCGAAGCGCTTATGGCTCTTCGGCTTTGAGTTCCTGTTCAATCTTTTGGATTTCCTGGGCAAATGCCTGGTCGAGCAAGCTGGCGCGTTTGCGCCATGGTTTGCGCTCAGGTTCAGGCTGGGCGGCGTAGGTGGTGACTTCCCCGCCGTAAACGTCCTTGTAACGTTGCTCCTGGCGCTCAAGTTCCGCGCGCAGTTCATCTTTCGTCACATTGTTACCTAATTGAGTTGAGTGTAATTACAGTGCAACGTTATGCCTGACTGGCACCTTCGCGTTGTCCAAAGTTGAACCGTGGGTGTTCAACTTTGAATGAGGCGAGATTACTGGGTGTCGGCAGCCTTTCGAGGCGGGTAGTTGCAACCGCCGATGCACTGCATGTGCATGGCCTGGCGAACGTGGGCCCCGATAAAGGGTGACCCGCGCACAGGGTGCATTATAGCGGCGCATTTGAATAACACTATCGGCATAAAGTTAAAAAGCGTCAACGTTGTATGAGCGTTTTATTACACCAACGCGTGGGTAGTTTGCAGGCGTTCTGGCGTCGTAGATTGTATAAAGTGGTCAGAGTTAACAACTTCTCCTTAACGCTGCGGTGGGTTTACGCGGTTTTCTCGCTCGTAGCCCATGGGCGGCAGCCAAATTGCGATAATCGCCGGATCGTCCGATAATCGCCCAATGTTCTTGGCGCTGCCTTGTGCATCGCGGCCGACGCGGCTTGTAATAGCAGCCCCATCCCTCCAGTGGTTGACAATAAGAGAATAGGACCCCCACATGAACGATCAATTGCGCAACTCTTTCGCGTCAGTGGCGCCGCCGATCGTTGCATCGCCAGCCAAGCGCATCCAGGCTTTCACGGGTGATCCGGACTTTATGACTTCCCTGGCCCGTGGCCTGGCCGTGGTGCAGGCTTTTCAAGAACGCAAGCGCCACCTGACCATCGCCCAGATCAGCCATCGCACCGAAATCCCACGCGCCGCCGTACGCCGTTGCCTGCACACCCTGATCAAACTCGGCTACGCCACCACCGACGGGCGTACCTATTCGCTGTTGCCCAAGGTCCTGACCCTGGGCCATGCCTACCTCTCGTCCACGCCGCTGGCGGTGTCGGCGCAACCTTATCTGGACCGCATGAGCGAGCAGCTTCACGAAGCCTGCAATATGGCCACCCTCGAAGGTGATGACATTCTCTACATCGCTCGTTCGGCCACGACCCAGCGCCTGATTTCGGTCGACCTGTCAGTGGGAGGGCGGTTGCCGGCCTATTGCACCTCCATGGGGCGCATCCTGCTCGCGGCGCTGGATGACGCGTCACTGCAGGACTACCTCGACCACGCCGATCTGCCCACCAAGACCAGCCGCACCCTGACCACCCCCGAAGCGCTGTTCGAGTGCCTGCAACAAGTGCGTCAGCAGGGCTGGTGTATCGTCGACCAGGAACTGGAACAGGGCCTGCGTTCGATTGCCGTACCGGTGTATGACGCGTCTGGCCAAGTGCTGGCGGCGCTCAATGTCAGCACCCACGCCGGACGGGTCAGCCGCAGCGAGCTGGAACAGCGCTTCCTGCCGAGCATGCTCAGTGCCAGCCGTGAGTTGAGCGCGCAGCTGTTTGCCTAAGGTGTTCGGTGACCGCACAGATCCCGGCGTGATCAATTGACGGTGTTTCCCCAGGCTTATTAATGTGCGGCAGCGCTCTTGCCAGTGCCCCCAATAATAATGACGACCCCAGGTGGTCGGCCCGCCATCGGTGTGGAATAAAAATAATGAATCAGCCTTCTGTCGGTTCCACCCTGGACGTACAGTCCTTTATCAACGCCCAGCCACTGTCACGCTATCAGTGGCGCGTGGTGATTCTGTGTTTCCTGATTGTGTTCCTCGATGGCCTCGACACCGCCGCCATGGGCTTTATCGCGCCTGCGCTGTCTCAGGATTGGGGCATCGACCGCGCCAGCCTCGGGCCGGTGATGAGCGCCGCGTTGATCGGCATGGTGTTTGGCGCGCTGGGTTCCGGCCCGCTGGCCGACCGCTTCGGCCGCAAGGTGGTGCTGGTGGGCGCGGTGCTGGTGTTTGGCGCGTTCAGCCTGGCGTCGGCCTACAGCAGCAACGTCGATCAACTGCTGGTGCTGCGCTTCCTGACCGGGCTGGGCCTGGGGGCGGGGATGCCCAACGCCACCACGCTGCTGTCCGAATACACCCCTGAACGCCATAAGTCGCTGCTGGTAACCAGCATGTTCTGCGGGTTCAACCTGGGCATGGCCGGTGGTGGGTTTATCTCGGCCAAGCTGATACCAGCGTTCGGCTGGCACAGCCTGTTGCTGATCGGTGGCATCCTGCCGTTGATCCTGGCCGTGGTGCTGCTGGTGTGGTTGCCGGAATCGGCGCGTTACCTGGTGGTGCGCAATCGCGGCGCAGACAAGGTGCGCAAAACACTGTCACCCATCGAGCCCCATATCGTGGGTCAAGCCACCCATTTCAGCGTGCCCGAGCAAAAAACCGTAAAGGCCCGCAATGTGCTGGCGGTGATTTTCGCCGGCACCTACAGCGCCGGCACCTTGTTGCTGTGGCTCACCTACTTTATGGGCCTGGTGATTGTTTACCTGCTGACCAGTTGGCTGCCGACCCTGATGCGTGACAGCGGCGCCAGCATGGAGCAGGCCGCGTTTATCGGTGCGTTGTTCCAGTTTGGTGGCGTGCTGAGCGCTGTCGGCGTCGGCTGGGCGATGGACCGTTTCAACCCTCACAAGGTCATCGGCACTTTCTACCTGCTGGCCGGGGTGTTTGCCTACGCGGTCGGGCAGAGCCTGGGCAACATCACGCTGCTGGCCACCCTGGTGCTGGTTGCCGGGATGTGTGTCAACGGTGCGCAATCGGCGATGCCGTCCCTGGCAGCACGCTTCTACCCGACCCAAGGCCGCGCCACCGGCGTGTCGTGGATGCTCGGTATCGGACGTTTCGGCGCGATTCTCGGTGCCTGGATGGGCGCGACCCTGCTGGGTCTGGGCTGGAACTTCGAGCAGGTACTCACGGCGTTGGTGATCCCGGCTGCCTTGGCGACTGCCGCAGTGGTCATCAAGGGCATGGTCAGCCACGCGGATGCGACCTGAGGTTGATTGATAGCTTGCCAACAATCGGTTCGATAATCGAACGGTTAGTCGATTATCGGATTGTTTGGCCTAAGGGGCCGGCTTAATCTTCAAGCTGTTCGGCGCCACCTCAGCGCCTTTTTCGATCAACACCGGGAGCCCAACCCCATGGCTGAAATTCTCACCCTGCGTGATGCGGTCAAGCGCTTCGTGAACGACGGCGATACCGTCGCCCTCGAAGGTTTTACCCATCTGATCCCTACTGCCGCAGGCCACGAAATCATTCGTCAGGGCAAGAAAGACCTGACGCTGGTGCGTATGACGCCTGACCTGGTTTACGACCAGTTGATTGGCGCCGGTTGTGCACGCAAGTTGATTTTTTCCTGGGGCGGCAACCCCGGCGTGGGGTCCCTGCACCGGCTGCGTGACGCGGTTGAAAAGCAATGGCCGCTGCCGCTGGAGATCGAAGAACACAGCCATGCCGACCTGGCCAACGCCTACGTCGCCGGCGCGTCCGGCCTGCCGTTCGCGGTGCTGCGGGCCTACGCCGGTTCCGACCTGCCCAAGGTCAACCCGCTGATCAAAAGCGTGACCTGCCCATTTACCGGCGAAGTGCTGGCAGCGGTCCCGTCGGTACGCCCGGACATCACCGTGATCCATGCACAGAAGGCCGACCGCAAGGGCAACGTGCTGCTCTGGGGCATCCTCGGTGTGCAGAAGGAAGCGGCCCTGGCGGCCAAGCGTTGCATCGTCACCGTGGAAGAAATCGTCGACGACCTGAATGCCCCGATGAACAGCTGCGTCCTGCCCACCTGGGCCCTGACCGCGGTATGCCATGTACCCGGTGGCGCACACCCGTCCTACGCTCACGGTTACAACGAACGCGATAACCGCTTCTACCAGGCGTGGGACCCGATTGCCCGCGACCGTGGGACCTTTACCGCATGGATTGACGAATACATCCACGGCACTGCCGACTTCAGTGAATTCCAGGCCAAACTGGCCACCGCGCAGGAGGCCAACTAATGGCTTACTCGACCAATGAAATGATGACCGTCGCCGCCGCGCGCCGCCTGAAGAACGGTTCGGTGTGCTTCGTGGGTATCGGCTTGCCGTCGAAAGCGGCCAACCTGGCGCGCCTGACGTCGTCGCCCGATGTGGTGCTGATCTACGAGTCCGGCCCGATTGGCGCCAAGCCTTCGGTACTGCCGCTGTCCATCGGTGACGGCGAGCTGGCGGAAACCGCCGACACCGTGGTGCCGACCGGTGAGATCTTTCGCTACTGGCTGCAGGGCGGGCGCATTGACGTGGGGTTTCTCGGCGCGGCCCAGGTTGATCGTTTCGGCAACATCAACACCACCGTGGTCGGTGACTATCACCGGCCCAAAGTGCGCCTGCCGGGTGCCGGTGGCGCGCCCGAGATCGCCGGCTCGGCCAAGAGCGTACTGATCATACTCAAGCAGTCTTCGCGTTCGTTTGTCGACAAGCTGGATTTCATTACCTCCGTAGGCCACGGCGAAGGCGGCGATTCACGCAAGCGCCTGGGCCTGCCGGGAGCCGGTCCTGTCGGGATTATTACCGACCTGTGCATCATGGAGCCGGAGGAGGGCACCCATGAGTTTGTGGTCACCGCGCTGCACCCGGGCGTGACCCGCGAACAAGTCGTGGCGGCCACCGGTTGGGCGATTCGGTTTGCCGACCAGGTTGATACCACCGCCGAACCCACCGAGCTAGAACTCACGGCCCTGCGTGACCTCGAAGCGCGCACCGCCGCCGCCCATGGCCAAGCGCCAGGAGAAGCCTGATGCGCGACGTATTTATCTGTGATGCCATCCGCACCCCCATCGGCCGTTTCGGCGGGGGGCTGGCCACGGTGCGTGCCGACGACCTGGCCGCCCTGCCGATCAAGGCGCTGATGGAGCGCAACCCGTCGGTGGATTGGACGGCGGTGGACGAGGTGTTCCTCGGCTGCGCCAACCAGGCCGGCGAAGACAACCGCAACGTCGCCCGCATGGCGCTGTTGCTCGCGGGCCTGCCGGAGAGTATTCCGGGCGTGACCCTCAATCGTTTGTGCGCCTCGGGCATGGACGCCATCGGTACTGCCTTCCGTGCCATCGCCAGCGGCGAGATGGAGCTGGCGATTGCCGGCGGCGTCGAGTCGATGTCCCGTGCGCCGTTCGTGATGGGCAAGGCCGACGCGGCGTTCTCGCGCACCATGAAGCTGGAGGACACCACCATCGGCTGGCGCTTTATCAACCCGTTGATGAAAGCCCAGTACGGCGTAGATGCGATGCCGCAGACCGCCGATAACGTGGCCGACGATTACAACGTGTCGCGCGCCGACCAGGACGCTTTCGCCCTGCGTAGCCAGCAACGTACCGCTGCCGCGCAGGCCGCCGGCTACTTTGCCGAAGAAATCGTGCCGGTGCGGGTTGCGCATAAAAAAGGCGAAACCGTGGTGGAGCGCGATGAGCATCCGCGTGACACCACCCTCGACGCCCTGGCCAAACTCAAGCCGGTCAACGGCCCGGACAAGACCGTCACCGCCGGCAACGCGTCGGGTGTCAATGATGGCGCCGCCGCGCTGATTCTGGCCTCGGCCGAAGCGGTCAAAAAACATGGCCTTACCGCCCGCGCCAGGGTATTGGGCATGGCCAGCGCCGGTGTCGCGCCGCGCGTGATGGGCATCGGACCGGTGCCGGCAGTGCGCAAGTTGGTCGAGCGCCTGGGCCTGGCCGTCACCGATTTTGACGTGATCGAGCTCAACGAAGCCTTCGCCAGCCAAGGCCTGGCGGTGCTGCGTGAGCTGGGCATCGCCGACGACGCGCCGCAGGTCAACCCGAACGGTGGCGCCATCGCCCTTGGCCACCCGTTGGGCATGAGCGGAGCGCGGCTGGTACTGACGGCCCTGCATCAGTTGGAAAAAACCGGCGGCCGCAAAGGCCTGGCGACCATGTGTGTGGGCGTCGGCCAAGGCCTGGCCCTGGCGATTGAACGCGTCTAATAAGAGAGGATTGCTCCATGAGTGACAAGCCCGGTTACCGGCGCCCGCAAGCGGGCACCCAACCTGATTACCTGCACCCGGCCTACCAGTCGACGAACCTGCGTTCGCCGTCTCAGCCCTTGGTGTTTTTGCCCCATTCCCTGTCGGAAATCACCGGCCCGACCATCGGCGCCGAGCGGATCAATGCGCAGGACAACGACCTTACCGCCCAGCATGAAGGCGAGCCTCAGGGCGAGCGCATCATCATCCACGGCCGGGTGCTGGATGAAAACGGCCTGCCGGTGCCGGGCATTCTGGTGGAGATCTGGCAGGCCAACGCCGCCGGACGCTACAACCATAAACGCGACTTGCATAACGCGCCGCTGGACCCGAACTTCACCGGCACCGGGCGCACCGTCACCGACGCCGACGGCTGGTACCAGTTCCAGACCATCAAGCCCGGCGCCTACCCGTGGGGCAACCACCACAACGCGTGGCGCCCGGCGCACATCCACTTTTCACTGTTCGGCCCCAGCGTGCTGACGCGCCTGGTGACGCAGATGTATTTCCCCGGCGACCCGTTGCTGGAATACGACCCGATCTACAACTGTGTGCCTGATACCAGCGCCAAGGAACGCCTGATCGCGCGTTTCGACCTGGAGAAAACCATTCCTTCCTATGCCCTCGGCTACCGCTGGGACATCGTCCTGCGCGGCCGCGACGCCACGCCGATGGAGAAATGAGATGAGTCTTTACGCAACCACGTCCCATACCGTAGGGCCGTATTACCACATCGGCCTGACCTGGCTGAACCGCGAAGACCTGACCAGCGCCGCCACCCTCGGTGAGCGCGTGGCGATCAGTGGGCAAGTGGTGGACGGCAACGGTGATGCGGTCAACGACGCCATGCTCGAAGTCTGGCAGGCCAATGCCGCCGGCAAATACGACCACCCCGAGGACGAGCAGGACAAAGCCGTCGACCCGAACTTCGAAGGCTTTGGCCGCGTGCCGGTGGACGCCGAAGGGCGCTTCCGGTTTACCACGATCAAGCCGGGCAGCGTGCCGGGCCTTCAAGGCACGACCCAGGCGCCGCATTTGGTGGTGCTGGTGTTTGCGCGTGGCTTGGTCAAGCACCTGCTCACGCGGATTTACTTCGACGGGGAAGCGTTGAATGGCGATGACCCGTTGCTGGCCTGTGTGCCGGCAGAGCGGCGGGGCACCTTGATTGCCCAGCCGGATGGGGCGGGGGTATATCAGTGGAATGTGATCCTGCAGGGGACCGATAAGGAAACGGTGTTCTTCGATTATTGAGTCGCTTGTCAGGCCGCTATCGGGGGCAAGCCCCCGATAGGGCCGCTTCAGAAGACACCTACCCAAATGTCTGCTTGCGGAACATGGTTGTTGCAAAGTATGTCTAGGCTATAACCGTTCCCACTGAGTGAAAACGCCATGACCACAGAAACCAGTCATTACACCGGAGAAGAACGCAGCAAACGGATCTTTGCGATTGTTGGTGCGTCCTCCGGTAACTTGGTCGAATGGTTCGACTTCTACGTCTATGCCTTCTGCGCCATCTACTTTGCCCCGGCGTTTTTTCCGTCGGACAACCCCACCGTCCAGTTGGTCAACACCGCCGGTGTATTCGCCGCCGGGTTCCTTATGCGCCCCATCGGCGGCTGGCTGTTTGGTCGCGTAGCCGATAAACACGGGCGCAAAAACTCGATGATGATTTCGGTGCTGATGATGTGCGCCGGCTCGTTGGTCATCGCGTTTTTGCCCACCTACAACGACATTGGCGTGTGGGCGCCGATCCTGCTGCTGGTAGCGCGCCTGTTCCAGGGCTTGTCCGTGGGCGGCGAGTACGGCACCACCGCCACGTATATGAGTGAAGTCGCGCTCAAGGGCCAGCGCGGGTTCTTTGCGTCCTTCCAATATGTGACGCTGATCGGCGGCCAGTTGCTGGCCGTGCTGGTGGTGGTGATCCTGCAGCAGATCCTCACCGAGCAAGAGCTGCGTGCCTGGGGCTGGCGCGTTCCGTTTGTGATCGGCGCGATTGCGGCGGTTATCTCACTGTTGCTGCGGCGTACCCTGAAAGAAACCACCAGCAAGGAAATGCGCGAAGACAAGGACGCCGGCAGCGTCGCTGCGCTGTTTCGCGACCACAAGGCGGCGTTTATCACGGTGCTGGGCTACACCGCCGGTGGTTCGCTGATTTTCTACACCTTTACCACGTACATGCAGAAGTACCTGGTGAACACCGTGGGCATGCACGCCAAGACCTCCAGCTACATCATGACCGGCGCATTGTTCCTCTATATGTGCATGCAGCCGGTATTCGGCATGCTGGCGGACAAGATCGGCCGACGTAATTCGATGTTGTGGTTCGCAGGCCTGGGGACGTTGTTCACCGTGCCGATCCTGCTGACCCTCAAAACCGTGAGCAGCCCGTTCCTGGCGTTCGCGCTGATCACCTTGGCGCTGGCCATCGTCAGCTTCTACACCTCGATCAGCGGCCTGGTGAAAGCGGAAATGTTTCCTCCCCAGGTCCGTGCCCTCGGCGTCGGCCTGGCGTATGCGGTGGCCAACGCGATCTTTGGCGGTTCGGCGGAGTTCGTCGCCCTGGGGTTGAAATCCATGGGCATGGAAAACACCTTTTACTGGTACGTCACTGCGATGATGGCCGTGGCCTTCCTGTTCAGTTTGCGCTTGCCCAAGCAGGCGGCGTACCTGCACCACGATTTGTAAGGGATACGTTATGACGCTGCGCACGAGCAACCAATTGTTCGACGCTTACTTCACGGCCGACAGCATGGCCGAAGTGTTCTGCGACCAGGGCCGCTTGCAGGGCATGCTGGATGTCGAGGCCGGCCTGGCTCGCGCACAGGCCCAGGTCGGGTTGATCCCCCAGGCCGCCGTGGCGCCGATTGCCCAGGCGTGCCTGGCGTCGCTGTATGACGTCGATGCCTTGGGCGCGGCGATTGCCACGGCGGGGAATTCGGCGATTCCGTTGGTCAAGGCGTTGGGCAAATTGATTGCCGCTGAAGACGCCGGCGCCGAGCGTTATGTGCATCTGGGCGCGACCAGCCAGGACGTGATGGACACCGGCCTGGTGCTGCAACTGCGCCGCGCCGTGGAACTGATCGAAACCGACCTGGCTCGGCTGGGCGCGGTTCTCGCTGACCAGGCGCAGCGTTACGCCGATGTGCCATTGGCCGGGCGTACCTGGTTGCAGCATGCAACGCCGGTGACCCTGGGCATGAAAATCGCCGGTTGGCTGGGGGCGGTCAGCCGCAACCGGCAACGTCTTGTCGAGTTGAAGCCGCGCTTGCTGGTGCTGCAGTTCGGCGGCGCGTCCGGCACCTTGGCCGCGCTCGGCGACCAAGCCCTGCCGGTGGCCGAAGCGTTGGCGGCGCAATTGCAACTGACCTTGCCCGAACAACCTTGGCACACCCAGCGTGATCGCCTGGTGGAGTTCGCCGGCGTGCTGGGCTTGATCGCCGGTAGCCTCGGCAAGCTGGGCAGGGATATCAGCCTGTTGATGCAAACCGAAGCGGCGGAAGTGTTTGAACCGTCGGCGCCGGGCAAAGGCGGCTCCTCGACCATGCCCCACAAGCGCAACCCGGTGGGCGCCGCCGTGCTGATCAGCGCGGCTACCTGCGTGCCGGGGTTGGTCTCGACGATGCTCAGCGCCATGCCCCAGGAGCACGAACGCAGCCTGGGCCTGTGGCACGCCGAATGGGAAACCTTGCCGCAGATTTGCCGGCTGGTATCCGGCGCCCTGCAACAGGCGCTGCTGATAAGCGAAGGGTTGGAAGTCGACCCCGAGCGCATGCGGCAGAACCTTGACCTGACCCAAGGCCTGGTATTGGCCGAAGCGGTGAGCATCGTGCTGGCCCAACGCCTGGGCCGCGAAACCGCGCACCATTTGCTTGAGCAGTGCTGCAAACGTGCCGTCGCAGAGGGTCGCCACCTGCGCGCGGTGCTGGCGGATGAACCGCAGGTCACCGCCCAGCTGTCAGCCGCCGAGCTGGACCGCCTGCTCGACCCGGCCCACTACCTGGGCCAGGCGCGCACCTGGGTCACTCGCGCAGTAACCGAACACTTTCAATTGACTGCCTGAGGAGGCCACTGTGGCCTATGTACAACTCGCCGACGGCGAACTGCATTACCAACTCGACGGGCCCGTCGACGCACCGGTGTTGGTGCTCTCCAACTCCCTGGGCACCGACCTGCATATGTGGGATATCCAGATCCCGGCCTTTACCGAGCATTTTCGCGTGTTGCGGTTCGACACCCGTGGCCATGGCAAATCCCTGGTCACCGAAGGGCCCTACAGCATCGAGCAGTTGGGGCGCGACGTGCTTGCTTTGTTGGATGCGCTGGGCATTCAACGCGCGCATTTTTGCGGGTTGTCGATGGGCGGCTTGATCGGCCAATGGCTGGGGATCAACGCCGGCGAGCGCTTGGAGCGCCTGGTGGTGTGTAACACCGCCGCCAAAATCGGCACGCCGGACATCTGGAACCCACGCATCGAAATGGTACTGCGCGACGGCGCGGCGGCCATGGTTGCGCTGCGTGATGCGTCCATCGCGCGCTGGTTCACCGCCGATTTTGCCGCGGCCAACCCGCACCAGGCCAAGCAGATCACCGACATGCTGGCGGCCACGTCGCCGCCAGGCTATGCGGCCAATTGCGCCGCCGTGCGGGATGCCGATTTCCGTGAGCAACTGGCGGCAATCCAGGCGCCGACCCTGGTGATTGCCGGCACTGAAGACGCCGTTACACCGCCGGCCGGTGGCCACTTTATCCAGAGCCATGTGCGGGGCGCGGAGTATGCCGAGTTCTATGCGGCGCATCTGTCCAATGTCCAGGCCGGTGCTGCGTTCAGCGACCGGGTGATTGAATTTCTGCTGGCCCGCTAAGGAGCATTTTGTGGACGAGAAACAACGTTATGCCGAAGGCCTGCAGGTGCGCCGCGAAGTGTTGGGCGATGCCCACGTCGACCGCAGCCTCAATGCCCTGACCGAGTTCAACAGCGAGTTCCAGGAAATGATCACCCGCCACGCCTGGGGTGATATCTGGACCCGCCCGGGCCTGCCGCGGCACACCCGCAGCCTGATCACCATCGCCATGTTGATCGGCATGAACCGCGCCGAAGAACTCAAGCTGCACCTGCGCGCCGCCGCCAGCAATGGCGTGACCCGGGCCGAGATCAAGGAGGTGCTGATGCAGAGCGCGATCTACTGCGGGATCCCGGCGGCGAATGCCACTTTCCATCTGGCGGAGTCGGTGTGGGATGAGCTTGGCGTGGAGTCCCGCCAGGACTGAAATACGGTAGAAAAAGTGGGAGGGGGCTTGCTCCCGATAGCGGTGTGTCAGTCGATATATGTACTGACTGATACTCCGCTATCGGGAGCAAGCCCCCTCCCACATGTGTGTTCTTCACAAGGACTGTAGATTTCAGTGGGAATCGCCATCCCACACCCAGTTCCATACCCCCGGCAGATGCACTGGCTCGCTCACATCCTTCACCGTCCGCGCCAGCGCCGCGCGTTCCAGGGCGCCATGGTCGGTGTAGAACGGCTCGGCAGCCGTCTTCATGCCATTGACGCGGGCGCTGTCCATCAGGATTTGCAGGTATTCCTGCATATGCCGTGCGGTGTAGCGGTTGATGTCGTGGAAGGTCACCACCACCGGTATCACGCCGTCCACCGTCGGCAATTCACCCAGGGCAATGCGCTCGCGCACCACCGACAGCTGCCGATACAGGTTGGCGCGGCGACGCGGGCTGGCGTTGAAGCCCCAGATCTTGCCGTCGTTGGCGCTCAGGTCGGTCAGCAACACCTGCATGCCGTGGCGCTGATAGGCGGCGAAGGTGCGGCGGTCATAGTTCCAGAAGGGCGGGCGCACCAGCACCGGCGGCGCGCCGGTGATGGCGGCAATGTCTGCGGCGCCCTGGGTGAGGGTGCTTTCCAGCTCGGCGTTGTTCAGCCAGCGGTGGTTGGTATGAAACGCGGTAGCCGTGTGGAACGCCAGGACATGGCCGCCGGCGTACTCCCGTTCCATGGTCTTGCGGCCCCGTGAACTGCCGCCGGAACGGGTTGCTTCGGTCTGCAGGAAGAACACGGCCTTGATACCCGGCAATACCGGGTTGTCGGCCAGGTCGGCCACCACCGAACGGCTCGGGTTGTTGTAGCCCGACGCACTGGGGCCGTCATCGAAGGTCAGCAAAAACCGGATCGGCGCCTGGGCTTGCAGGCGTTGCGCGGTCTGTGGCGTCAAGGCGATGGGCGCGCCAATGCAGCCACTGAGGCTCATGGCCAGGGCAAGCACGGCGGATGCGATGGCAAAGGATTTCATGGTGGGCGCAGGCTCGAATAAGAGGCCGCTGCTGTGTGGATCAGCAGCGGCAGGCGCGCACGATACAGTAAGTGCCGCGCGGGTTTACAGCAGACTTATCGGGTAACTGACGATCAACCGGTTTTCATCGAACTCGTTGTTGCTGTAGTCGCGGCGCATGCTGGAATTGCGCAGACGTACCGTCAGGTTCTTCAGGCTGCCGCTTTGCACGGTGTAGCCCAATTCACTCTCACGCCCCCACTCCTTGCCGTCGGTGACAGTGGCGGTGTGTACGTTGCTGCCGCTGATGTAGCGGTTCATCAGCGTCAGGCCCGGCACGCCGAGGGCGGCGAAGTTGTAATCGTGGCGCACTTGCCAGGATTTTTCCTGGGCATTGTCGTAGCTGGCGTTGTAGCTGTCGTTGGCCAGGGTGCCGCCGCTGGTGCCGTTGACGCGCATCCAGGCACTGTCGCCGGTGAGTTTTTGCAGGCCCACATAGAAGGTGTTACCGCCGTATTTGGCCGAGAGCAGACCGGACCAGGTCTTGTTGTCCAGCTTGCCGGCGCGGGCGCTGCCGTCGTCCTCGCCATAGAAGAAGCCGAGGTTGGCGCCCAGGGTCCAGGCACCGAGGGGCTGGCTGTGGATCAGGTTGATGAACTGCTGGCGGTAGATGTCCTTGAGCTGGGCATTCCACAGGCCAACCTGGGTGCGTTTGTCGTTGAACGTGTATTCGCCGCCCTGGAAGTTGAAACGGTCGGAGGTGAATGCGGTTTTACCGGTCATCGACAGGTCGTTCATGCTGCTGTCGTCACGCGGGCTGTTGGCGCGGAACTGGCCACCATAGAGGGTCAGGCCGTCGATTTCCTTTGACGTGATCTGCCCGCCGCGCAAGGTCTGCGGCAACGAGCGCCCATCGTCCGCGCGCAGTATCGGCAGCACCGGCATCCATTCGCCGACCTTCACTTCGGTCTTTGACATGCGCGCTTTGAACGCTACGCCAAGACGGCCGAACTCATCCGCCGGGCGGCCGTCATGGTCCAGCGGCAGCAGCTGGGTGCCACCCGTGCCGCGACCGCCATCGAGCTTGAGCGAGTACAGGCCCAACACGTCCACGCCAAAACCTACTGTGCCCTGGGTAAAGCCGGACTTGGCGTCGAGGATGAAACTCTGGGTCCACTCCTGTGCGCCGCCCTGGCTCTTGGTGGGGTTGGTGAAGTTACGGTTGATGAAGAAGTTGCGCAGGTTGAGGTTGGCGCTGGCGTCTTCGAGAAAACCCTGTTCTTGGGCGAAGACAGGCAAGGCAACACTGGCGACAGCGGTGGCCAGCAACAGCTGGCGAGGGCGGAACGTGCTCATGGCGGTGGACCTGTTGTTATTGGGGTTATGCAGGTGGCGGCCATGGTGCGTGGCGGTGCGGGGGCGGTTCAATTGGGGGAGGGCGGGTTGTGGGCGATGATCGAACGCAAGTTGCCGGGCGCTGAGGCCCGGCCGTGGCGGTCAGGATTTGGGCGGGGTGAGGTGGGTCCAGGGGATCGCCGGCAAGTAATGCTGGGCGGCGATGATCAGCGCCACCATCACCGCCACGAACACCGCTTGCAGCGGGCTCCAGAATGCCCAGTGCAGGCCGTTCAGCCAGGGGTAACCTTCGCTGAGTTTCTGGCTCATCTGGCCGATGCGTTTCGTGTGCAGCAGGTTGATCAGCAGCGCGCCGGCATAGGTCACGGCGCCGAGTACGCCGAGCATCAAGGCACAGGCGATCAGCATGATCGCCTGGGGAACGCCGTGACGAATCACCAGCCAATAGTCGTTGGGGTTGAGTCGTTTGGGAATCAGGTACTGGCTCAGCCAGACGTCCGGCACCCGATACACCGAGCTCATGACCGCCCAGAACTGAGTGACGCGGAAGGCCACAAGGGCCGGCACGAATGACATCAGCATGAACAGAACCACCGACATCAGGTCCAGCTTGCCCGGGGTGTCGTGGGCAATGTTCAGGCCGATGGCGAGGGCGAGGATTGCCCACAGTCGGATAAACACCTGGGTGTAGATCGGCCGCGGCACGAACTTGCGCCAGAAAAACACATCGGCCTGAGGCAAGCGTTCAACCAGTTGCGGGTAGCGCCAGGTCAGGGTCTGGGCCAGGTGCTGGCAGGCATTCCACTCGTTCTCGCCAAACCCATCGATCATGTTGTTTTGCTGAGTGGCCGTCATGGGCGTCAGCAGCAAGCGTGCGGCCATGGCGTCGGCAGAGGTGCGTCGCGTGTCCTGGGCCTTGTCCTGCAAGTGGGCGTAGAAGCTTTCCTGTTCGCAGCGCCCCACCAGTTCGCGCCACATCCACGCCGGCTCCGGGTACACGCCTTTCTGGTCGTCCCAGGCGAAGGCCTGGCACACGCGCTCGAACAGCGGCACGCTCCACTGGGTATCGTGGAGCAGTTGCAAAATGATGCGTTGCCATTGTTGTTGCAGGTCGAACACCCGCAGCCACGCTTGGTTGTTGTAGTGAGTGAGCTGGCTGATGAACTCGCGCTCGGCCTTTTGCTCCAGCAATTCCTGCAAGGTGCGGCGGTAGTCTTGCAACAGCTCGCCGGTCAGCGCTTCGTGCTGCCAGGGGGTCATGGCGATCTGTTGCCACGGCGTCAGCCAGTCCAGGTGTTGCACCGCCCACTGGGCGATGGCGCTGCGCTCGCCGGGCGTATCGAAGCAATGGCGCAGCAGGCCGGCCTGGAAGGCCTCGGTGCAGTGCTGTTGCTGGGCCTGGGCCCAGCGCGCGTCGAGGTTGTGTGTGGTGAGGCCGCTGAGCAGGGCGTGGGCCGGGTCCGGCGCCGGGGCTTCGTAGGGGGCCGGTTGCAGGGGCCGGATGTCCATCAGCTCGGCCAAATCGTTGAGGTTGGCATAGGTCGGTTCGACCACCGGCACTTCGACGCGTTCGTGTGGCTCGCGGTCAGCTCGCCAGCGTGCCTCGCTCAAGGCTTGCTCGTAGGCTTCGCGCAGGCGCTGGAAGCCTGCGGCGTCGTCGTCCGGACGGCAGCTTTTGAGCAGCCGCGCATAGCTGCGCTTGATGGTGCGCTCGTCGGCATCTTCGGGCAGTTGCAGTACGTTCCAACACTCCATCGGGTCCTCCCTCAGCGCCAGAAGCCGTTGTCCAACTGCTCGAGTTGACGGGTCAGTTCGCTGCGGGCCTCGCGGATGCGGCGTTCGTCCTGGGTATCGAGCACTTGCTGGAACTGCGCCGCCCAGTGGCCGAGTTGCTCGCGCAGTTCGCCGAGGTTTTCCTGATAGAGCCGCTCAAGGCGCGCGGTAAGCACGGTGTTGACCTGCTGGTCGCGCGGGTGAACCTTCAACTGCGCCAGGGCTTGCAGGCGTTGCTGGATCTCCTGCGGGCTGAGCACGCCAGGGTTGTTCTCGATCACCAATGAGTGTTGCTCGCCGGTCAGCGGGATATTCACCTGGGCTTCCAACAGGCCGTTGTTGTCGTAGGTGAAGCGCACGTCCAGCGAGACCTCACCGGCCTTGCGCTTGGGCACGCTGATGTCCAGTTGGCCCAGTTCGATGTTGTCTTTGACCAGGCGGCTTTCGCCCTGATAGATCTTGAGCAGCACGCGGGTCTGGTCGTCGTACAGGGTGACCACGCTCTTGACCCGGCTCACCGGCACGCTGCTGTTGCGTTCGATCAACGGCAGGTAGTGGCCGCTTTCGATATGGCCGCCGTACTGGTTTGAGGTTTCGATGCCCAGGGTGTAGGGGCACACGTCGGTCAGCACTACTTCTTCCAGGGCAGCGGAACGCGCCTTGAGCGCGGCCTGGATCGCGGCGCCGTGGGCGACCACCTGGTCCGGGTCGAGGCTGATGGAAGGGAAGCGGCCGAACAATCCCGCGGCGAGTTTGCGCACCAGCGGCATGCGCGTGGTGCCGCCTACCAGCAATATTTCATCGAGGTCGCCGACGCGAATCCGCGCATCGCGCAGGGCGCGTTCGATCGGCGCGCGCAGGCGCTCCAGCAGCGGCGTGTAGAGTTTGGCCAGCTCTTGCTGGGTGATGGTCTTGACCCACTGCTGGCCGTCGACACGCAGTGCGAATTCGGCGCTGTCGTCCTGGCCCAGGGCTTTGCGCACGCGCTCGGCCTCCCGGCGCAGGGCGTGCAGCACGCTGCTGGTGGGTGGGAAGTCGGCGGCGTTGCGTTGGCTGTCGACGAAGTGCTCCAGCAGCAGGGTGTCGAAGTCTTCGCCACCGAGGAAGTTGTCGCCGGCGCTGGCGCGTACTTCCATCACGCCGTCGAACAGCTCGATGATCGACACGTCAAAGGTGCCGCCGCCGAGGTCGAAGACCAGGAATGATGTCTCTTTGTCACGCTGGTGCAGGCCGTAGGCCAGGGCGGCGGCGGTGGGCTCGTTGATCAGTTTTTCAACGTTGAGCCCGGCCAGCTCACCGGCGATGCGCGTGGCTTTGCGTTGGCCGTCGCTGAAGTAGGCGGGCACGCTGATCACGGCTTCGGTGACCGTATGGCCGTAGGTGCGCTCGATGTCTTCCTTGAGGCTTTTGAGCACCAATGCCGAGAGTTCTTCGGGGCGGAACGAGCGGTCGCCCAGGCGTACTTCGGTGGCACTGCCCATGTAGCGCTTGAACAGCGAAGTGGTCAGGTGCGGGTGGGTATGCAGGCGCTCTTTGGCGGCCTGGCCGACCAGCACACGGCCTTGATCATCCAGCCCGACTACGCTTGGCGTGAGCAGATGGCCAAGGGCGTTAGGCACCAATTCGGCGGCGTCACCCCGCCAGACAGCGGCGAGACTGTTGGTGGTCCCCAGGTCGATTCCTACGATCATTACGACAAGCTCCCTCTGTGGTCTGTAAGAATCAGTAACTAATTTTACCCTGAAAGGTTGGCGGAAAAGCAAGGCGGCAGGTTTAGGGCGGCTTGATGCAATTCCATGTGGGAGGGGGCTTGCTCCCGCTGGCAGTGGGTCAGCTGCAGATGAGCTGACTGACAGACCGCCATCGGGAGCAAGCCCCCACATTTAATCGATGGTGTAAAAAATGGCATAAAAAAACCGCCTCCTGGTGAGGAGGCGGTTTTTTTGTTTACAGCAGCACGATCAGAACAACTTCAGCGCCGGTGCTTCTTCTTTCAACGGCTCGTTCTTCGCGGTCTGCTCGTTCCAGCCGCCACCGAGGGCCTTGTACAGGTTGACCTCGGCGGTCAGCTGCGCCAGGCGGTCGGTGATCAGCGATTGCTGGGCACTGAACAGTTGGCGCTGGGCATCAAGGAAGGTCAGGTTGCTGTCGACACCAATGCGGTAGCGGCGCTCGGCCAGGCGGTAGTAGTCCTGGTTGGCCGCGACGAAGCCGCGCTGGGCGTCCAGTTGCTGCTTGTAGGTCTCACGCGCGGCGAGGCCGTCGGACACTTCCTGAAAGCCCGTCTGGATGGCCTTCTCGTAGTTGGCCACGTTGATCTCTTTCTGGATCTTCGAGTAGTCCAGGCTGGCGCGCAGGCTACCGGCGTTGAAGATCGGGATGTTGATCTGTGGCGCGAACGACCAGGTACCCGAACCGCCCTTGAACAGGCCGCCCAGTGTCGGGCTGGCGGTACCGGCGCTGGCCGTCAGGCTGATGCTCGGAAAGAACGCGGCACGGGCCGCGCCGATGTTGGCGTTGGCCGCCTTGAGGTTGTACTCGGCCTGCACGATGTCGGGGCGACGTTGCAACAGGTCCGATGGCAACCCGGCCGGTACTTCGCTGAGCAGGTCATCCGACAGCGGCTTGCTGGCGATATTCGCCGGCAGGCCGGTGCCCAGCAGCAGGGTCAGGCTGTTTTCGTCCTGGGCCACCTGGCGGGTATAGCGCGCCAGGGCTACCCGGGCGTTTTCCACCGAGGTGCGCGCCTGGCTGAGGTCGAGGGCCGAAGCCACGCCGACTTCGTTGCTGCGCGAGGTGAGCTTGAAGCTCTGCTCATACGCGCCCAGGGTGTCCTGGGTGAGCTTGAGCAGTTCCTTGTCGGCCTGCCAGGTCAGATAGGCGTTGGCCACGCTGGCCACCAGGCTGATCTGGGTGCTGCGCCGCGCTTCTTCAGTGGCGAAGTATTTTTGCAGTGCTTCTTCACTCAGGCTGCGCACGCGGCCGAACAGGTCCAGCTCATAGGAACTGATCCCCAGGCCCGCCGAGTACTGGCTGGCGATGGTCGCCTGACCGGACTGCGACAGCTTGGCCGGCGTACGCGAACGACTGCCGTTGCCCGTGGCCGAGACGGCCGGGAAAAGGTCGGCGCGCTGGATCTGGTACTGCGCGGCATAGGCGTCGATGTTCAGGGCCGCGACACGCAGGTCGCGGTTGTTCACCAGCGCGGTCTGGATCAGCTGTTGCAGCGCGGGGTCATGGAAAAACTGCTTCCAGCCCTGCTCGGCAGCGGCCTGGTTCGGCGCCTGGGCCGACGAATACGCCGGGCCCTGCGGGAACTGTGCCGCCACCGGCGCGTCGGGGCGCTGGTAGTCAGGTATAAGCGAGCAGCCACTGAGCACGAATGCCGTGACGGCTAAGGAAAGTAGCGACTTGCTCATTGGCCAGCCTCTTTAGGAGTTTGCTTGGGTTCAGTCTGTTTGCGTTCGCCTGCGGCGGACACGGTTGCAAAGAACAATGGCACCCAGAAGATCGCCAGGACCGTGGCCGTGATCATACCGCCGATCACACCGGTACCGATCGCGTGCTGGCTGCCGGAGCCGGCGCCCGAGGAGATCGCCAGCGGCAACACGCCGAGCACGAATGCCATGGAGGTCATGATGATCGGGCGCAGACGCATACGGGATGCTTCGATGGCCGATTCGACAATTCCTTTGCCTTGTTCATGCAGCTCTTTGGCGAACTCGACGATCAGGATGGCGTTTTTCGCCGCCAGGCCCACCGTCACCAACAAGCCGACCTGGAAGAACACGTCGTTGGACAGGCCGCGCAGGCTGGTTGCGATCAACGCACCCACCACACCCAACGGCACTACCAGTACCACTGCGATCGGGATCGACCAGCTTTCGTACAACGCCGCGAGGCAGAGGAACACCACCAGTAGCGACAGGGCGTACAACGCCGGTGCCTGCGAGCCGGACAGCCGTTCTTCGTACGACAGGCCCGTCCAGGCATAGCCTACGCCCGCCGGCAATTGCTTGGCGATGCGTTCGACTTCGGCCATGGCATCACCGGTACTGTAGCCCGGTGCCGGCGTACCGAGGATTTCCATTGCCGCAACACCGTTGTAGCGCGAGAGCTTGGGCGAGCCGTAGATCCACTTGCCCGAAGAAATGGCTGACAGGGGCACCATCTTCCCGGAGTCGCTGCGTACGAACCACTTGTTCAGGTCTTCCGGGGACATCCGGCTGGCGGCGTCGCCCTGCACGTACACCTTCTTCACACGACCACGGTCGATGAAGTCGTTGACGTAGCTGCCACCCAGGGCAATCGCCAGGGTCTGGTTGATGCTCGACAGCGTAATGCCTTGGGCGCTGGCCTTCTCGTCGTCGACGGTGAGTTCGTACTGCGGCTCATCGTTCACGCCGTTGGGGCGCACACCGGCCAGGATCTTGCTCTGGGCGGCCATGCCGAGGAACTGGTTGCGCGCTTGCATCAGCTTTTCGTGGCCGACACCGCCCTGGTCTTGCAGGAACACGTCGAAACCGGTGGCGTTACCCAACTCCAGGACCGAAGGCGGCACGATGGCGAAAACCATGGCGTCCTTGAAGGCCCCGAAGAAGTAACCCTGGGCACGCTTGGCCACTTCGAATACCGACTGCGAAGCATCGCGTTCATCCCATGGCTTGAGCATCACGAACGCGAGGCCCGAGCTTTGGCCACGGCCAGCGAAGTTGAAGCCGTTGACGGTAAAGACCGATTTCACGGCCTTGCCTTCGCCGGGCTCGCCTTCCTTGTCGTTGAGCAGGAAAGCCCGCATGTCGTCGATGACTTTTTGCGTACGTTCAGCGGATGAGCCGACCGGGGTCTGTACCTGGGCGAAGATCACACCCTGGTCTTCCTCGGGCAGGAACGCGCTTGGAATGCGGGTGAACAGCCAGATCATGCCGACGAAGATGATCAGGTACACGAAGAACGCCGGGTACTTGTGCTTGATCATGTTGCCCACGCCGCGCTCGTAGCTGATAACGCCACGGTCGAAGGTGCGGTTGAACCAGCCGAAGAAACCACGCTTGGGTTGGCCGTGCTTCTCGGGGTCGATCGGCTTGAGCATGGTGGCGCACAGGGCCGGGGTGAAGATCAGCGCAACCAGTACCGACAGCGCCATGGCCGAAACGATGGTGATGGAGAACTGTTTGTAGATCACACCGGTGGAACCGCCGAAGAACGCCATCGGCAGCAATACCGCCGACAGTACCAGGGCGATACCCACCAGGGCGCCCTGGATCTGGCCCATGGACTTGACCGTCGCTTCTTTGGGCGACAGATGCTCCTCGGCCATCACCCGCTCAACGTTCTCTACCACCACGATGGCATCGTCCACCAGCAAGCCGATGGCCAGGATCATGCCGAACATGGTCAGGGTGTTGATGGTGAAACCGAACGCCGCCAGGATCCCGAAGGTACCCAGCAATACCACCGGTACGGTCATGGTGGTGATGATGGTGGCGCGGAAGTTCTGCAGGAACAGGAACATCACCAGGAACACC
>Ga0207650_10000694_pt1 | contig 26312 bp, 45 predicted proteins | sample KBSS63metaG_FD_184325 | JGI IMG/M metagenome (GOLD analysis project Ga0207650, IMG submission 184325) | Switchgrass rhizosphere microbial communities from Kellogg Biological Station, Michigan, USA - KBS S6-3 metaG (SPAdes) (version 2) | ecosystem: Host-associated > Plants > Roots > Rhizosphere...
CGAACGGGCGCACGCAACGTGCGCCCGTTTTTCAGTAATGGTCCGACGCCATCGGAGTGTTCCTTGCTCTTCGCAGAAACCGTGGCGCTAATCTGGTATGACGGGCTCGACCAGCTTCGCAAGCTGCGCGAGCGATTCCTGCCATCCGAGATAGCACATTTCGAGAGGAATTGGTTCCGGAATGCCTTCCTGAACGACGTTCAACTCAGCGCCGCACGAAACGCGACGGAGAGTGACGGTGGTTTCCATCTCGCCAGGCAAATGCGGGTCGTCGAACCTTTCCGCATAGCGAATGAGCTCGTTCGGCACCAGCTGCTGGTACGCGCCACCGAACGAGTGACCGTTCCCCGTTGTGAAGTTGGTAAACGACATCCTGAAAGTGCCGCCGACCTTGGCGTCCAGGTGATGGACCTTGCACGTGAAGCCGTAGGGCGGAAGCCACTTGCTCATCGCATCCGCGTCGAGGAAGGCGCGATAGAGGTGTTCGGGATCGGCACGAAGCAGACGGTGGAGGCGGACGGTACGAGCGGACATGAATTGCGAGCCTTTCGATGAACGGGTCTGGGCGGAACTCTCGACGTTCGCGCCCGTTGCGAAAGTGTTGCGCGACGACCTAGTCCGCGGAATCGGACCACGAAAAAACTTCGCGGGTGGGGGGTCCGAGCGGCGCCTTGTTCGGATCGACGCCGCTGAGCGACTTGACCTGCGTCTTGAACCAGACGTGGAAATCCGCAGTGGCTTCGGCATAGCGGGGTGCCGCTTCGTTTGGATCGCGGATGTCGCTCACGGCGATTATCCACGGCCCGTGCGGCGTCTGCTGAAGATGCCACGATTCGCGCGCGACGCCGTAGTGGCGGTAGAACTGCGAAGCTTCGGCCGAGCGCTCGCCATTCAGTGCAGCAGCGAAAGCCTCCAGCGCTGATGGGGATTCACGAAGCGGAAATGCGCGGACAACTAGAGCCATCAAAGCCTCCTTGGATCATCCTTGCGGACCATGCAATACCTGACGATGCCGTGAGGATAGACGGCGTGCTCGTAGGCAACCTCGTAGCCGAGCGCCGCGTACAGGCCCGGCGCCTGAAAGTTGAACGTCTCCAGATAAAAGGTCAAGCAGCCACGGCCCTTGGCCGCCGACTCGAACTCGCGCACCAGCCGTGTGCCGAGGCGGCGCCGTCGGTGCGCCGGATGCACCCACAGCTGCTGCAGTTCGCAGCACAGGCCCCACGTGCGGCCGGCGGCCCCGCCGATGATCGTTCCGTCGCCAAGACGGGCGGCGCAGGCCAGCGGTCGAACCTCGTGCAGTGGGGCGGCCGCCTCGTTCGCTTGCCCGAGTCCTTCGTCGATGGCGGCGGCAACTGCGGCGGGCGGCTCGTCGTAGCTGATCAGTGACAGGTTCGGCGAATCCATGGTGTCAGGTGAGGAACTTCCACGTGTTCGCGCCGACGCGCGTAGCGGCGGCATACCGAGCAGTTGCAATCAGTGAGGGTCCGAGGTCGGCGTGGAATCCGTCACGTTGACGGCGCCGTAATGGCATGAAGCAACGAGCATGTGCAGTCTCGCTCAGGGGGCCAACACGTGGAAAGGGGTCAGGCCTCGGCGATTGCCGCAATCGATACGCGCAATCCGGGGATGCGTACGGGCAGCTTTGCTCCTTGACGGGCGGGAGGGTCAACCGGGAACCACTTGACCCATTCCTCATTCATTCCAGCGAAGTCGGATTCCTCGGCCAAAATGACGGTCGCGCTCACGATGTTTGCGATTGACGTACCGGCGGCCACGAGGATAGCCGAGATGTTCGTTAGGCACTGTGCGGTCTGTTCCTGGATGCTGCTTCCACGAACACTTCCGGTCACCGGGTCGTACGGGCCGGTTCCCGACACGAACACCAGGCCGGCGGCCTTCACGGCCTGGCTGTAGCTTGCCGGAGGTGCTGCGGCATTGGTGGTGCGGACGATCTCTCGGCTCATGCGTCACGCGTCGAAGGCTTTCGCTTCGACGCCCAGATGGGGATCTCGTCAAGACTAATCCGTGGGGTCCTTGTCGTAAGTCCTGATGCCACCGGGCAACTGCACCCACGAGTGGCGGCGACAGTCGTACACCGAGTCCTGCGGGGGTGGAAACCCCGAATCCGCGAAGCCGCCCACCGCCACCGCGACCCAGGTGTTCTCGTAGCCTTCTTCGGTGTGAAACAAGTTCGTGCCGCAGACGGGGCAGAAGCGGAACCGGAACTTTGCCCCCTGGTCGCCGGTGCGAACGTATTCAGTTGCCTTGCCCGTCACCGCGAAGGGCGCGCGGAAACCTGCCAACGCGGCGAAGACGCTGCCAGTTCTACGCTGGCAGGCGAAGCAATGACACACCCCAACGCCCTCCGGTTCGCCTTGAACCTCGATCTGTAGCTGACCGCAGCAGCAAGACGCCGTTCGACTAGGCATCGCGATCTCCGGCATGTTTCAACTCGCGGTGGGGCAGGTCGGCCTCAATTGCCGAGATCCGCTATAAGTTGCTTGAGCGCGGGAGACTCCAGCAGCAGCCTGCGCGCGATCGCCCGCAGTCGATCAACGACAACCGGATCGAGCGTCAGCGCGGTCGGTACGTTGTTGAAGCTGTTGCGCTCATTCTCATCTTGTATCGCGCTGATCGACACGTCGATGAAATAGAAGCGCGGCGTCGAGTCGGGTGCGCCGCTCGGATTTGCTCTGCGACTTTTCAATTCGTCGCGCCAGGCGTCGAAGCTCGACCGGAGCTGATTGGCCAGGTCCTGCGAATGCGCCCGGCCAGGCAGCTTGAGTGCGTTCAGCGTCTGCCAGAAATTCGGCGAATCGGGAACCTGATCGATCGCGAAGTTCGGATCGGTTTCGGCGTTGACGGAAATGAAAACGACATGGGTCAGCTCGCTATAGCCGAGCGCCTCGACCAGTTCGAAGAAGCCGCCCTGCTCGACGGCGAAGTCGGCGGCGACACGCAGGCCCAGGTTGTCGATCAGGCCGCCGTCCACCAGATGTACGTACGGCCGCCGCGCCCGGTCGAGATAGGTACGGGTTTCTTCCAGACGCACAGACTTCGAAAGGTTGCCGACGACGTCCGAATGCTTGCTGAGTCCAGGCAACGGTGCCGGACCGCACGTGCCGGCGTAGCTTTGCAGCGTGATCGCACTGAAATAGGGCGGAAGTGCAGCGGACGCTGCCACTGCACGGCCGATCGGCACGCTTCCCAGGTCCGAGCACAGCAGATCGAATTGCCCCTGCGTGAACGGAAAGCGCGCGCCAGTAGCAAGAGCTGCAGCATTGATCACGACGAACGGCCGCATGCTTCCGCGGGCGAGATCGGCGTACGTGGCACCGTCGAACAGCTCGCGGTCGAAGTACTCGGCGAGTAGATCACCGCGGGAGAAACGCGCATGAGCCAGGCGCGGCAAGTTGGCGAGCAGTGCGGTGCGAAGCTCGCTCTCGATATCGCGCTTCAGGAACTTCCGTTCGAAGTCACGGAAGAGCCCGTCTCGATGAACCGCGTAGTAAGCCGCGACGATGCTTCCACCGGAGACAGCGTTGATGATGTCGACTTCGTCGAGCAGCGTCCGGCTACGGCCACCGATCTTGAGCGTCACGTCGCGCAACGCCTCCATCGTTCCGTAAGCGAGCGACGCCGCCCGCGTGCCGCCGCCCGACAATGTCAGGATGACGAGCACGTCCCCCGGGTTGTCAGGATCGGCCTTGACGCGCTCCAGCCGGTAACCCTCGCGGATGTCCGCCTTCTTCTCAGGCGCGTTGACCTGATAGTGCGCGTCGCACCCGGCGACGATCGCCAGCGTGCACAGCAACTGCACGAGGGTCAGCCAGCGCGTCCGCAATGCAGCTCTGAATTCCGAGGGCATGGTGTCGAATTACGGACTCCGAAACGAATGCCGAGTATACGATGGTGGCCCCGAACTCCGCCTTCGAAACCGCGAGCGCGCATTACTCGAAACCGGAAGTGCCCCACGGCGCAACCATCGGCTCTGCGCCGCTGATCAGTTCGAGCCTGGACGCGCGACTTCGCAGCGTTGCTGCGCGCCACTCTGGCATCCCCCGAGGCATTTCACTTTACCGTACGAATCGGTCGTGGCGCCGCCGCCCGGTTGTTTGGCACAGTGTATGTCGCCGAGATCGTCCTTCGCGCAGTAGCCGACACCGCATTTGACGTTGCCGTATTGATCGCGAATCGCGCCGCCCCCCTCTTTGGCGCAGAACACCTTGCCGTATTGATCGATTGCGCACTGCCCTTTTCCGCACACCACATCGCCATCCTGGTTCTTGATGCAATCTCCGGCGGCGTTGGCCGCCGTGGCGGCAACCAAAAGCAGGCAACCAATGATAAATAAAAAGCGGTTGTTCATCGAGTAACCTTCGATTCGCATTTCGTTAAGGGCGCCCCACGCAGGTGGCCGATTCCGCGAACGTTCCGGCCGCTTATCGTTTCTTCCAGTAATCGAACTCGGCCTGATAGCGAGCGCCGCCAAGATCGGCCACTTTCTCCTGAACGTACGTTTGCGCGTCTGCGATGGCCTGGTTGTAAACGCTCGGTCCGATCTCGCGCAGGAAAAAATCCAGTACAAGCGATGCCTTGAGGTCGCCGATCGACGTGTCCAGCTGACTGTCGACGAATCGTTTGATCGAATCCAGCAGATACTTCTCGGTGTCGCCATTCAACTTGATGGACATTGTTCGCTCGACAGTGCTTGCGTGGTATCTGCAGATTGAGGTTCACCATCGTCTCCTCGCATATCGGAGAAGGCTCAGAGAACGAAAGGCACGAGCGCTGGAACGCGTTCGCTGTAGGACTGATAGGCGCTGCCGAACCGCTCACGCATCCAGCGCTCCTCGGTGCATAGCTTGCGCCAGAACGCCCACAGGACAATGACGACCGCGAGGATGCCTCGCCATTCGCCGCGTGCCAACGCAGAACCCGCAAAGGCAAGCAGCAGTCCCGTATAGATCGGATGGCGGACGATGCCGTAGGGTCCGCTCTGAATGAGCTCGTGGTCCTCCTTTACGGTGACGACGCCGCTCCAGTTGCTGCCGAGATGGCCGCGCGCCCAGACGCTGAATAGCAGACCTGCGAGCGTGAATGCTGCGCCGACCCAGAAGGGCCACGCAGCGAGTGGCACAAAACGTTCACCGAGAACCGGGATTGGAACATGCGGAAGCCACAGAAGCGCTACGGCAAGCATCAGCGGAACGATGTGCAAGAGGCGCGAGGACGTCGACTCCGTGCGCACCGAGGGCTTGACGTTGCGAGACAGCGCCCACCAGTAGAGCGCCCAACTCAGCCACATTCCCGCAAACACGTGTCGATATAGGAGGGTCATTGGGCCGTCACAACCTGGAGCTCCACGAGAAAGTTACTCGGCGGAAGCGATGAGATCGGGTTCCACGGCCGCATTCTTGCCGGCATCCGCGAATTGCGTGTCACGAGACATGCGATGTGCGCTGCGCGTCGGTATGAAGCGGCTTGCGGTAGACGGTGTTCGAATGGGCGACAGGCCAGTCTTCGACGGTGCAGATGCGCTGGTACCCAAGGCGCTCGTAGAACCGCGGCGCCTGAAAGCTATGGCTTGCGAGGATCAAATGAGCGCAATTGCGTCGCCGAGCCTCCGCTTCGGCACTCTGCAGGACTGTCTGACCGATGCCTCGTCCCCGGTAATGCCGGTCTACCCAGAGATGCGTGACGACGCACACGCCTCCCCACGTATGGCCGCTGAAGCCGGCGATGAGTTCGCCCGAATCGGCGCGAACGCATCCACCAAGAAGCTTCCCGTCGGTGTACCCGGTTGCTTCGGAGTTGAACTCGTAGATGCGCTCGACCAGCGTCGCATCCAGCTCCAGGCACTGAGCTTCGTCGAGCAGTTCAACGATCGGGGCATTCACGGAGAACAGCATAGCCCATCACCCTGAGGCCCAGGTTGCGGCGGCGGTGCCGATGGATCGCGGGTCAGGCCGTATCGAACGCAGGCACTGCGGGCAAGTAGGGTTGCACGTGCGACAGTGCTCGATTGACGTAAGTATCCTTCTCCCCGACCGGCGCGACATAGTGGATGGCGCTGCGTGCCGCATCCACCCCTTCGGTTCGCGCGATGACCCAGGTGGCCAGGTACTGCGATGACAGGCAGCCGCCGGCAGTGGCGAGGTTTCCGGCGGCGAAGAATGGCTGCTCCAGGACGTCGACACCGGCAGCCAGCACCCAGGGTTTCGTAATCAGGTCGGTACACGCCGGAACGCCTTGCAGGAGGCCAAGCTTGGCGAGGACAAGCGTTCCGGAGCATTGTGCGCCGATCAACTGCCGCTTCGCATCGAGCTTGAGAGCCGCAAGGTTGCGCGGGTCAGCGACGAACTCGCGCGTCTTCATGCCGCTTCCAAACAGGACCACGTCAGCCGAGACGACGTCGGTCAACCGGCTTTGGGCGTGCACGGTGACGCCGTTCATCGACGTCACGGCGTCGGACGGAGCGCAGATGGAAACTCGCCAGGAAGACCGCTTGATCCGATTCAATATGCCAAGGGCAATGAAAGAGTCGAGTTCATTGAAGCCTTCGGCGGTGACGATCGCAATGTGCATGGCTGGCTGGGTGGCTAGCGACGTGGCTCGGCTGCGGCGATCATCTCACATGGACTACGGGACCATTTCGGCAACTCCGACCTCCAGATCATTCAGGCCAATCTCGGTAAGCGGTGCGTGCCGAAGAGATAAGGAGTCACACGCTGCGGTCGAGAGAGGACGCTCCGCGGGTGGGCGGAAAGTATCGCCATGCCGCGGCCACCAGCAATCCGAAAGCGGTGTAAGCCAGAGCGAACGCCCAGAACGGCGCCTCGTAGTACAGCAAGCGGCGCACCCAATGCGCGACGAAGCTCTCGGTGTATGGAACCGAACCGGCCTGAACGCGCAGCCATGACTCCAGTGAAGTCAGTGGACAGACCTCGCCAAGCCAGGATTGGAATACCACCACACCGATGGCGAGGACGTGTGCCACGCGCAGCCAGAAGCTGTTGACCCACCGCCATCCGAGGTGATTGCCTGCGACTACGAGCGCCAGGCCACCAACGACGAACAGCACGACAAGAAAGTGCAGGACGAGTACGGCCTCCGCGAGGAACTGATAGGGTGGGGCGCCGCTCATTTGGCCAACGCACTACTTCTTCTTGGTTGCCCGTTGAGCAAGCGCCGCGGAGTTGGCCGCCACCGCCGCGCGGATGAGTTGCTTGAAAGCGGCTTCGTTGATCGCCTCCCCCTCGCGGAGGTCGATCGCGCGCCGCGTGTTTCCTTCCAGGCTGGAATTGAAAAGTTTCTTCGGATCCTTGACGGAGGCTCCGCGTGCGAATGTGAGCTTCACGACCGTCTTGTACGATTCCCCTGTGCAGACGATGCCGTCATGGGACCAGACGGGGGTTCCGGGCGATTTTGGCTTCTCCCATTTCCACTCCTCCCGGATCTCGGGGTCGGCATCGTGAATGAGTTGTCGAACACGTGCAAGCGTCTCACCTCTCCAATCCTCCAGTTCTTCAATCCGCTTGGTGATCTTTGCTGAAGCGGTGTCGTTATCCGGATGATCTTTTGTCGCCATGTTCTCTCCGATCGTTCGTTTCGCCAGCCAGCCGGTCCATGCATTGGAACGAATGGTGGCGGCGGGACTACGCGCAAACGCGATGCGCAGATCAACCGTCTCAATGATGCGCGGATTGCGCGCCGGCGCCTCGAGCATGGAATTGGTGGACGACGGCGTGGCCCTGGTTCCGTGCTATCAGCCAGCGCACGACGGGGAACGCAACCATGGCCGCAACGAGCAGGGACAGCGTCAGACTGCCCCAGAAAAGGATCTCGCCGAGTCCCGCCTCCATTGCCCCGGGTATCGCGAGAACCACGATGTTGTCGACAATCTCCATGACCGTGATCGACACCGTGTCGGAGGCTAACGCGAGCTTCAGTGCTGTCCGCAGCGCGACCCCAGCGCGCAGCAGAGGCAGTGTTGTCAGCAAGTAGCCAAACACAAAGGCCAGTGCAACGGAGAGTGCGACAGTGCTCCACGTGCCGAGATTCAATGCGGTTCCGATGACCATGCCGGCCACCTCGCCGATCGAACAACCGGTCAGGCAATGAAGCGTGGCACTTAACGCCAGGCGGTTCAACGAGGTATGGCGCTCAACAGTTGGAACGGCGTCCATGCCGGAACCTTCTGCGGCGGCGGCCTGGCGGTTAGCTGTCAGCACGAGCGCGGCCCTGCGCGGAGCGACCATTGAGCGCCGTTCCAACACGCCAGTGATACTTGATGTCTTCGAGTTGCCACATGGGTTCGAACCCGCGCTCGATTGCAGTGAAGCCGTGACGTTCGTAGAACGCGCACGCCCCGAGATTGCGGGCAAACGTATAGAGCCACAGGCTGCCACAGGAGTGCTCCTTGGCCCACGCAAGTAGCTGCGCGCCGATGCCTCGACGTTGAAAGGCAACGTGAACGTAGAGCTGAGCCACCGCTTCGGAGGAGGCCGCGATGAAACCGACAAGCTCGTTTGCCAGGATAGCGAACCGCACGTCGTTGCGAGGAAGGACCTCGTCGATAAAGTACTGACGTTGCTCTTCGATCGGATGTGGGTCGACGATGCCGACGCCGCCTTCGAAACTGGCTCGCCACATGGGAACAAGTTGGTCGAGTCGTCGAGCGTCAAACTCGACCAGCGTCGCCCGTTCGGTAGCGTTCAATGCGGTATGCCGAAACGGGTTGACGGGGGTGGACACATGCACGGGCCGCGCGCTCAGTCTGTTCGCCAGGAGGCCTAACCAGTTGCCGGGCGTTGACCCCAACCAGGCAGTTGGCGGGCCTGCTTCATCCAGTCGGTGAGTTGAGCTTCGTCGATTGGCTCATTCTCGTGGATGTCGAGGTAACGAACTTCCCGTTGCGTTGACTTGCCCGGAGGTGGAGGACGCAAGGATGCGCCACTGAAGAAAGCCACCTTGACGTACTTCGTGAAGCAATGAAAGCTCAGGAACCAGCCTTGGCCCTCGATTCCATAGAAAGGCGAGTTCCACTTGACAGCTTTGCGCACGTCGGGGACGGTGCGCACGATGAGCGCATCGATGCGGCGCCCGACGTCGCGTTTCCACCCCGGCATGGCGGAGATATAAGCCTGCACGGGAGCGTTGCCGTTGGCCTTCGCGATCTGCGGGTTGCCGCCTGCGAGGAGTGCGGGCTTAGCGCCGCGCTTGGCGGCGACTTTCTTGGCACGTGGCGCGGTCGCAGCGGGCACGATGGAAGGCTTCACTCGATCATGCCGAAGCGCTTCATTGCTTCTGCGAAGCTACGCGCCAACGGCCGTTGTGTTGCCTGATTGTGGCTACGCAGAGCCAGTGTGCCAGCCCACACCCCGGGGTGCCGGGTCCTTTGCGATGATGACCAAGCGCCGGGTTCACCGACCGGAGTTCGGCGACGACACCTTCCTGGATGCGGGCAAACACGGTCATGCCCGCGGTATTCGGCATCGGCTGAGCGGGGCTCTCCGTGTACCGGATGCAGACGAAGTACTTGTCCAAAGGCCCGTTCAGCGAAAGATGGATGCACTCGCCGACCACCAGTTCGTTGCCGGCGCAGTCGATGGCGACGCCTGGTTGAACGGTGATCGTGGTGTTGTCGGCGACAGAAACGCTCAGGCCTGAAACGACTCCCCACCCATGCAGGTAGCGGTTATGCCTGCGATGGCGTTCGAGGTGATAAGTCTGTTCCAGCGACAGATCTTCAGCGGCAAGGAGCTTGCCGTCGAAGAAGTTGACGCGTTCAAGAGGAACTGCGTTCGACATACGACGACCTCATGGAGATGCCTCGGCATTGGCCAGTCCGAACTTCTTCGGGCTAGTGCCGAACGCGCAATGCGCGAGTATAAGCACGGCCGCCAGGCCCGGGAACCGCCCGACCTCGAGCATCCAGCGAAGACGCATGCGCGCCTATAATTCCTATCACGAAGTGCACCCCTACGATCAGTGATAGGAGACCCCCGTGCGCACGATACCGAGAGGAGCGCAAGGTTCTTTCGCCATCGACGTCACGCCTGAGCGGTTGGCCAACCGATTCAAGGACGCAACGCTTCCTCCAGTGCTGGCGACGCCAGTCATGATCATGGCGATGGAGAACGCGGCGCTCAATGCCATCAAGCCGTACTTCGAGGCTGGTGAAAGCGCAGTGGGCACGCGGGTCGACGTGCGTCACCTTGGGGCCACTCCCGTGGGCCGGCGCATCGTCGCGTTTGCCGAAGTCACCGGCGTTGTGGATAAGCACATTGAGTTTCAGGTGCGCGCGATGGATGGAGACGAGGAAATCGGCCGAGGCACGCACGAGCGAGTCGTCATCGACCTCGCCAAGTTCTCCAGGCGTCTGGCCACCAAATACGCCGACGATGCGGAATGACAATGAGCAAGCCGCCGTCCGACATTCCCCCTCCCGCTTCGAGCAGTTCCGACGTTTTCTCGGATGCTGTCTCCCCCGGCAGGCGCGACTTTTTGAAGTTGACCGCTGCGGCCGGTGCGACGTTCCTGGGTGGCTGCCTCAACGACGACGACGACCCGCAGCAGGAGCTCGGCGCCACCGCGGCATCGATCGCGAAGTTCGATCACATGGTCGTGGTCATGTTCGAGAACCGCTCGTTCGACGGCCTGCTCGGCTATTGCTACCAGGCCACGGATCCACCGCCCCGCAACCAGACGTTCAATGGACTCGCAGGCAAGGAGTACCGCAATCCGGTACCGGCGTACATCAACGACGGCAACGCCGACGTCGCGACGCGGATAAGTCCTGGCACCGAGGCCGACATGCAGAACCCGAATCCCGATCCGGGCGAGGAGTATCAGCATGTCAACACCGCGCTGTTCAGCATCGTCAACCCGATCACCAACCAGTTTCTCGATGCGGGCGCGATGCTGTCCCCGTACAACGCACCCCCGTCCGGAACGGCGGCGACGATGCAGGGTTTCGTCTGGGACTATTGCAACAACTTCGTCTCGCTCAACAAGCGCAACCCGACGTTCGAAGAATATCGGGTGATCATGGACAGCTTCAGTCCGGAGCAGCTGCCCGTGATCAACGGGCTTGCGAAGGGGTTTGCAGTCTACGACGCGTGGCTGCTCGGTGCCGACGCAGACGCTTCCCAACCGGTCCTTCTTCCACGCGTCGAGCTCATCCGGCTTCGTGGTGAACCAGGGGCAAGGGGGATACGGGAAGTGGCCGCTCTCGAACAACGCGCCGAGACCATCTTCAACCGACTGTCCGATGCCGGAAAGACCTGGCGCGTCTATTACGATGCAACGCAGATCGTGCCGATGACCGCGCTGATCCACGGCTCGATGCTGGATCAGTATTGGGACAAAAACTTCTACACGATGGACGAGTTCTACCAGGACGTCGCCAACGGGACACTACCGGCGTACGCGTTCGTCGAGCCGCGCAGCCTCTACAACAACAACGACTACCATCCGCCGGCGCCCTTGGCCCCGAACGTTCCAATCGGCGGCTGGTCGGACGTCCGCGCCGGGGATTTGCTGGCGCACGACATCTACACCGCCGTCAAGGCGAGCGTAACGATTACGGGGTCGAACGCGCTCAATACGCTGCTGCTCGTCACATTCGACGAGCATGGCAACTGCTTCGACCATGTGGCGCCACCGACGGCCACGACACCGCAAAATCCCCAGCCCGAGGGTGAGTTGAACTTTTTCTTCGATCGCCTTGGCGTGCGTGTCCCCACGATCCTGATCTCTGCATACACGGAGGCGGGCTCGGTCATCAATCGACCGATCCATCATGGCGCCGTCGTGCGCACCCTGTGCACAAAGTACAACCTCGCGCCCCTTACCGACCGGGACCACTTTGCGCCGGATCTGTCGGACGCGATCACGCTGGACGAGCCGCGCAGTCCCTCGACCTGGCCCACGCCGATTCCGCGCATTGTCCCGCCGCCTCCGCCCGGGCTCGAGCAACGCCCCCTGAACGATCTCGAGAAGACGATCGTGGGCCTCGCGATCGCCAGGTTTAGTCCGCAGCCTGGCGCGACTGCGATTCCCGCCACCCTCGGGGGTGCGCAAACGCTGTTGCGCACCCTCGTCGGAGATCGGTTCAAGCACGCGTGAGCGTTCTCCATGATCGGCGTCAATTCGTGAAATAGGCGCACACGCCTAAAAGAACCAACGCTAAAAGGACCACGATGGCCGGTGCACGCAGCGACCGCCATGACCTGTCGGTGTCGCGATGCAGGTTGATCGGCCCGCTCTCTCCGAGACTGTAGCCGCAGCGTGGGCAAACCGTCGCGGCAGTGAAGAGGAGCGGCAGCCCGCAAACTGGACATTCCATACACCAGAACTTATCGCTTTCAGTTCGACGTCATGCACGAAAGGTACGTGATACTGCCGCCAGACTTCTCGGCGAATAGGGAGGGTGCGTCGATCGCATGGCGCGTGACGCGGCCCCGAGCATGCCGAGGCCGATGAAGACCAGTGTCCAGGTACCTGGTTCGGGAATCGTCGTCAGCGTAGCCGAGAAGCTGATCGGCAACTCGCTGTCCTCCGTTCCAGATCCGCCCGTAAACGGTGGTGCGGAGAAGAAGTCGAGGTATCGAGCAGGATCGAGAAAGTCGGCGAAGAAGGGATTGGCATAGGTTCCTCCCGCGATGGCATACCCAAATCCGTTATGCGTCAACTGCGGTCCGTCGAGACCTACGAGATTGTCTACGGCAAACGGTTCGTTTCCCGGTATTGGCGTTCCCGTGGGTTGCAAGGCGGTAATCGCTGTTCCATTTCGTGTACCCGTGATGCTGGTGATGAGGTAAAAGCCCAACGCATCGGGCGTGTCGTCGGTAATGAAGCGGCCATCCGCGGTTATACCGTCGCCGGAATAGCTCCAGTTCCAATTGAGCGAGGCTTGTGCCGGGTTGACGGTCATAGCCGCCAGAACCGCGAGTGGTCCGCCAAGGCGATGGAGGAGCGACGTTACAAGAGTTGCCACACGCGCTCTCCTTCGAGTTGAGCGCGAACGCTAGGAAGCGGAGTCATGCCGCGATTCCTGAAATGTCGGCAGATCATCACCAAAGCGAACCCAGGCAAGGTCGTGACTTAGCCACGAGTGATGCGTCGGCGGAAACAGATTGGGGTCGTCGAGACTACAGGTGGTGACGTCGACGAACCCGACGCCATCGCGATGCTCGTATGTCAGGGGGCTGCCGCAACTCGCGCAGAAGGTGCGGCGCACGGGCTCGGACGAATGGAACTCCGCCGGGTGCCCCCGAAGCAGCTGAAATTGCCCGATCGAAAAAGTAACCCAGGCGACGACCGGCGACGCTGCGACGCGCCGACAGCTCTGACAATGACACACCATGCTGTTCGTAGGCACGCCACGGACGCGATAGCGAATTGCGCCGCAAATGCATCCGCCTTCAGCCTCTGAAGATGCCACTGTGCCTCCGCACCGCCGCCTGGCGTTTCATGTTAACCCCGGGAATCGCCCGGACGGCAGCGCCCCTTCGCGCGTCCGCTCGATTTCGCTGAACCCCTCCTGACGATTTGCCTGCACTGTACGCTCCGACGTAGGATCGGCGGATAGGGGTTCCCTTCCTGTCCTGGAGCAACCATGACGATCACAGGCCGATGCTTTTGTGGAGCAATTCGTTGGGAGAGCTCGGCACCGCCGGTTGTCACGCGCGTGTGCTGGTGCCGGGACTGCCAATATATCGGTGCCGGCAGCGGAACGGTCAACGCCTGCTTTCGCGTGGCGACGTTCGTGGTGCATGGCAATACCAGCGACTATCCAAGCGTCGCGGCCAGTGGCAACCAAATGCATCGGCGATTCTGTCCGACGTGTGGGACCCCGCTTTTCAGCGAGGCGGAAGCGCGGCCTCATCTGATCTTCGTGCGCGTCGGCACGTTCGAGGATCCGAATCTCGCGAATCCTGCGGTGACGATCTGGACGTCGTGTGCGCCGCGCTGGGCCAGCATCAGCCCAGAATTGCCGCAAGTGGAAAAGCAACCACCTCCAGCGGCATAACGAGGCATCCAAGCCGGGGCCCATGGATGGTTCAAACCAACCGCGGATACATACAGCCCTATTCCGAATGCAGTGTGCGCCATGAGGCTCTTGAGTCTCGCCTGCACTCGATTCGGCGCCTTCGAGGCAGCGACGCCAAGTCCGAAGGCAGGGTGCATGATGAGAAACGGCACGAATAGGGTGCCAACGCCGAAGAGGAGGGCGGGAATGAGCGTTGGCCGTATGAGCCAGCTATCGGAGACGAAAGCGACGAGCAACAGTGCGTAAAGGCCGCCAATGACGTAGTGGCCGAGCCAGCCCACCGCGCACTCAAAGCGTTTCTTCGGAGAGTCGGCAATACTCGCGTGCGTGAAGGTGCCTTGGGCCATGTAACAGAACCAGCGCCCCACCAGACAATAGTTGGCCGAAACGATGCCGAGGGCGCGCTTTAGGAAAACCGCCCAAACATCCATGAACAGGGTAGCGCCAACTCCAACGGCGATAGCGCGCAACACATTCGTTACGTCAGTGTCCGTAGGCTGCCTCGGTATCGGGCGGTGGCAATACCGGTCGCCCGCCAATTGGGTTCAAAGTGCGGATGGAAATCAGGTGTGCATTCGCGAGCAGCCGGGTAGCGCCGCTCAAAGAACCTTCCACTTGAGGAGAAGGGCGACCGCGGCGGGAACCCCAAAGAGAAGCAAGAGTATGGGCAGCTCCTCCGAAGCGGAATAGCCCGCCTTCGTAACGCCGATCCACATATTTGCGCCCGTGATGATGAGCCAAAGCATCAGGAAGGCAAACGTCGCCCAGGTCGTGGCCGAAGCAATGTTCTCGGAGAAGAGCTTTCCCAGGATGAAGACCGCAGTCAACAGCAAGAATCCAGAGGCGAGAAACAGGACCGTTCTCATGGAGTGTGTGTACCAGGTGAAAGATGGAGTACGCCGTTTGATGCGCGAGCAGCAAGCCTACCTTGCGAGCCCGTAACCACCGATGACCCTGAGTTCACGGTGCTCACCGAAGGATGCAATGAGCGGCATGGCCTTGGCTACGGCAGCCTTGACCGCAGCGAGCTGCAGGGAGGCCTTGTGGGACGCTTCGTCGTCCCACACTTCGGTGACCCAGATCGTCTGTGGATCGGTCGGGTCCTCAGCCACGACGTAGCTTCTGCAGCCAGGCATGGTCTCGACGTTGCTCAACAGTATGGCGATAAGCTCGTCGCGCTTGCCGGACGCGGCATTGAAGCTACCGATGAGACCGTACATGGGTGAGCACCTCCGTTGAGGTTCGTGTGGCGCAACCGTCGGTGCGTGCAGATGCTTGAACATGACGAACGCATCGACATAGCCTCTTGTTGGATGCTTGAACGCTTCGGGAATAATGCCTACGACGGAGAACCCAAGTTGCCGCCAGAGGCGCACAGCGCCTTCGTTTGTGGAAACAACCAGGTTGAACTGCATGGAGCGGAAGCCTGTTGCCAGCGCAACTTCTTGAGAGTGCCGGCACATGGCGGAGGCGACACCCAACCCGCGTGCAGCGGAGCTGACGACATAGCCGCAATTGCAGACGTGGCTACCTGGACCCGGCTGATTCGCCTTGAGGTAGTAGGTGCCGACCAACTCACCGTTCGGCCCATTACAGACGAAGGTTCTCGCCGGAATCTCCATCCAGGCATGATGCGACTGCTGTTCGGTGATTTCCGGCGCGTAGGTATACGTTTCCCCTGCGCGGAACACAGGTTCAAGAATTCTCCAGATTTGAGGCCAGTCGGCAGCGCTGGCTTCTCGGATCGAAATGCCCATTGGTTGATTATCGTGGCCCAACGGTCGAGTCAACTGGCGTCCCGTCACAAACGATCGCCGGAAATCGAAGCGTGTACCCTGCCGTGCGGGTGAACGCCATGCCAAGGCTTAACTATGGACCAACTCTGTGGGCCCAACCAATGTCTGCAGGCGAGAAAGCCCTGACCGGGCCCGCAGTGCAACTACCCGAGAAGTACTAACCCCGATAGCCCAGAACGCGCGCCGGCAGAAAAAGCAACGCGCGCAGCAGCGCAAGAAGTGCCTCGAAGACCAACGCCGCGAGGCGAAACGGTAGTGCGACGAGCCAGACAAGCGGTGCCAGGACAAGCACCAGTAGGGCGAGCGGCCAAGCCACTGCGAGAAGAAGAAACCAAGTCACCAACAAGAGAAGGAATTTCACGAGAGTGCTCCCAATGGGGCTAAAAACCGACCCAGGAATAGCAGATGCGCGCGCTGCACTGCGACCAAATGCGACCGCCCGTCGAAGTGTGGGTATAGACCGTCTACCGGAGCCATTTATCGATCAAGGTAATCGGCGCGCTGCGCCGAGGATCGGAAGAACGACAGGCATGGATCGGCGCGGCCGGTTGACTGCATGGGTCAAACCCCATGGCCGGCCCGGCGCGTCCTTACCCAACAAGCCAGGAGGCCAGACAAAGCCTGGATCGGTACTGCGATCAGCACGGTGGCCAGCGCGAGCCCGCCAAGGGTCGGAAAGTCGCGCGTGAAGAGCAACTCGGCGAGCGTGGCGCAAGTCAGCGTGACCGCGGAAATCGAGATGCCGCCTAAGGTCGCCAAGCGTGGGCCACCACCCGCACGGGCGACACGAAAGCCCGCCCATGCCGGTAAAACCACCCATGAGACGAGGGCAAGCGCCAAAAAGGACAATTCGTTCGAAGGGAACAGGCTCCGGACGATGAGAAACAACCCGAGTTCTACGGCTAGGGGCGGGCCGGCGGCTCGAATGAATGCCGGAGGCGTCACTGATTTTTTGGGCTCTGACGACAGAGTAACCGGCCCGTGGCCGCCGACGATCGCCCAATCGAAGGCGCATACCGGCGGATCCGGTTGAGCGCAATATCAGGCATCAGCCGTTCTGCCTTGCATGGTGCAGGAGACGCGGCGGGCAATCAACAGCGCCGATGCGAGCATCAGCATGAAGCCGGCAATCACTTCAAACCAAATCGTGGCATTGCTTGCAAGTGTGTGCTCTGAACATAGAGCAAGAGTGTAGTGAGCCAGACCATCCAATCCAAGGGCACCGTACGTGCCGACGAGGAGGACGCTGAGAACGTAGAGGCCGAAGCGGTAAAGGACGAGGCCTGCGACACCAGCGCTCGTGACTGCTGACCAGGCCAGGTAGATATCGTCACGAGTGAGCCAGGCCGGCATGTTTGGATAGTAGGCGATGAACTCGGCGTTATGCGCGAAGTGCGCAAGGCTGGCGACAAAGTACACGGCGAGGAGCGTCCAGACATGCTTGGGAAAAGATACCGCGACGACATTCCGCATCTGAATTATGCCGTTGGAAGCGACGACTTGATTTTCCGGACTGCGGCGACGTCACCAAGGAAGACCCGCAGGACGTCCTTTTCCTGCTGCGACAGTCCATTGCCTTCGAGGAGGTTGAGCTTTCCAACGATCACTTCGAGAGCTTCTGCGATGTGACCTATCTGCCTTCCGTAGCTGCCAACCTTTTCAAGCGCTTCTTGCTCCACCGCGGCATTCGCCGAAGAACCGAGGTTCACGTTGAATAGGTTGAAGGACCAGTTCGGCAAGATTGGCTGATTCAGACTAGTCGGTGCCCACTGCAGTGGCATGTAGACGATTTCCACGAGTTACTCCCTATGGCGATCCGCGACCGCGGGGTTAGGCCTCATGCTTGCTGCATCGAGCCGAAAAGAGCAGCCCTGCGATGGCCTCCCAGGAAGGCGAGGCGACGTTGCGCATCGCCTCATCGGACGCATCGTAGTACTGCTCGAGGTTTCTCGCGCAGTGGGCCAGTGCCTTCAGGAACGACTCGATGGTTGAGTTCTCCCATGCCGGGCCCGGCTCGTTGAACGATTTCACCAGCAACTCGACGAACCGGACAAAGTCGTCACGTGTGTGCAGCGAGTCGAGTGCGGCATGAAGCTCCTGCTCGGTCGGTGACATAGGTGGGATGGGGCCTTAACGCTCAAGGTAACCGGCGCCCGGCGCCGATGGGCGCGAACGAGAAAACATGAACCGACGAGTCCGCCTGACCGTAAGGCTTAGCACCCATAGGTCGGACACTATTGTTCCTTCAACCGCGCTTGCAACTCGGAGATGGATGCCGTCCATTTGTTGGGCTGGCGCGCAGCCCACAATTTTGCCAGCTCCGAAATCTCGGCGTTCGCGACCCGCATGAGCGCCGTTCGAGCACTCGGAGCGAGCGCGACCAATTGTGCCGATGGTTGATGGATGATCCAATCGCGCAACTGCGAAGGTAGCTTGGGGTTGGGACGGCCGAGCGCGGCTGCGACCACCTCGGCAGCGGCTACGGCCGCCGAACCATCAGGCGCTTCAATCGATTTATTGCGGCTGACCAGAGCGAGTGCTGCAGACACAGGTGTGACGGATTTCGCACTGGTGCATTCACTGGCCCAGTCCAGCGCATCATCGTTTTCAAAGCTCCCCTCGCCCCATGTGCCAGCATGAGCAATGCTGGTCAATAGCATCAAACTCAACGCGGCTGCACGAACCTGCATGTGGATGAGGCCTGACGTTCGGCGTGGCACGGCGGGCGAAGCCTGCCTGGGCACGTCCGTTCTATCGAGGGTTTGAGCATCACCCACCGCCGCAAATTCACAGGTGTCGGCGAACATAGACGCTGCCATCGTCGTCCTCGCGATGCACGGTGAACCCTGCGGACAGGTACAAGCCGAGAGGGCCGAAATGGTTCTCGGCGGAAGACGAAGTGTCGACTCTGGGGTTCCCTTCTGCGATGCGGAGCCCTTGCTGGCGCAGGCCGTTACAGGCCGCATCCAGCAATGCGCGCGCGATGCCGTGGCCCCGCTGACTTGGCTCCACCAAGAAGCAGATGATGGCACCCACGTGCTCGGCGTCAGGTGTCGGCTCATCATCCAGCGCGTGAAGAAGGTGGCGTGGCGCTGCGTTGCACCAGCCAACGGGAGAGCCGTCCGAATATGCGAGGTAGCCCTGCATTGACCGTCCCTGGATGCGCTCGCATGCAAGTGCGCGGTTCTCGCTTGCCGTGCGCTCCGACCATTTGATCACGGAATGGTCCTCGTAGAAGCACTGGCAGTAGCAGGATGACCATCTCGGGTTGTCCGAGAAGGCAGTGCCGTCGAAAAACTTCAGAAAGTCGGCAAGGCGCTCGGGCGACAGCGGTTTGACCTGGATCATTTCAGTGCCGCTTGCAGCGTTTCGCGGTACTTCTCATTCCTTCCGATGTCGTTGTGGCCGACACCTTCAATTCGCGTCATCGTGGCGATGCCCGGATCAAATCGGCTGAGCAACTTTGCGGTGCTGGCATGCGGTATCTCCTCGTCGTTCTCGGCTTCGATGATCGTCGTCGGAATCTTGATGCTGGGTGCGAACTTGCCGGACTCGTAGGTATCGATCGCTAGCCAACGGACCGGTAGGAACGGGTACATCTGCGCGCCAATCTCGACAATGCTGTCGTATGGCGTTATCAGGATGAGACGCGAGGCGGCGACACGGGACGCAATCTGCACGGCTACGCCGCTACCCAGGCTGCGACCGACGATTGCGATTTCCGGGTGCAGCGCGCGGACCTTCTCGATCAGCGCGAGCCCGTCAGCGACGTTGGCCCTTTCCGTGGGCTTGCCGGTGCTGCCACCGTAACCGCGGTAATGCATCAGATAGAGGGCATGGTCAGGAAAGGTGTTCACGAAGGAAGCGAGGTTCTGCGAAACGTCTTCCCCATTACCGCCGAAATAGACAATAGCCTTCGGGCCATCGTACGGCCGCACGGTAACGACGAGCTCGGCGCCGTCGACCGGCAGCCTCATGGTCGATTCCGTCGCAGTGACCATGCGCGGCTGCGGGTAGTAGAGCAACGAGCGCTGGAACACATACATCGCTGCGCACACACCTGCGTAGCCAATGAGCACAACGGCGAGGGTGATGTACACGCTACGCCTCACAAGTTCCTTCCTGCGCGTGGCTGTTCAGGACGACGCCGAATTCGTGGCGATGGCCGAGGTGCTCGAGTACCGTGGGCGACGCTGGCGAAACGGGCGCGGACCGCTCACCGACCGACTGCGGCAGAGCCGGGCGAACTGGCGGATCATAGCCCTACGCGACGGATCCGCAAGCGCTCGATCGCTAACGTCAGGAGAGGGCGGCCGCATCAGTTAACCACATGGCAAACTGATGCGCCGTCAACCCCGGAGCCGAACATGAAGTTCATGATCTTGGTCAAGTCCAACCCCGATCTCGAGGCCCGTTTGGCAGCGATGAGCGACTCGCAGATGAAGGAGCAGATGGCTGCGATGGGGGTTTTCAACGAGTAGCTCAAGAAGGCCGGCGTGATGAAGGACTGCGACGGCCTGCGCCCGAGTCGTGAGGGAAAGCGGGTGCGCTTCGACGGCAACACACGCACTGTCGTCGACGGGCCTTTCACGGGAGATCTCGTTGCCGGCTATTGGCTCTGGGAGCTGCCATCCGTCGAAGCGGCGGTTGCGTGGGTCAAGCGCTGCCCAAACCCGATGCCCGTACCGTCGGAGATCGAGATCAGGCCGATCGGGTGGCCGCGAACCGGCGCCGTGAGCGCGCGTCCCGACGCGATGCGATGTCGGGTGTCCGAGGATGTCCGCTCGATGGAAGGCTTAGGCGCCTGCTTCTCGAAGCGCGCCGGCGAGCAGAATCCGGCCGTCATGCGCCCAGTGCGGGGCTTGCGAGCATTGACTGGAACGAAGACTCGGCCCACCCATGATCGAGGTGGAAGCCTGACTCCGAATAGAACTCGTGCATGAGCAGAACGAGTGCACCGATGTCTTCAGCGCCAGCGCTTCGGACGCTGAACCTTGGCAACAATGGGCTCGGCTCGCTGCGCAAAAGGCACCTAACGTATTGGAGCGCTGCCCGCGAAGCGCGCACGTCGCCTCGAATGATCGTTAGATCCGGTGCCGTGCCACCTTACCGTGGAGCCTCGCCGACGCGAGTGTCGGTGGCCACCCAATTGGTTTCCCAGGTCTTACCGTCATCTTCCGAAAATGCCTGTTCGAAGCGGATCGAATGTTGGCGTCACGTCAGATATGACGAAGCGTACTAGAATCAGGCGTCCGTTGAATGTTTCCTTATTGAAGAACTCGCCGCGCCCGTTCTTGAACTGGCCGACCGCTGGAGTAGTAAGCGTTCCGTCTGACGAGCTCGCGAAATTAAGACTCCAAGTGCGGGTCTCGGGGTTGTACAACCGCAGGCTCAAACCCCGGAAGTGACCTCCCGGGCCATCAGCGTCGAGTTCGACGAGATTCGCGCGACCACCCCAAACGGGTCGCACCATAGTTGTGCCATCCATCTCGACCCAAATAGTGGAGCCAGTTAGCGGGCGCACGAGGCGCTTTAGATGCGTCTTCCAAGTTCCGATATGGAAGTCGAAGTCCCGCGAGCCGTCGCCAGTCGGGAGTACATCGGGGAATGCTGGTGTCGCGGCGAAGTAGGCAAGGACCGCTATCAAACGAACCAGCACGGCGGGTCTGCACGATGCCATGTGTTCCTCGCTAGGGCTAGCGATCAGGGTAACCGGCCCGCCAGGCGGACAGCGTGAAACGAGCCAACATGAGGCCGGCGCGTCTGGTTGACCGCAGGGTTAGCCGGCACTTTTCCGAGGCGCGATGTCGAAGTGCAGGACGTCTTCACGATTTCCCAGTGCTGTGTAAAGCGCGATTGCAGGTTCGTCGTCCAGATCGGCCTGCACGAAGATAGCGTAGACGCCTCTCGACGCTGCAATCTCCTTGAGCTTCTCGACAATGGCCGTGGCAACACCTTTCCGGCGGTACGGCTCGTCTACGGCAAGGTCATAGATGTAGAACTCCGAGCGGGCCTGTTCGAATTTAGGGAGAACGTACCCCGCAAGCCCGCCGATCACCTTCCTTCCCGCGAGGGCGGTGATCGCAATGAACGTCTTGCTATTGAGGAGCTTCTCGAGATAGCCGTCGTCGGGCTGGTGTGCGGAGTAGGACTCGACGTCATCGAAGGCACGGCCGAAGAGCGCGAGCAACTCGCGCATCAGTGGTACATCGTCGGGAGTCAATGCTCGAACGAGCGGGCGGTCCTTCATGACGGAGATCATCTGGTCGCTGCTATCCCGCCTGACATCCAAGGTTGCCGGCGCGTCGCGCTGACGCCAGCCAAGAAGAAGGCATGAAAGGGCGCCCGTTAACCGCGAGGTTAGGCGTCGCTTTCATTCGGTCTCCCGTCGCTCGATACCGGACAGGCTTTGGGTCCATCTCAAAGCCGAGCGACACCACTTTTGCGTTGTTGGGACGAGTGCTGCGCGCTCAGCAATACAACCCACGCGCAAACCATATGTTTTAGGATTGTCTGCGTCATAGGTGTAAAGCGGGGAACCGCAGTTCGAGCAGAACGCTTGTGCACGCCTTGAACCGTTGTCACCGAGCTTGACATAAACCGCCGGCTTTCCCGCAGCGAGCCGAAACGACCCTTCGATGGCGGGTATTGAGACGCGGTACGCTGATCCGGTGAGATTCTGACAATCCGTGCAGTGACAGATAGCGGCTCTTTCTGGATCAACAAGCGCCTCATATTTCACGCTTCCGCAGTGACAGCTTCCGTGAACCTCCATCGTTGCCTCTCTTGTGCTTGCAGACGTCTAATGTCCAGTTAACCGGCGCGCCGCCACGACATTCGCCAGCAAGGAAGACGCGTATCGGGGCGTCCGGTTGAACGCAGGGTTAGGCCGCGCAACCGGCCCGGAGCATGGCAGATCGCGCACGATCACCGGGGCTTTACCGCGGACGCGAGGATCGCGGGCATCGGAAGTTCAATTGTGCCGCGACGGTTGAAATTCTTCGCAGCCTCGCGCGCCGCGGTACGAATCGCCTCAAGTGCCTCGCTGGACTGGGCGCGAAGTACTGCTTTGATCCTTACGCCGCCGTTATAAATGGCATCGAAAAGTTCGCCTGGCGCATTGAACCGCCAAACCTGGGGAACCGACGTAGCACTAACATTCAGGAAACCGGCTTCGCGCAGCGTTCGGTCGCACTCGGCCGGATCGCTGAATCGGAAGAATGACGGCCCCTGAGGCAATTGCACCCCGGGGTTACCATGAGATTGAATGGCCTTCAGGATAATTCCAAATCCCACTGCCTCGTCGGGCTTTGCCCACACGGTGAAGGCATAACAGCCCCCGGGCTTGAGGACGCGAGCAGCCTCGGTCATCGCTCGCTCGGGTCGCGACAAGTGGAGCATTCCAAAATTCATGACTACGGCGTCAAAGCTGCCATCCCTAAACGAAAGTGCTTCCGCGTCCCCTTCTTGAAACTCAACGGCAGGATTGATCGTACGGGCATGCGCAACCATCTGAGCGGAAAAATCGACGCCCACCACCCTCGCTCCGCGTGCGGCCGCCGCAGCTGCGACATAACCCGGTCCGGTCGCAACGTCGAGGAGCAGGGCCCCGTCGCGCAGGTTCACTGCATCCAACAAGGGCCCAACCGCCTGGCGCGTGACACGCGCGAACGCGGCGTCGTATTCGGATACGTTGGACGTCCAACCAGCGTGTTCGAAGTTACGAAACGCATCGGGATCAGGGGTTTGGTTGCTGGACATTGGCCTCTCCAATTGACATGCGGCCTAACGTTCAAGGTAAGCGGCGCGCCGCGCCGAGGCTGACCGAAGATCGGGTTATGAACCGGCGCGTCCGGTTGCAGGGGTCGGCGGCAACGGGGTCCTCTTATACTTAGAAGTCAGAGTTTCCGAATCGGGCGATGCCCTGATTCATGCCAGCTGGATCAAGTACCGAGAGGTCCAGCGGCAAAGGCTCGCCTATCCAAAGGGCCTGAGACGTATGGTCTGCCAGATCATCGTTGGTCAGGCGATGGACAAGCGCCCTGAGCCTATTGACCTTGATTCGCTCAAGAACGGTGGGCAGCGCCTTCCCGTAGAAGTGAACCTCGTACTGAGGTATCGGATGCGGTCCGACTGCACGGTCCGTCATTACTCCGACGAAGATGACGTCAACTAGATCACCCGTGCCTTTCTTCGCTTGCAGTTCGGAGTGAAGTTGCTGGGCGGTGGAGCGATCGAAGGCTTCGTAGTAGATGTGAGCGTGAAAGGGTTCATTTGCGTCAGTCATCCTGATATTCCGTCGAAGGTGCAGCTATACGAAAAACAGGGTACGAGGGAGAGGGCCGGAAGCTCCTGCTGGCGGGAGAATCAGAGCGCGTTTGTTGTGGCCCGCATGATAAGCGATGAACCCCGAGCCCAAAGACAACAGCGACCTACGCGGAGGCAGGTTTCTAGAGCCCAGTTACCCGCGCTCACTCGTCGATGAATTTCCATGTGTCGGCACCATCGAAGCGGCGAACACGGACTGCAGCAATGAGCTTGGGATCGAAGTTCCCAAGATTCACACCGTGCTTGCAGCCAGGAGTTGGCTGCAGCGGCTCCCAGTGGGTCACGCACCCGCAGCGCTTGCAATGGATTGTCCGCAGAGTTCTGTCTCCCCAGATGTACTCTGCGGTAGCTCCAGGATGGCTTTGGATCTCCACTGACCCGAACTCGAAGTAGACCCACGGGCCGCCGATACGCCGGCAGAGCGAGCAGTTGCAGTCAGTGGCTACCTCTGGCGTGGACGGCAGCTTCAACCGCACTGCGCCACAGTGACATGAGCCCTCGTGCATTTTGCGGCCTCCTAAGGCGACAGAGTATGCAGGTGATGATTTTGTGACGCCTTGCGATCAAGATAACCGCTGCGCCGGCCAGATGCGCGCGAAGTTGAAGCCCTGATTCGGCGCGTCCGGTTCACCAACGAGCGATGAGCGAGGCCCGGCGTCCGGTCGACCGCTGGGTTAGGCCGCACGCGCCGCATTTGCAGCTTCCACAGATTTCGGCATTAGAAAGGCGAGAGCGGCCGCCACGACGAACAACGCCAACACATCTTCCCAAAGATGGCCAATGTGTTGCGGATTGACGATGGCTTGAACAGCCATGATTCCTCCGTGGGCGCGCGGCGCCGTTGGTAGGCGAAGACCAAAACACGAACCGGCGCGTTCGGTTGACAGTATGGTTAGGCACCATCGAAGGTGGTCACTGCGCCGCCGACGATGCCCACGGACCCCGAACAAACTCGGCCTCGCTACCGCCGGGCCACCGCGGGATGGTGGCCGCGATAATCGCAAGCGCTTCGCCGGGTGAGGCCCGAAACTGGAAGTGGGTACCTTGAGGCAGCGTGACGCACGCGCCTGGCTCGAGCACGACAACCTCCTCCCGGGTCCCTCGTTTCCGCCACAATTCTCCGCGACCGGAGAGAACGAACCATAGCTCTCCGACTGTCCGATGCACCACGGCGCGCGATGTCTCAGCTGCGGGAAGCTCGAAATGGGCCATGCTGCCGCCAGGCAAACCCAATAGAGGCCGCACAGCAGAACCGTCCGGAGCAAGCTCACTGGGACGAGTTGGCAGTTTCGAAGTCTTGAATTCGCTGAGATCTAGCATATGGGCAGCAGTGACGCCTAACCAGTAAGGTGAGCGGCACCGACGAATTGTGCGCCTGAACCTGCAACGCCGGTCGGCGTCCGGTTGACCGCCAGGTGCGCCATGTACGGCGATTGGTCACTGACATCACCGCCTTGTTGCGCGCAGCCTGTCGCAGGCCCCGTAAGAGCTGTATTGCGCTCGCGTGGCGCGCTTGTAGGCAACTACGCGCAATTGGTGGGCGCCACCGACGAGTAGGAGCCCACCGCCGACGCCGCGAAGGAGTCGGTCCACCAACGGAGACGAATAGAGCGAGAGGATGAAGCGACGACGGCGGCCCCGGTACAGACCCAGAAGCCCCGCAGCCAGAGCGATGACGGTGCGCGGTCGACGGGGGGATCGAACGGCGACATGGGTGTGCCCTATGCGTGAATTTAGCCGCGCCGCGGAGCGGCATCGCTTGAAGAATAGTTGGGCCGTGAACAGTTAGGCCGCAGCCGGTGGCTTTGGAAACGGCGCGCTGTCAAAGTAGATTTCAAGAGACGAGATCTTTTCGTTCCTTACTTTGAACACTTCGGCGACGTGGCTTTCAATTGCTGGGCCACCGGGAGGCTGGAGTTGGTATCGCGTCAGAGCGCACGCCCTGTCTCCATCAACAATCAGGTCTTTGACCTCCACCGCGGTGATCATCGAGAAGAAACGGCTAGTGGACTCCAGATATGCACTTTTCCCCATCACTTGTTTGATTGGAGTGACAAAGCTGGTGAATGCCATGCCATCAGCCAAGAATGTCTCCCAGCCACTCTTCTGCTTGAGACTATCGAAAT
>Ga0207650_10000695_pt1 | contig 26286 bp, 24 predicted proteins | sample KBSS63metaG_FD_184325 | JGI IMG/M metagenome (GOLD analysis project Ga0207650, IMG submission 184325) | Switchgrass rhizosphere microbial communities from Kellogg Biological Station, Michigan, USA - KBS S6-3 metaG (SPAdes) (version 2) | ecosystem: Host-associated > Plants > Roots > Rhizosphere...
CGGCATGCAGATCGGTATGGCAAGCGTCTGCAGGCCGCTTTCTGTGACGGCAGCGCGCAGTTCCTGCGGCTTGAGATCAAGCTTGTTCAGACGCATCTTGTTGTCGAGCTCATAGAAGGATACCGCGCTGACGAGGATAGCGTTGGCTTTGTCCTCGATCAGCGTCCGTGCCTTTGTGGAGAGCCTATCGCTGCCGATCGTCCACCAGTAGATGGCATGGCTGTCTAGCAGGATTTTCATGGTATGCGGTCATCCTTGCTGGATTTACCTTGCCAGACACCGGTATCGTCATTCCAGTCACCCGCATCGATCGCGGCTTGCTCGGCATCGGTGGCGTCGAACAGGTCGTCGGGCAGGCCACGGTGACGCAGCAGACCAAAAGGACGCTTGCCGCCGTCGGCTGCGGGTCCAATACGGGCATAGACCTCGTTTCCGCGCATGATGACGATTTCCTCGCCCTGGTTGGCGCGCTCGAGAACTTCTGCGAAATTCTTGCGGGCTTCGCTGATCTTGTAGCTTGTCTGGGGCATCGCATCTCCGAATTGTCTTTCAGGGCAATGATACCATCGCTTCGTCGAACGTACAAGTAAGACGTACATATCACCCGCGATAAGGAATACTTATCGGAGGTGAGACGGGTGGTTATGGTTAATAATTAGTTATGGAAGCAAAGCGCGAATTGGATACGGCTACGCCTGTGAAACTCAGGCTAATCAATTCCCTAACTGGCGAGAACCCGACCCAGCGACCGCGTACAAATTCGGACGGCTTACGTCTGCGATCGGCGGGGAGGGGACCTTGTGGAAGAATTCGAAGGCGGCGAGGTCGAAATGCTCGTCGCTACCCATAACGGCAATCGTCCAGAACTCCGGCGTCGCACCAAAAACTGTCGACACCCGGACGACCTCGATGTCGTTGGGCTCAAAGATCGACGAACCCTCCGCCGGCAGACGGCGGGCCCAGTAGAAGCGGTTGGGTTCCAGTTGCTCGATGCCGATCGTGTTCATGCGGCTTGCCCCCTCAGGCGTTAATGAAGGTTAGCGCAGAATTGGGGAGGAGTCTCGGGGGTGGAGGGCAATTCACAGGATTTGGCGTGAGCAATGGAGGCCCCTCTCACTGCCGCATCTGCATTAAAATAAATGCGATTGTAAAATTAAAAATACATGTGTAACTTCCGATCTAGGGTGTCGTTATGAACGAAGAGTTCACGCGCATTCTGGGATGTAGGCGAAGGAGGTTCGCCTGCAAAAAGGAGGATCATCATGAGAAGACTCGCAATACTCTTGGCCTGCGCTGCGTTTGCATTGCCTATCGCCGTCGCGGCGCAGGACGCAGCCGGAACTATCAAAAAAGATCACTATCGGTTCGTTATCGTTCCCAAAGTCGTTCATCCTTGGTTCGACAAGGTGAACAACGGCGCTCAAGCAGCTGCAGCCGCCCTCAAAGCTCAGACGGGCGCTACTATCGAGGTAATTTACTCGGCTCCGCAGTCCGCCGACGTTGTGCAGCAAAACCAGATTTTGGACAGTGCACTAGCAACACAGCCTGATGGCTTGGCAGTCGACCTTCTCGATCCGTCGGGCAACCGCGCATCTTTGGAAGAAGCGCAGTCCCAAAAAGTCCCACTGGTTCTTTTTGATTCCGTACCGCCAGAAGGCATGAAAATCACTTACATCGGTTCGGATTTCTGCGAGCAGGCAAAGATTGCCGCCCGCCGACTGGTCGAGGTACTCGGTGGACAGGGTGAAGTCGCAATCATGATGGGTGTCCCCACGGCCCCCAACCATTCCATTCGCGCCGATTGCCACAGAAAGGTGTTCGCTGAAAATCCGGGTATCAAGGTTGTTGCAGAGGGCATCGATAACGACAACATCGAGACTGCCCAGCAGCAAGCGGCTTCCATCATGCAGGCTCATCCTAACCTGAAGGGCTGGGTGGCATCCGACGCTTCGGGACCGACCGGGATTGGACAGGCAATCGTCGAAGCTGGCAAGCAGGGGAAGGTCGTCCTTGTGGGCCTCGACAACATGCCTGAGATGCTGGACATGATCCGCAAGGGTGTAGCCGACAGCTCCTCAGCCTCCCAACCCGAACTTCAGGGCTATTGGTCCGTGATGATGCTGTGGGCTCAGGCCACTGGGGCTCCCGTTCCCGGTTATGTCGACACCGGCAATGCTTTTCTCACAAAAGCGAATGTCGGCGGCTAACTTCGCCGCGCCGAAATCACCGAGCGCGGGTGATAGCCCGCGCTCTCCAACGCACCTCCATTTGCAGGTGGCATATGGCTTATCTCGAAATCAAAGGTCTCGGCCGGGACTTCCCGGGTGTCGTCGCGCTCAACGGCGTTGACCTCACGATCGAGCTTGGGCGCACCCACATTCTCGCTGGCGAAAATGGGGCCGGAAAGTCGACGCTGGTCAAAATCCTGACTGGAACAGACCGCCCCACCCGTGGCCAAGTTACTATCGATGGCCGCGATCCTGTCGTCGATCCCGCGGCTTACCGCAGCGTTGCCTATGTACCGCAGGAGCTGACACTTTTTCCGCAGATGACGGTCGCGGAAAATCTGTTCATGCCGTTCGACCGCACGGGTCATGGCGGTCCGCTCTTCAATCGACGGGTCCTGATGGAGGAAGCGCGGTCATACCTCGATCGATTTGGTATCGAAGCGAAGCCGGATGACCTCGTGGCCTACGTCTCGGTCTCGGATCAGCAGTTGCTGCAGATCGCGCGAGCTTCGACCAACAAGGACATGAAGGTCCTAATTCTCGACGAGCCTACGTCGGCGCTCACCCGTGTGGAAGTCGACCGGGTTTTCAAAGTTATTCGCGGCTTCCTCGACCGGGACCATGCGGTCGTTTTCATCAGCCATAAAATGGAAGAAGTATTCGAGATCGGCGACGACTACACCGTTCTGCGGAACGGCGAGAAGGTCGAAAGTGGCCGTGTATCGGACATCACCGAGGCTGACCTTATCCGCGCCATGTCTGGCCGACATCTCGCGATGGACGATCATTTTCGTCCGGACGGACCTGTTGGCGGTGCCATCATGCAGGTGAGGGGACTTTCCGGCTCTCGTTTCCAGGACGTCAGCTTCGACTTGCGACGCGGAGAGATATTAGGCTTTGCTGGTCTTGTCGGTGCCGGGCGTACCGAGGTCATGCAGACTATATTCGGTTACCTCAAGGCCTCAGGCGGGGACGTGGAAGTTGAAGGCAAGCAGTGGGTGCTCAACGACACCTGGCGTTCGGTAACCGGAGGGATGCTCTACCTTTCCGAGGAGCGAAAACATCATGGCATTTTCCCGATGCTATCGTTGCGGGAAAATATCGGAATTTCGCTCTTCAAGGAAACGGTCGGGTCGCTCGGAATAAGCAAAGGCCGGGAGCGCAACGCCGTTCAGAAGATTATCGATGACTTCGGCATTCGCACCTCCGGTATGGCAAAGCGGATTTCCAACCTTTCGGGCGGCAATCAACAGAAAGCCATCATTGGCCGTGCGATGGCGACACGCCCGCGCATCCTGATCTTTGACGAACCCACCAAAGGCATCGATATCAGGACGAAGGCGGAAATCTACCGAATCATGAAGGAACTGGCACAGGATGGCGTAGGCGTCGTTCTTGTCTCTTCTGAAATCAACGAACTGCGCCGTTGTGCCAGCCGCATTATCACCATGCACACCGGGCGCGTGACGGGCGAATTCAATACAGCGACGACGGATACGGAAACGCTCGTCGGCGCAATTTTCGGAACGGAGGCGAAAGCCGATGCAATCTAGCTCTTTTTCCATCCTGATACGCAATCCGCTTGCGGGGGTTTTCGTTGTCCTTGTGGTGATATTTGCGCTGTCGTCTTTGATTTCTCCGTATTTCCTCACGCCTTACAATATGTCGGTGGTGGCGCGGGGCCTGGCGTTCGTCGGATTGATCACCATCGGGCAGTCCATGCTCATGATCCTCGGAGAGTTGGACCTCTCGCTTGGCGTCATCGGCGGACTGTGCGGCGTCGTTTCGGGGATTTTCATGGTCAAGATGGGTATCAACCCGGCGCTTTCGATGGCGCTCGCGGTGGCTTTCGGTGCTTGCCTGGGTTTGCTCAACGGTCTGCTCGTTACGATGCTTCGGCTTCACTCCCTCGTCTTGACCATCGGCACGGCGGGAATCTTCGGCGGAGCGAACCTTGTGCTCACAAGGGGCGTGGCTATCACCGGCATTCCCGTTGAGGTCCAGTTTCTTGGACGCGGCAGTTTCCTCACCGTTCCTGTGCCGTTCCTCATCATGCTCGTCGCTCTTGTCGTGGCCGCATTCGTCCTCCTCAAAACGCCGTTTGGACGCTACATGTACGCGATCGGCAACAACCCGCCAGCTGCGCGAATGCTGGGCATAAAAGTCGACCGCGTTCGCTTGATAGTATTCGTTGTCGCTGGAGCGTTGTCTGCTTTGGCGGGCGTGCTGATGGTAGCCCGGCTTGGCACAGCGCAGCCTTCGATTGGTGACACCTGGGTTCTTGCCCCGATCGCAGCCGCAGTTATCGGCGGCGTCGCGACGACAGGTGGCATTGGCAGCCCGATCGGTGCGATTTTCGGAGCGGGAATAATCGCGATCATCGAAAATATCATCGTTCTATTCGGTGTGTCGCCCTACTGGCAGGGGATCGTCTCCGGCGCGATAGTCGTGCTTGCAATTTCCTTCGATGCCGTTTCTCGTCGCTATCTGCGCCGCGAAGCTATCTGACAATCATCCCGCTGTTACCCTGTGGAAGACAACATGACCAAGCAACCTAAGACGAAGAAGCTCATCAACGCGCCTGAAAATATTATTGCCGAGATGATCGAAGGCATGATTGGTGCCCATCCTGATTTGCTCAGATTAGAAGGCGAGACAGGTCGTGCCGTCGTCGCCGTGGACGGACCCCGAGACGGAAAAGTCGGAATTGTTGTCGGAGGGGGATCCGGCCACGAGCCAGCTTTTGCCGGATACGTCGGTCGTGGCCTGGCTGATGCGGCCGCAGTCGGAAACATATTCGCATCGCCTTCGCCAGTCCACATCGCAGATGCGGCACGTGCAGCCGACGGTGGCGCGGGGGTGCTGCTCCTCTATGGCAACTACACTGGAGACGTATTGAATTTCTCCATGGCAGCTGAAGAACTAGCTGCCAACGGCATGGCAGTTCGCCATGTCGCGGTAGCCGACGATGTTGCTTCGGCACCGATCGAACGGAAGTCGGAAAGACGCGGGATCGCGGGCGATTTCTTCGTCTTCAAAATCGCCGGGGCCGCAGCCGATCTCGGAGAGCCTTTGACGCGGGTGGAGGCGCTGGCGCTGGCTGCAAACGAGGCGACCCGTTCCATGGGAGTGGCCCTGGGAGCATGTTCATTGCCTCAGACCGGGCGACCTAACTTTGCTATTGGTGACGAGGATATGGAAATCGGCATGGGGCTTCACGGCGAGCCCGGAATCCGTCGACAAAAGCTGGCACCAGCCGATGAAGTCACTGATGAGCTCATGGACAGGCTCGTCGACGAACTCTCGTTGACCGCCGGTGACCGCGTGGCGGTCCTAGTAAACGGGTTGGGGTCGACCACGCACATAGAGCTCTATCTGATTTTTCGCCGGGTGAAGCAGCGCCTCGACGCCTTGGGGGTACCCATTCACGCATCGTGGGTGGGAGAGTACGCGACGTCGCTGGAAATGGCGGGAGCGTCTATTACGCTGATGAAATTGGACCCTACGCTCCAGACGCTTCTTGATCATCCCTGTAAAACAGTAGCTCTCACCGTCGGAACGGTCCACGACGGACAAGCCTCGGATGTTCGCAGTCGCAAGGCCGAAAAGCCGGTAGAAAGCGTGCGTGTCACGGAAGGCAACGCGATCCTGATTGCCGACGGCGATGTAACTCCATCGATTTTTCGGGCGATGATGATTAAGGTCGGTGAGGAAATCATCTCGGAAAAAGACTGGCTGTCGGATCTCGATGGGATCATCGGAGACGGCGATCATGGCATCACAATGGAAATCGGCTGGAAGGCCGTGCAAAGCGCGATGGAGGTTGCGCCGGAGGACGAGACAATCGATGGAACATGCAAGAGAATGGCAAAAGCTTTTCTAGACGCCGTCGGAGCCTCCTCGGGACCACTTTATGCAACCGCCTTCTTGCGTGCGGGAAGCGCCGTCGGAAATCGCCTAAATCTCGATAGCGGCGCAATGGCGGAGTGGATCGGCGCGGCCAGCCAAGGCATACGAGAGCGCGGTAGAGCGGAGCCTGGAGACAAGACAATGGTGGACGCTTGGGCTCCCGCTGCCACTGCCGCGCAATCACGGGCCAGCAAAGGCGCGTCGACGTTGGAGACCTTGAAGGCAGCCCGCGACGCCGCCGAAGAAGGAATGCGTTCCACAGCCGCCATGGAATCCAAGCGAGGCAGATCAGCCAAGCTCGGAGCCCGCTCTGTTGGACACGTCGATCCGGGAGCAGCCTCGACCTTCGTCATGCTTCGCGCAATGACGCGTGAGCTTGAGATCCACCTCGGCTAGAGCGCAACTGCTTTGCAGGGGTCGCGGCTATCGCGGCCCCTGCAAAAGCGCACTGGCAACGGATTGGTTGGTAACGAGCCTGTTCACGTAGCCGCCCCGCAGGATAGCTCTGATAATCGGAATTTTGCTCTTTCCACCTGACACTAGGATGGAAACTGGTTTTAACTTAAGCTTGTCGGGCGGCAGCGCCATGAGCGAGTCATTTAGAAAATGGTCAATAGGACGGCCTTGCGCGTCCAGAAAGCATCCAAGGAATTCGCCGACCGCGCCCAGCTTCAGGACCACGTCCAAGTGATCTTTAACCACGCGAATGTGGGTGAGCGACGTCTCCTCTTCGACCGATCCGCACGAAACCAAGCCAATGTCTGCAATCTCCGTTCGTGCAAGCACGTCCGTCAATTCGTCGTTTAGCAATAGGGCATTTCGGCTCTCGGGATTTGCGCAGTAGATTGGGGCTGCCAGATAGTGACACTCGACGCCGAGCGCACGCGCAAAGGCTGATGCGACCTCGAAAGTGTTGGTGCCTGAGCTCCGCGTAACCCCCCCCATCAGCCCGACAACCCAGCTTTCGGGTTTCGGCTTTGCGCGCAACGTGCGGACGGCGAAACTCAAGGTCCGTCCTGACCCGACACCAACGCCCATGTCGTGCTCGTGGATAAGCGTGCTTGCCATCGACCCAGCTGCCTCGCCTATGACCCTCTTCTGCTCGACGAAGTCCTCAAGATCGGGGACTACGATGGTTTCGCTCAAGCCGTAGCGTGCCGACACTGCCTGGGCCAGCGCCACGCAGTCGCTAAGGGGTAACGACACACTCACCTTGACGCTTCCGGAATCGCGGACGGAGCCGATGATTTTATTGACCTTCAGCCGGGTGATGTTCAGTTGCTGGGCAATTTCCTGCTGCGTCTGGCCGCCTATGAAATAAAGCCACGCGACCCGTGCTCGCTCTAGCTCTTCGTCGAACGGCTCCCACAACTCGGCCATAAAAATCCTTTCTCCAAACTCACTCGTCAGCCGTCTTTATTTCATCGAAAATCCGACCTCTGAGCGGCGAGTGAGTTCCCCGGACACTACGATGTACCTGACCCGCCGGGTAATGCGGACCGGTAAAAAAATTGACTTTTAATCAAAGAACAGAGACGTTCTCCGCCTTTGTTTTACCTGTCTTTCGATCCTGTCCAACCTCGAAGCTCACCTTGTCACCTTCGCGAAGAGATGTGCCGCTCCTAAGGGCTGATATGTGGACGAATACATCGCCACCGCCACTCTCCGGTGTGATGAAGCCAAATCCCTTGTCGTCGTTGAAGAATTTTACGGTGCCCGTTGGCATTGAGGTCCCTATCAATCTGTCGCTACATCTGAATTGCGCGGTACATCTACCGCGTCGGCAGTCGGCGAGCAACGCCAGTGAAGCTTGTGACCGTCAGACAAGCGAATTGCCACGCATCGTCCAGCTTTTGACAAAGAATTTAATGCTGCCGTGGTGGAATTCGTCCGCAAGCATCTAACAGCGACGAAATAGCTGCGAGGCAGCCCCGGGCTTACGTCCTAACGGCGAGTGAAGGGAGATAGACCTTTTGTCCCACGACAGACTGACGATCCGGAAGGGGTGCCGAAATTTATCGGACCGATGCGTGATGAGCTGGGCGCAGCTTAGATCATCCTCTCAACGAAAGGAGACTGGATGTTGGTTTTCACGCGGAACTGAGCCGGTTTTTCCACCGAGAAGTGAGCCACCTCTGAGTATGGTTTTCTGATCAGGGTTTGGTCAAGGGATTGGCTTTTTCTCCTCTCTTGTGTGCTGCGGCAGCCGAGCTGGCTTTGAAGCGGAAGCTGTCGTTCCCGGTTTCCAGGATGTGGCAACGATGGGTCAAACGATCGAGCAGGGCGGTCGTCATCTTAGCGTCGCCGAAGACGGTTGCCCATTCGCTGAAGCTGAGGTTGGTGGTGATCACCACGCTGGTCCGCTCGTAGAGCTTGCTCAACAGGTGGAAGAGCAGCGCCCCGCCGGACGCGCTGAAGGGAAGATATCCCAGTTCGTCCAGGATCAGCAGATCGAGGCGAACCAGCGTCTCGGCGATCTGGCCTGCCTTGCCTTTGGCCTTCTCCTGTTCGAGAGCATTGACCAGTTCGATGGTCGAGAAGAAGCGGACCTTTCGGCGATGATGCTCGATGGCCTGGATTCCAAGAGCGGTCGCGACATGCGTTTTGCCAGTGCCAGGGCCACCGATAAGGACAACGTTCTGCGCCCCATCCATGAACTCGCATCGGTGCAGTTGGCGCACGGTGGCCTCGTTGATCTCGCTGGCGGCGAAGTCGAAGCCGGAGATGTCTTTGTACGCAGGAAAGCGGGCAGCCTTCATATGATAGGCGATGGAGCGGACCTCGCGCTCGGCCATCTCGGCCTTCAGCAACTGGGATAGGATGGGCACGGCCGCATCAAAGGCAGGAGCCCCTTGCTCGATAAGGTCCGTGACGGCTTGGGCCATGCCATACATCTTCAGGCTCCGTAGCATGATGACGATGGCAGCACTTGCGGGGTCATGACGCATGGCGACCCCCTGCGATCCGGGCGCGTAGGCCATCATAGCGTTCGACATTGGCCTTGGGTTCGCGAGCCAAGATCAGCGCCTGTGGCGTATCGATGTCGGGACCATCGATTGTCTTGCCGTCGATCAGCCGATGCAGCAGGTTCAGCACATGCGTCTTGGTCGCCACCCCCGCATCCAAGGCCAGTTCCACAGCCCTGAGGACAACCTGTTCGTCGTGATGAAGGACAAGGGCAAGGATATCGGCCATCTCACGATCACCGCCGGGGCGGCGAAGCATCTGATCTTGCAACTGTCTGAAGGCCAGCGGTAACTCCAGGAAGGGTGCACCATTGCGCAGGGCACCGGGTTTGCGCTGGATGACGGCAAGGTAATGTCGCCAGTCGTAAATCGTTCGCGGCGGCTTGTCGTGGCTGCGTTCAATGACACGCTCATGCTCGCAGAGGACATTGCCCTCGGCCGCAACGACCAGTCTCTCGGGATAAATCCGCAGGCTGACGGGCCGGTTCGCAAACGATGCAGGCACACTGTAGCGGTTCCGTTCGAAGGTGATCAGGCATGTCGGCGAGACGCGCTTGCTCTGCTCGACGAAGCCGTCAAACATGGCGGGGAGCGACATCAATGCTGCCCGCTCATCAGCCCAAACATCCGCGATCGTGCCTGACAAGGTGCCATGCGGCGTCTCCCGCCACAGGGCCTGGCAATGCTGTTCCAGCCAGTCGTTCAACGCCGCCAGATCTGGAAAGTCCGGCATCTGTTGCCATAGTCGTGGTCGGGCATCCTGGACGTTTTTCTCGACCTGACCCTTCTCCCAGCCTGCCGCTGGATTGCAGAACTCAGGCGCAAAGACGTAGTGGTTCGTCATTGCGAGGAAACGGATGTTGACCTGCCGTTCCTTGCCGCGGCCGACACGATCGACCGCCGTCTTCATGTTATCGTAGATGCCGCGACCAGGTACGCCGCCAAACGCCCGGAAGCCGTGCCAGTGGGCGTCGAAGAGCATCTCATGCGTCTGGAGCAGGTAGGCCCTGACCAGAAAGGCGCGGCTGTGCGACAGCTTGATGTGAGCGACCTGTAGCTTCGTGCGCTCGCCGCCAATGACGGCATAGTCTTCACTCCAATCGAACTGGAATGCTTCACCTGGGCGGAAAGATAGCGGAACGAATATGCCGCGGCCCGCTGTCTGCTGCTCAGCCCGCCACTCTCGGGCGAATGCCGCGACCCGGCCATAGGAGCCGGTAAAGCCGAGAGACACCAGATCCGCATGAAGCTGCTTCAGCGTTCGGCGCTGCTTGCGCGACCTCCCGGCCTCGGTCTTCAGCCAGCCAGCAAGTTTGTCGGCATAGGGATCAAGCTTGCTCGGTCGTTCCGGTACCGTGAACGTCGGCTCGATCGTACCAGCGCTCAAATACTTCGCGATCGTGTTGCGTGACAGCCCGGTGCGCCGGCTGATCTCGCGGATCGACTGCTTCTCGCGCAGCGCCATCCGACGGATGATGTTTAAAAGTCCCATGTGGATCACTCCGTTGCCCCCGTCGCTCACCGCGTTGGGGGGAAGGTTCACATGGCTCAATTCTCAATGGAAATTATGCGCCTAACCGGCTCAGTTCCGCGTGGAAACCAACACATTGAAGTCCTTACCGCATCGTTCCGTCAGTCGATCTTCCTACCGGGGCTTTTGGCCCCAGGCATCACCGCGTTGCCTTTCGAGAAAGGCAGCGGATCACGCTATTCTGTAATTTTTCTCCCTAGTCATCATTGCCCAAATATTGCGCGCCATCTTTGGCGAGCGCAACAGCAGCCACCATTTTAGGCTTTCGGCCCAGAATGCTTCCCAACCAGTTATCCGGTAACACGCCCTTGCGCACGATCCAGCGGATCAGGCTTACGGCTCCCACGATGAGTAGCTTTCGGATATCGGCCTGTCCCATCTTGCTGACACCATCAAGTCGGGTCTTGCCTCCCGTGGAGTGCTGTCTGTGCACAAGGCCAAGCCAGGCAGCAAAATTTCGGCCGCTCTTAAATGCGCGAAGATCGGGAGCAAACGCGAGGATAGCTCCGGCGGTCACGGGTTCGACACCAGGAACGGTGCAAAGTCGACGCATATCTTCATTGCCTTGGTTGCGTCTCGAAGCTTCGGCATCAGCCCGACGATCTTCTCGGTCAGCAGCCTGATCTGGTCCAGGTAAAGCGCACTAATCTTTCTGACTCCCGCAGGGAGATCATTTGTCTGATCGGCCAGAATGCCCACTACCGCAGTCAGATTGGCTGGTCCTTGAGCAACGACGATCCCGAATTCGCCAAGGTGCCCACGCAATGCATTGATGAGTTGGGTGCGCTGGCGCACGAAGCACTGGTGCGTTCGAAACGCCACCGCACGCGCGTGACGTTCAGCGCTCTTGACCTCGACATAATGCATGTTCGGTCGCTGTGCAGCCTCCCCGATCGCCGCTGCATCGGCTGCGTCGTTCTTCTGTCGTTTGACAAACGGCTTCACGGAGATCGGCGGAATTAGCCGTACATTATGGCCACAGCCTTGAGCAACTTGGCTCTATCGGCAGCCTTCTAAACCTCCATCAGCAACTGGCTCAAGAGAGTGCCCGACGCACTCTCTAACCGGCCAAGATCGCGGACGCTACTCATATGGTTAGCGCTGTAGATGGTTTGCACGGACACAGCCAAACCTTGCTGCTCCAATGAAATGGCAAACTCGGTCGCCTGCTGGTGAAACGGCGGCGTCTCGTCAGCGCCGACGGCGACAACGACGCGGCAGCGGGTATCATACGAATGGGATATTGGCGAAAACGCCGCTACTTCTGTATCGGTGATCCCAATTTCTGGTGCAAGAAACGAAGCCTGCAGCGGCTTGAGATCGTAGATGCCGCCGAGAAGCAGCGCGGCGCGGACCATTGATGGCGAGGCCTGCTGGTGAAACAGGAACGTCGCCAAGTGGGCCCCGGCAGAATGCCCGCTCACCGTAAGCCGAGACGGGTCTCCGCCATAAGCAGATATGTTTTCGGCTACCCATCGCGCCGCGCGCCGTACCTGATCGACGAGCACATTCATTCTCATCTTCGGCATCAGCGAGTAGTCGATGATGACGGCGATGGCACCGGCGCGAGTGACAGTTTCTGCGACGTAGGAGTAATCCCGCTTGGAAAACATTCGCCAATAGCCGCCGTGGACAAAGATATGCACAGGTAACTTTCCACGAGAGCCTGCCGGAAAGAAGACGTCCAGCGTTTCGTCGCTACCTGTCCCGTAAGCGATATCTGCTTCCATCTGCAGCGTCTCACGTGTTCGGACGCTTGCTGCGACGATGTCCTCTACGATGGCGTCAAATTCTGCCACATGGGCTCGGATACGGAAGGGGTCGATGTCCAAATCACATCTCCTGGTTCAGAAGCTTGTCGCGATATATTTTGCTTCCATGAACTCGGCAATGCCGTGGTGCTGGCCACCTTCGCGACCGAGGCCACTCTGCTTGACTCCTCCGAACGGTGCAGCAGGGTCGGAGACAAGCCCGCGGTTGAGTGCGATCATTCCAGCTTCAATCTGCGTGGAGACGCGCAAGCCGCGAGCGAGATCGCGGGTGTAGACGTAGGCAGCAAGACCGTACTCGGTATCATTTGCACGGCTAATGGCTTCTTCCTCTGTGTTAAAGCGATAGAGAGGCGCGACCGGACCGAAGATTTCCTCATGCGCCATCTCGGAGGTGGTTGGGACATCGACCAAAACAGTTGGTGGGTAGAAGAAACCGGGTCCCTCCGGTGCTTCTCCGCCGCATAAAACGCGCGCGCCTTTCATTTTCGAATCCTCAACCAGACGGCCAATTTTTTCGACGGCTTTGCGCGTAATCATCGGCCCGCACTCGGTCGCCGCGTCAACGCCCGCACCTATCTTCAGCGCGGCCATGCGCTTTGACAGGCCAGCCGCAAAGGCATCATATATTCCGGACTGAACATAGAAGCGGTTGGCAGCGGTGCAGGCTTCCCCCGCATTGCGCATTTTCGCAATCATTGCGCCATCCAGCGAAGCTTCCAGATCCGCATCGTCAAACACCAGAAAAGGCGCGTTGCCGCCCAGTTCCATCGAACATGAGACAACGTGCTGGGCAGCTTGCGCCAGCAGCAGACGCCCAACCCCGGTAGAGCCAGTGAATGAGAGCTTTCTGACGCGAGGATCTGCAAGGACCTCCGCGGTGACGCGTCCAGGAGTGGTCGTCGTAAGGACGTTCACGACGCCTGGAGGAACTCCAGCCTCTTCGTAGATTGCCGCGAGCGCATAGGCTGTCAGCGGTGTCTCGCTTGCGGGCTTCAGGATCACCGTGCATCCGGCAGCCAAAGCAGGCGCAATTTTACGTGTCGCCATTGCTGCCGGAAAATTCCACGGCGTTATCAGCAGGCAGATACCGATCGGCTGATAGTCGACGATGATGCGGTTGGCACCTGCAGGTGCGATCCCGAATTCTCCCGTGATACGAACCGCCTCTTCCGCGTTCCATCTAAAGAATTCTGCGGCATAGGCGACCTCGCTGCGGGCATCTCGCAACGCCTTGCCGTTTTCCATTGAAATGAGAGTCGCCAGCATTTCGGAGCGCTCGATCATCAACTCGAAACACCGGCGCAGGACCTCGGAGCGACGGCGGGGAGGGGTCGCGCGCCAGGAGGGGGCCGCCGCTGCAGCCGCATCGATGCTGAGACGCGCGTCCTCGATCGTTGCGTCCGGCACGGAGGCCAGACGTTCTCCGCTCGACGGATCGACAACGTTGATCACCTGACCGCTGTGAGACGGTCGCCAGGCTCCATCGATGTAGAGGCCGCGGGACGCAGCGTCGATGTCGGGCATTTGATGGTCAGGGTGGGGTGTTTTCTGAGCGATGGTCATGGCATTCCTCGATATCAATTTGCGGACGCGGCGAGGTCGCCGTCGTAAGCTGCCTTAACAAGACGCTTCATGGCGTCGAGATCGAAAGGTCTGGGGTTGTTTTTGATCAATCTGTCGATGCCAAGAGCCTGTTCGGCAGTCCAGTCCAGCTTGTCGGAAGGAAGCCCGAGATCTGCGAGTGTGGGCGTGATCCCGATGGCAGCAAAGAGTCTGCGGACTTCTTCGATCGCAGCTTTCGCCTGGGTCTCGATTTCCACCCCAACACTGTCCAGGCCAAGGGCTGATCCGATTTCCGCCATCTCAGAGACCGAAACGGACCGGTTGTAGTTCATGACATACGGCATCATGGTCGCGACGCCGAGGCCGTGTGCGGTGTGGGTAAGCGCTCCTGCAGGATACTGAACGGCGTGCGCTGCAGCAGTCCCTGCTGTTCCAAAGGCGCAGCCGGCGGCGAGAGCACCCATCATGACGTCTGCTCGTGCATCCTGGTCATTGCCATCTTTGCAAGCTTTTTCAAGACTGCGTCCCAACAGCTTGATAGCGAGCAAGGCAAAGTGATCGGTGAGCGCGCTCTTGCCGATGAACACGTGGTTCTGTGCCAGCTCGTGGTCGTGACCACGCCGGGCAGCCGTGAACGCCTCGATAGCATGGGTAAGGGCGTCGGCACCAGCGATTGCCGTCAATCCTGACGGGCAGGTCATGGTGAGTTCCGGATCGCAGATTGCTGCCGTCGCGATCAGGTAGGGGCTCGAAATGCCTACTTTGAGCGTGCGCTCGGAATCAGAGATAACTGCGACAGGCGTTACTTCGGAGCCCGTGCCAGCTGTGGTGGGAACGGCGATAACCGGAAGGATCGGACCTGGCACTTTGAACTCGCCATAATAGTCCTGCAATCGACCGCCGTGGGTCAAAAGCAGCGCCGCACACTTCGCCATGTCCAGGCAGCTTCCGCCGCCGATGCCGATCACCATGTCGGGCTTGAACTCCCGCGCATGGTCAACGCATACCGAAACGGTCTCTTGCGGAACATCCGGCTGGACAGCGTCGTAGACCAGGATTTCGACCGATACCGTTTTAAGCGACGCGACGATATCAGCGAACATGTCCGTCCCGGAAAATCTTTCGTCAGTGCAGATCAACGCGCGTTTCCCAAGCCTTGTGGCCACCTTGGGCAAGGCGTGGCGCTGGCCTTTGCCGAAGAGGATTTCTTGCGGGAGCCGGATAGCGGCAAAAAGGGTCATCGTGCATGTCCTTTGGAGAGCGATCTTGTGAACTGGGAAAGGGCGTTGAGGTCCTGCCAAAGTTTCGGCGCGATCTCGAAGCCATGGATGAGACCCTGGGTGCGCCTGTCCGCTGCACCGTCGCCAGGTATGGCCACTGATATGCTCTCATCTGACGGGGGCGAGGCGCGGACGAGGTCCAAATAGGCGGTGAGGCGATGCATCAGTTCGGGCTGGATGCCGATGTCGATTGCAATAAAGACATCTCCCTTGTTGCAAACAGTGTCAGCATCAAGCGTGCCTCTTACGTCCGGTGCCAAAGCGGAGCCCGCCAGCGCGGCGACGAGGAGTTCCAGAGCCATGCCCAGAGCATAGCCTTTGGCGTCGCCGAACGGAGCAATCGCTCCCTTCGTGGCGCGACTTGCATCTGTCGTTGGTTGGCCTGTATCATCGCGCGCCCAGCCAAGTGGGATCGACAGGCCGTTCGCAGCGTGATGGTGAATTTTACCCATCGACACGACACCCGTGGCAAGATCGACCACCATTGGCCTGTTTGCAGTCGGAACAGCAATCGCTAAAGGATTGGTTCCAAGAACGGCCCGTGTACCGCCGAAGGGATGAACCAAAGCTTCGCTTGATGACAAGGCAATGCCGACCTGGCCACGGGTAGCGAGCCACTCCACGTAATATGCCAACATTCCCAAATGGTTCGAGTTGCGAATGCCGCATATGGCGACGCCCGTGCTTTCCGCCCTCGCACTCAATTGCTTCAGGGCTGATACAGCGACGACGGGCCCCAATCCTTTGAGTCCATCAACCTCCAGAAACGAAACAGAGCGCCAAGTCGCTTCGCCGTCGGATCGAGGATCGATCAGGCCGCGTTCGATCCGTGTCAGGATTCGGGGCAGCCTTTGAAGTCCGTGCGACGGGTGACCTTTCAGCTCTGCATCAACAAGCACCTGTGCCTGCAGGGCGGCGGACGCGGACGGTGCGTTTCGGCCTTCCAGGAGGGTCAAAGCCAAATGCAGCGCATCCTCTCGTAGAACCCTCATGAAGTCTCCAATATTAAATCCTATAGGATATGGGATTGCATATATGGCACCATCGTGTTAGCTGTCGTCCATGTCAAGAGGTTACGATATGCAGAACAAAAATTCAGCGAACCGGACGAATGCACCCGATCAAAGCGGCTTTATCCAGCGCGCCAATAGTTTGGCGGAAAGCGTGTATGAAGCGATCTTCGCTCAGCTTATGGCGCTGAAGATCTCGCCCGGAGGCCGGATATCCGTCGACAACATGGTACGGGAACTGAACGTTTCTCAGACCCCTATCCGGGAGGCGCTTGGCAGGCTCGAAGGTGAAGGGTTGGTCGTCAAGACCCATTTGATCGGTTACAGCGCCGCCCCACAAATTACCCGTCGCAGGTTCGACGAATTGTACGAACTGCGCCTGTTGCTTGAACCGGATGGTGCTGCCAAAGCGGCTGCCGGAATGGATGAGGCGAAGCTTGCATCACTTCAGGAGGCGGGTGGAGTGATGGGCCGCAGGGACGGGACCGACGAGCGCATTCGCTATTCGACGTTTGCCCGCCAGGACGCGGTTTTCCACGACAGGATAATGGAATTCGCAGGAAACGAGTTGATCCGCGAGACGCTCAATCACCAGCACACGCATTTCCATATTTTCCGCCTGATGTTCCATTCGCGGGTCACCGAGGAAGCCCTGGACGAGCATGAAGCCCTGTTAGCGGCGTTTGCTGCCGGGGATACCAACGCAGCCGAGAAAGCAATGCGGGCGCATTTGGAGCATTCGCGTGATCGCCTTCTTCCGGCGTTCGAGTGAGGACCCTTCCATGTCCACTGTTTTGAGTGTGCAACGGGAGAGGGACGACGTGAGGAGCGTTGATCGTCACGGGCATCATCCAGTCCTTCGGGCGCAGGGAATGTCGAAGGACTATGGTCCGGTCACAGTTCTTTCCGATGTCTCGCTCGATATTTTTCCTGGCGAAATTCATGCCATCATCGGAGAAAACGGCGCAGGAAAATCGACCTTCATGCGGCTGCTGTCCGGCTACGCAGAGCCGACGTCCGGGACGATGACGATCGCTGGTCTGAAGGTCGTTTTCTCAAAACCGGAGCATGCACAGCGGGCTGGGATCGTCTTGGTGCATCAGGAGATCCTGCTTGCAGATGGTCTGACGGTTGCGGAGAATTTGTTTCTCGGACGCGAGTTGATGCGCAACGGAATGGTCGACGACCGCACGATGCGGCGCCTTGCAACCGAAAAACTCTCACAGCTAGGATGTCACGTTAAGCCGAACGCATTGGTTCGAGAGATTTCGCTCGCCGATCGCCAACTGGTCCAGATCGCTCGCGCGCTTCTTGATGAGTACAAACTCGTCATTTTCGATGAGCCGACCGCAGTGCTTACGGGAGACGAAGTCGAGCGGCTTCTGGCAATCATCCTGCAGCTCAAGGAGCAGGGAGCAGCGGTTCTTTATATCAGTCACCGTCTCGACGAGGTGCAGCGTCTAGCCGATAAGGTGAGTATCCTTCGTGATGGCAAGCTCGTGGGAACGTACCCGGGGAGTGGCCTCACCCAAATGGACATGGCCCGCCTCATGGTCGGCCGGGATTTCGCGGCCCTATATCCAGGGAAAAGATCTGAAACATCGGAAGATCCATCGCTTGAGGTCCGGGGCCTGGTGGTCCCCGGCTATGCCAAGGACGTTTCCTTCACCGCACGGAAGGGCGAAATCCTCGGGTTTGCAGGTATGATAGGTGCGGGTCGAACCGAGGTGTTTGAAGGCATCATGGGACTACGAGCAGCCAGCGGATCGGTCATGCTCGACGGCAAGACTATAGACATCCGCTCGCCTCGGGCGGCCATGGACGCAGGCATCGGCTACCTCACAGAGGATCGAAAAGGAAAGGGTTTACTGCTCCACGAGCGGCTCGGGCCCAATCTGACGCTATCCTCGCTGTCGCGGTTTCACCCTGGCCTGATGATGCGCAGGGCTCGTGAGCAGACAGCGCTAGTCGACGCGGTCGATGCGTACGATATTCGGCTCAAGACGCTCGGAGTTAACGCGGGGCAACTTTCCGGAGGCAACCAGCAGAAATTACTTCTGGCGAAAGTTCTCATGACACGTCCGTCTCTTGTCGTCATCGACGAACCGACACGTGGCATCGATATCGCCAACAAAGCACAGATCTACGCCTTCATCCACCAACTAGTCGGCGAGGGCAGGACCTGCATCGTCATCTCGTCCGAAATGCAGGAGCTGATTGGGATCTGCGATCGAATCCTTGTGATGCGGGAGGGGCGGATCACGGGTGAGGTGAGCGGCGAGACAATGACGGAACATGAAATTGCTCTGCTGGCGACAAGCAATATGACGACAAGAGACAAGCGGGGATGGAAGACATGAGTGCAGTCGTAGGCTCGACGCCACTGCGGCAAGAGCGGGAATGGAACATCGGCTGGGCTGATGTGGGACCGTTTCTGGCATTGCTGGCACTGCTGGTCATAGGGTTCGTCATCAACCCTGATTTCCTCTCAGCAACCAATCTTGGAAATGTTATCACCCGAAGCGCGTTCATCGCCATTATCGCTGTAGGCGCAACGTTTGTTATCTCCTCGGGGGGACTGGATCTATCTGTCGGGTCGATGGCAGCCTTCATCACGGGCATCACCATCATGTTCATGAACAGCATGGCACCCGAATGGGGTCTCGCGGCAATTCCAGCCGGGATGGTCGTGGCGATCGTGGTTGGCACCGCTTGCGGTCTTATGAACGGCCTGATCGTCACCGTCGGCAAGATCGAACCGTTCATTGCGACGCTTGGGACGATGGGCATCTTCCGCGCATTGATCACATACATGTCGGACGGAGGCACGATCCCGATCGCCCGCAGCCTGCGTGAGGCCTATCGCCCAGTGTACTTCGGTACGATCGGCGGAGTATCGGTCCCCATCCTGATCTCGATCGCGGTCGCCGCCGTTGCATCCTTCGCTCTTTACAAAATGAAGTACGGGAGGAAGTGTGCGGCTGTAGGGGCAAACGAGGACGTCGCCCGCTATTCAGGCATCTCCATCATCAAAACCCGCACGATTGCTTACGCTATCCAGGGCACATGCGTTGCAATCGCTGCCATTTGCTACGTGCCACGTCTTGGAGCCGCGACGCCGACAACCGGGGTTCTTTGGGAGCTCCAGGTCATCACCGCCGTCGTGATCGGCGGTACGGCATTGCGCGGTGGCAAAGGCCACGTCTGGGGAACGGTCGCGGGTGCCGTCATTCTCGAGCTGATCGCAAACCTGATGGTCCTGTCCGATTTCGTCTCGGAATACCTGGTAGCCGGGGTTCAGGGCGTCATCATCATCATTGCGATGCTCATTCAAAGGTTTTCGAAATAATCCGTGTCAGGACCGCATGGATGTCTAATTTTTGGTCCAATTCTGGGAGGAATTATATGTTTAAGTCTAAATTGATTGCGGCAGCAACGATCGGGAGCTTGCTGTTCGCTGGCCAAGCGCTCGCCGCCGATAAGAAGGTTGTTGCGGTGTCGATCCCGGCAGCCGACCATGGTTGGACGGCAGGGGTAGTCTACCATGCACAGGCGGCGGCCAAGGAAATCAACGCCGCATTTCCCGGTGTTGAGGTCATCGTTAAGACCTCACCATCAGCAACCGCGCAAGTGAGTGCCTTGGAAGACTTGTCTGCTGGGCGCAAGCTCGATGCCCTGGTCATTCTGCCGTATTCCTCGGAAGAACTGACAACCCCGGTCAAGGCCGTCAAGGACGCTGGAACGTTCATCACTGTCGTCGATCGCGGTCTGAGCGACGCCACGATCCAGGACCTATACCTTGCCGGCGACAACATCGCTGTTGGCCGCAATACCGCCAAGTACATGATCGATAAACTTGGCGGCAAGGGCAATCTCGTCGTTCTGCGCGGTATCCCGACGGTCATCGACGACGAGCGCATCAAGGGCTTCAACGACGCCATCCAGGGCACGGAACTCAAAGTCCTCGACATCCAGTACGCAAACTGGAACAGCGACGAGGCCTTCAAATTGATGCAGGACTACCTTGCAAAGTATCCGCAGATCGATGCCGTCTGGGCCAACGATGATGACATGCTTCTCGGCGTACTTGAAGCTGTCAAGGAGTCGGGCCGCAAGGACATCAAGCTTGCTCTCGGCGGCAATGGCATGAAAGACATCGTCAAGAAGGTCATCGATGGAGATGCGATGACGCCAGTTGAGACGCCATATCCACCAGCGATGATCAAGACGGCAATCTACATGACCGTCGCCAATCTAATCGGGCAAGCGCCAGTGCGCGGAACCGTCAAGCTAGACGCTCCGCTGATCACCCAGGCAAATGCGAAGGAATACTATTTTCCAGATTCGCCGTTCTAACCACTAACCCACACCGGGGCGGCTCGTGCCGCCCCACTGCATGTAGCAAGAGGAGAGAAGCATGCCAGGCAAGAAAATACTGATGCTGACAGGTGAATTCACCGAAGAATACGAGATCTTCGTTTTCCAGCAGGCGATGGAAGCGATCGGCCATACCGTTCACGTCATCTGCCCGGACAAGAATGCGGGCGACCTGATCAAAACGTCGCTACACGATTTTGAGGGCGATCAGACCTACACCGAAAAGCTCGGCCATTTCTTCACGATCAACAAGACATTTTCGGAAGCCGAGAAACAACTGGACCAGTACCATGCGGTTTATGCCGCGGGCGGCCGCGGTCCGGAATACATCCGGACAGACAAGCGGGTTCAGGCCATTGTCAGGCACTTCCACGAGACGAAGAAGCCTATCTTCACGATCTGCCACGGTGTGCAAATCCTGATCGCCGTCGACGGTGTGGTTCGTGGTAAAAAGGTGGCAGCTCTTGGAGCCTGCGAGCCCGAAGTTACACTTGCTGGCGGCACCTATATCGATCTATCGCCCACAGAAGCGTATGTGGATGGCACCATGGTGTCAGCGAAGGGTTGGACCGCACTTGCAGCGTTCATCCGTGAGTGCCTGAAAGTCCTCGGGACCGAGATCCGTCACAGCGAAGACGTCGCCAAGGCTGCTTAACACTGTTCAATGTGCGATGTTCGATGATGATAATGGCCGCCCCCGGGCGGCCATTCATATTTCCCGCGAACCGCGCCAGACAGGGGTAGTTCTGAAGTTGGGCGTGTAAAAAGAGAGGCCGCTTTCCGGATGTTCTCGCGCTCGTCCGGTATGGTCCCGTAGTCCCGGAGTTTTGCGTGACGAATGAGGCGCGTCCGCTTCTGTCTCCTAGATGTTTGATCCCGGGTTTGATGGTGCAATATTTTCCTTGGAATGGAGGGAAGCGCTATGGGCCAGGTTCTACACGGGAGCGCCACTACGACAGAGGCAATCCGTAGAGGAATATAAAATGGTCAAGAGAGCCTGAGAGCGCTTTCGAGACGCTAGGGTCGGGCTGCTGGCAGGTCGGAAGCGATCTCGATGGTGTTCAGAACGGGCTTCGACGTGAAGTCGGCAGCAATCTCGGCTGCCCTTGTCGCCGCAGGCACCGAAGATGCCCGGCCGCTCAGCGTGACGCGGCCTTCCGACACGGAGACCTCGATATCCCATTCCGCGTGCCCATAGGTGTAGGCGAGGGAACACTCGATGGCGATCCGTATCGAGCAATCGCGCGACGCGGTCATGGATACGGCGGGGTAGGGCAAGAATATCATCTGGAAATCGCCTCCATTGGGCTATCGGCTCGTCACTCCCGACGAGCCGGCGATCATGCGGATTTAGGTGGCGGGCTTACTTGAGCGCGTCCTTGACGGCATCCTTACCCTTGCCAACGGTGCTCTGGACTTCGCCGGCAGCCTTGTCGACCTTGCCTTCCGCTTCCAGTCGCTCGTTGCCCGTCAGCTTGCCGACGGTTTCCTTGATCGTGCCCTTGAGTTCCTTGGCGGCACCTTCGATACGGTTCTTGTCCATAGTGGTGATCTCCTTTCAGGGATGGTTTCCGATCCTGACGCCGGTCTTGCCGGTGTCATGCTGAAGAAGATAGCGCTGGGAACTGGCCTCTTGCAGATTGGGAAATACCAGCGTGCCTAGTATCTAGTGACCTTTTTTCACGATTTTTGCGGGGTTTTTTTTGGCTGCAGTCTCAGGATTGGGCTTGGGAGATTGACCTTTCCCTCGGACGTGCCCGTGAAGCCGCGCTCTCTTGCCCAGATTACGGCTGCTGCCCGCCGGTTGACACCGATCTTTCCGTAGAGGGAGGCAACATGGTTGCGGATCGTGTTCTTCGAAAGATGCAGGTGCTCGCCCATTTCGGCGTCGCTCTGCCCGCTGCAGATCAGGCCGAGGATCTCGCGTTCCCGCTCGCTCAGCTCGAAAAGCTGTGCCGTTGGCGCACGACCGGTGGAGCTGTGCTTGAGCGTTGCCAGCCGGTCGACGATCGAGCGGCTGAACCACGAGGTATCGGTCATCACACTTTCGATGGCCTCGACCAGTTCCGCCTCGCTGCGCCGGCGCTCGGTCACGTCCTGCAGGGCCCAGATCACACATTGCTGGTCGTTGATCTCCACGCGTTCAGCGGATACCAGGCACTCCGCCGATCCCCCTGACTTCTGCTTCATCTGCATGGGCTCGTCGCGGATGAAGGTATTGTCGCGCAGCTTCTGTTCGATCGCCCGGCGCGCCGCGACATCCTCCCAGAGATGCAACTCGCCGGCGGTGCGGCCGACCACCTCCGCAGAGGCATATCCGGAGATTTGCAAAAAGGCGGCGTTGGCCTCCATGAAAACAAAGTCGTCGAGCCGCGAGATGGCCGCCGGCGCTGGAGACAGCCGGAAGGATTTCGAAAACCGCTCCTCGCTCTGACGGAGCGCATTCTGTGCCTTGCGGCGACCGTCCAGATCCGCAAATGTGAAGAGCATGCAGGGCTCCTCAACCACCGAAATGGGCTCTCCGGCCACGATCACCAGTCGGTCGCCGCCATCAGGGAGTGGTACCAGCGCTTCCCGGTGGCGGATGACGCGTCCCTCGCCCAGTTTCGTCAGCGCATCCTCGCCGGTTTCACAGTTGGCGAACAGGCCGAGGGCCTCAACGCTTTTGCCAACCACATCTTCCTTGGTAAATCCCGTCATCTCCAGAAAACCTTGGTTGACGCGAATGAAGCGGTGATCATCGAGGCGGCAGATGAGCCCGGGTGCCGGATTGGCGTTGAAGGCGCGCTCGAAGCGCTCCTCGGCCTCGAAGCGAGGTGTCTCGTCGCGCATGACCAGCACAAGCACATCGGGCTTGTCGCCGCCATCGGCTATCGCCAGGCTCCGCACCGTGTGAACCCACACCAGGTCCAGGTCCGATGACGGCGAGATTTCCACGGTCACGTCGTCGACCGTTTCACCGGAGAGCAGGCGCTCCATGGGATATTGCCCCTCTTCCAGGGGATGGTTGTTGCGGTAGCGAAGCGTGAAATTGCGGCGGTAGCCTTTCGCATCACTGCCGAGCTCATCCAGCGTTTCAATGCGGTGCATCGCCAGCGCAGCCGTGTTGGCCCAGGCAATCGATCCATCGGGATCGACGAGAATGACGCCGTCGCTGAGGCCCGCAATGACCTCCTGGAGAATGGAACGATTGACCTTCGGCGCCTGCACTTCGTCCATGTCACACTCCTCATTTTGAGGCGTGGATGTAGGAGAGTTTAGCCGCGAGGAAATAGCCTGTGCCGATCTGATTTCGTCAGTGTTCAATCACCCTGGAGTGCAAACGCAATCGCAACGACGAGTTCTTTCTGATCCATCTACTGGAGAAAAACAGTTAAACTGGCCAATGCGGCTCAGAATATGAATTCTTCCACAGCCATGTCATTTTATCAGGCACGCTGCAAAGCAGACGCTCCGAAGAAAACGACACCTGGCTCAGTCCTCAGCATATAAGGTAAATGTTTACTATGTTGCCGTAATGTATCGTGCTGGGATCATGGATCGGGGCTGACGATGAATAGCAACATATTGGTAGCGATTTCGCTGCTACTTTCTGCCGTAAGCGCCGAGGCGCAGACGATTGGTGTGTCGATGTCGAAACTCGACAAGTACAAATCGGCTTTGCTCGACGCGATCAGCGCCAGCGCTAAAGCCACGCCGGGCGTGACGGTCACAATCGAGAATGCAGATGGCAGCAACGACCGTCAGCTGGAACAACTGAAGAAATTCGCGGCCACCCAAGTGAGCGCAATCATCGTTGCGCCAGCCGACGGAGATCTTGGTCCGCAGATGACCAAGATTGCGGCGGATGCCGGCATCCCGCTGATCTACGTCAACAACGAACCCGCCAACCTCGCCGAGTTGCCAGCCGACCAGGCGGTCGTGGCTTCGAACGAGAAAGAATCAGGCACCCTGCAGGCCGCCGAGGTCTGCCGCATCATGAAGGGCAAGGGCAGGGTCGTCGTGCTGATGGGCGAGCTCTTCCATGCCGCAGCCCGCGCCCGTACTCAGGACGTCGATACTGTTTTCGCCAGGCCGGAATGCAAGGACATGAAGATCGTCGAGCGTCAGGCTGCCTATTGGTCGCGAGACTATGCCGACCAGCAGGTGACGGAATGGCTGACAGCCGGTGTCAGGTTCGACGCCGTAATTGCCAATAACGACGAGATGGCGCTGGGCGCTATCCGAGCTCTGAAGCGCAAGGGAGTATCGATGAAGGATGTTATCGTTGCCGGCGTGGACGCGACCGATGACGCCCTTGCCGCCATGACATCCGGAGATCTTGACGTCACCATCCTGCAAAGTGCGCAGGGCCAGGGCAAAACCGCCATAGAGACCGCACTCAAGCTGATTGGCAAAGAAACGGTACAACGCGAAAACTACGTTCCGTTCGAACTGGTAACGCCTCAGAACGTCACGCAATACCTGCCGAAAAGTCAGTAAGAGATCGAGGGGACACAGATCATGCAACTTTGGAAAAAACTCGGCATTCGGGCCCAGATTACGGCTGGCTTCGTGCCGTTAATCCTGCTGATGAGCCTCCTGTCACTCAACGCGATCTCGGGCATGCACAGCCTATCATCGATCTTCGCATCCTATAGAGCGACGGCCAGCCAAACCCTTTCGATCTCAGACTACTCCAACAAGCTGCACGACATCCAGATGGCTGCGGAGGCTTTCCGGTCGACGCCGAGTGATGCGGTTGCACAGCAATTCAAGACGAATGTTGCAGCGTTCCTGCAGGACGATCAGCGTTTTGCCAGCGATCCGGCCTTGCAGGCGGGGATCACGACCATTCGCCAGGACATGCAGGCCTACAGCACCGCCTTCGCGGAACTGGTGAAGCTGCAGGACAAGCGCGATGCACTAATCGCCAAGGTCACGGAGTTCGGGCCTTGGACCAGTATCGCGCTCAACGACGTTATGAGAAGCGCGTGGCGGCAGAATGACCTGGACCTCCTGAACAGGACCGCCCAGACGTTGGAAGCGCTCAATCGCAGCCTCTATTTCTCCGAACGCTTTGTGCATGCGGATGATCTGGCAGCCTATGATCTTGCCCAGTCGTCTCTCAAGGAAGCTGTCGACATGAACACGAAGTCGGCTGCGACAGCCAAGGTCGAGCTTCAGGGGAAGCGCCTTGCCGGTGCCGGCCAGTTGATGCAGAACTACACGGCCCGTCTTGGCGACGTGAAGGCAGTCCTCCTCGAAAGCAACCAGATCCGTGAAACGCGGATGAAGGCCGAAGCGGCGAAAATCGCCAGCGGCTTCCGCGATCTGCAGGCCCGTATCACCGGCGCGCAGACGTCGCTCGACGGTTCCGTCGAAAGCACCGTTGCTTCGGCGACCTCGACGACGCTCATCATCAGCGGCCTGCTGATCGTCATCGGGCTGGTCCTTTCCTATGTGCTCGGCCGTCTGATCGCATCCGCGATCAGCAAGATGGCGCAGGCCATGGAACGGCTTGCCCATGGTGATGAAAACATCAAGATCGAAGGCATCGAGCATCGACACGAGTTGGGCGCCATGGCCCGCTCGTTGCAGGTGTTCCAGCAAACTGGTCGCGCAAAGCTGGTGGCGGAAGCCGATGCCGAGCGTGCGCGGCTTGCAGCCG
>Ga0207650_10000696_pt1 | contig 26263 bp, 19 predicted proteins | sample KBSS63metaG_FD_184325 | JGI IMG/M metagenome (GOLD analysis project Ga0207650, IMG submission 184325) | Switchgrass rhizosphere microbial communities from Kellogg Biological Station, Michigan, USA - KBS S6-3 metaG (SPAdes) (version 2) | ecosystem: Host-associated > Plants > Roots > Rhizosphere...
CACTTATCAGCATGCGTCAAATGCTGGACCACGCAGCCGAGTTCGGCTACGGCGTCCCAGCCTTTAACGTCAACAACCTTGAGCAGATGCGCGCCATCATGGAAGCCGCTGACAAGACCGACTCCCCCGTGATCGTCCAGGCTTCGGCCGGTGCGCGCAAATACGCCGGCGCGCCCTTCCTGCGTCACCTGATCCTTGCTGCGATCGAAGAGTTCCCACACATCCCGGTGTGCATGCACCAGGACCACGGCACCAGCCCTGACGTGTGCCAGCGCTCCATCCAACTGGGCTTCAGCTCGGTCATGATGGACGGCTCCCTCGGCGAAGACGGCAAGACCCCGACCGACTACGAATACAACGTCCGCGTCACCCAACAAACCGTGGCCATGGCTCACGCCTGCGGCGTATCGGTTGAAGGTGAGCTGGGCTGCCTGGGTTCCCTGGAAACCGGCATGGCCGGCGAAGAAGACGGCATAGGCGCCGAAGGCGTGCTGGATCACAGCCAGATGCTGACCGACCCGGAAGAAGCCGCTGACTTCGTGAAGAAGACCCAAGTTGACGCCCTGGCCATCGCCATCGGCACCAGCCACGGCGCCTACAAGTTCACCAAGCCGCCTACCGGCGACGTGCTGGCCATCGACCGCATCAAGGAAATCCACAAGCGCATCCCTAACACCCACCTGGTGATGCACGGTTCTTCCTCGGTCCCGCAAGAGTGGCTGGCGATCATCAACCAGTACGGCGGCGACATCAAAGAAACCTACGGCGTACCGGTTGAAGAAATCGTCGAAGGCATCAAGTACGGCGTGCGCAAGGTCAACATCGACACCGACCTGCGTTTGGCGTCCACGGGTGCGATGCGCCGTTTGATGGCGACCAACCCGAGCGAGTTCGACCCGCGTAAATTCTTCGGTGCTACCGTGACTGCGATGCGGGATGTGTGTATCGCACGCTACGAAGCGTTCGGCACTGCGGGTAACGCTTCGAAGATCAAGCCGATCTCGTTGGAAGCGATGTACCAGCGTTACCTGAAAGGTGAGTTGAACGCCAAGGTGAACTGAGCCTGGGACGTTTAAAAGAAGCCCGCAGCGATGCGGGCTTTTTTATGGCTGCGATTGGGTCAGGCGGCGTTGTGGGTATCGAAACCATGGTGTGCGAGGGCCGTGTTCAGTGAGTACGTTTATCACCGCACAGTCATCCGCTATACAGCGAAGTAAAGAAGTTAAGAGTCCTTTGAAAAGTCTTCGACGCTTGTAAGTTTAAATGACGTGCGCTGTTGTCACTTTCTGCTTTGTTTGTGTGCCATTGAAGAGGCGACTTTATCGGATGTAGATGGTTTAAGGTTAGCCTTTGATTGCGCGTTGCAATCTATTTAAGGGTGAGGTTGAACGTGAGCTTTATTAAAACTACCGGTGTTGTCATGGTGTTGGTAGCAGCATTTTCAGTTGTTTCGGCCTATGCGCAGGGCCGTATATTTACCGCGTCTATTGATGAGAAAGGCACTGTCACCGCTCAATCGTCTAGGTGGTTGAAGGAGGTGAAGTTGACCGCGCAGCCTGATTACTTCTCAGAATATAAAGTCAGATTTGTTCCTGGCGTCTTTAAACAGGCACCCCGTTTTTGTACGGTCTCGGTAACAGATGTCAGTTCAAATGAGCATGTTTTTTATGGTCATGCCAAGTTGGGTGGCATGCCGAAGATTAACTACGTTAATGTAGTGACGCTCAAAGTGGGTGATAACAAGCCTGCGGGTGATTCCTCGATGGGGTTCATGTTGATGTGTGTTGAGTAAAGTGATGTAACCAAGAGGCCCCGGCGGGTTGCGGGGGCTTCTTTCATAAGTCTGGAGGGGTCAATCGTGATCTATATCCAACTTGGCAAACGTCACCCGCGCGCCCTCCTTGCTGTCCCCACTGTTGTCCTGCACATACGCCCCCGCCTTGAAGTACAGCGGCTTGGCGCCCCACGCCGCACCAATGCGCTCATTCCACTCACCGTCCGCGGCGTACACACTCAGTAACCCCGCCTTATTGAGGTTGATCACGTAGGTGAAGCTCTTCTCCAGCGGCACATTGGACGCCACGGTGATCACCCGCCCTTCGCCGTCATCCGGGCGCATGCGCACCTTGGCGACGATATTGCCGGTCTGGGTTTTTTCCTTGAATTGGTATTCCAGCTTGATCAGCGGCTTCTGGCTGTCGTACGCATGAATCTGCCCAATCACGATTTTGCCGGTAGAGGGCACCTGATTGACGGTCAGGGTGGCGCGCAGGAAGTTGTCCGCATCCGGGTAGGTCCAGTTGCGCAGGCGCCCATCGGCGTAGGTCTCGCGCAATTCGCTGCGCGGGTACACGGCATTTTCGGTGCGGGTGCCGGTGACGGGGGTCCAGAATTGCACGTTGCTGCCTTCGGCCTGGAAATACTGGTCCTTGAAGCCGCTCATCAGCTTTGGGGTCTCGATGGTGGCGGGCGGGGAGCCGACCGGAATGCTCAGGTTCCAGGTGGAAAGATCAATCATGGCGTAGGCCTTTTTACAGAGGGGTATAGGCTATGGCCCTTGGGCCAGACAGGTTCTTTATAGGCGGTAGTCCTGCGCTTGTTAATTAATCCCTGGCAAATTATTGGCGCCAAAGGAATGCCAAAAAGCCATGTTTCCCATGCGCCGTGGCCTCCAGACCCTGACCGTTAGTCGGCTTCCTGAACTTTGGCGCGATGATGGCACCGCGGTCACTTCTGATTTTCCGGAACCGAGGCTAGAGTGAGGCCTCAGTATTTGTCCGGGTTTTATACCAGAAGTGACCGGAGCAGCTCCTTCAAGGAAGAGACGTAGCATGGATTGCGCTCCACACCTAGGCGATGGCGGATCGGTTTTGCTGGTAGTCGATGACTATCCGGAAAACCTGGTCAGCATGCGTGCACTTTTAAAGCGCGAAGACTGGCAAGTGGTCACCGCCGGTTCCGGTGTGGAAGCCCTGGAGTTACTGCTCAAGCATGACGTCGACCTGGTGTTATTGGACGTGAAAATGCCCGGCATGGACGGCTTCGAGGTGGCCCGCCTGATGCGTGGCAACCAGCGCACCCGCATGACGCCGATCATCTTCCTCAGTGCCAATGCGCAATCCCCGGCCGCTGTGCTGGAGGGCTACGCCAGCGGTGCCATCGATTACCTGTTCAAACCCTTCGACCCGCATATCCTCAAGCCCAAGGTCCAGGCGTTGCTGGAGCACCAGCGTAATCGCCGTGCCTTGCAGCGCCTGAGTCATGATTTGGAGTCTGCCCGCGCCTTTAATGCGTCGGTGTTGGACAACGCCGCCGAGGGCATTCTGGTGGTGAGTGAGGAGGGCGTGATCGAGTACGCCAACCCGGCGATTTCACGCTTGCTCAATGCCACGATGGATGAGCTGCAGGGGCAAGAGTTCTTGAGCTTCCTGCAGAAACCCCATGTGCCCGCGTGGCTGGAGTCGCAGATGTATGCCGGTTACCGCGACGGCGAAACCTGGCGCCTGCATGATGCGATCTTGCGCACCGGCCGGGGCCAGCAGGTGCCGGTGGCCTTGTCCTGTGCACCGTTGCCCGCCGAACAGAAGGCCATGGTGGTGACGGTGCTGGACATGTCCGAGGTGCGCCACCTGCACCAACAACTGGAGTTCCAGGCCGTCACTGACCCGCTGACCGGGCTGCTCAATCGGCGTGGTTTCTATCAGGCGGTGGAGAACACCCTGCTGCGCAGCGAGCGGGTAGAGCAATCGCTGGTATTGCTCTACCTGGACCTTGACGGCTTCAAGCGGGTCAATGATTCCCTGGGCCATGACGCCGGCGACCGGGTATTGCGCTGGGTCTCGGAGCAGTTACAGGGTTGCCTGCGCTCCTATGACATTCTGGGGCGGATGGGCGGGGACGAATTCACCGCGCTTTTAGAGCTGGAGTTCCCCGAGCAAGCGGCGAAGATCGCGGAAAAACTGATCGAACGCGTGTCGATCTGCCAGCAGGTGGAGGGCCTGGATGTGATGCTAGGCGTCAGCATCGGCATCGCCACGTTCCCGGATTGCGGCTCGGATTTGAACGGCCTGCTGCGCGCGGCTGACATCGCCATGTACGAAGCCAAGCGTGCGGGCCGCCAGCAATATCGCTATTACGACCAGGAAATGAACGGCCGCGCCCGTTCGCGCCTGATGCTGGAAGACAGCGTGCGCACGGCGATTCAAAACAAGGATTTCACCTTGGTCTACCAGCCCCAGGTTTCCCTGGCGGACGGGCGTTTGCGCGGTGTAGAGGCGCTGTTGCGCTGGCAGCATCCGAGTGTTGGCGATGTGCCGCCAGGGCTGTTCTTGCCATTGCTGGAGGAGGCGCGCTTGATCAGCCAGCTGAGTAGCTGGATTTACCAACAGGTCGCCGCCCAGCGCCTGGCCTGGCAAGCTACCTTCGATCAGGAACTGGTGCTGAGCGTGAGCTTGAGCAGCCATCAGTTCAATATGCCCAACCTGGCGGCCCAACTGCAGCAGGTGCTTGAGCGCCATGGGTTGCAGGGGCGCCAGTTGGAGGTGGAAATCAGCGAAGACAGCCTGACGAGTAACCTGGAAGAGTCCGGCAAGCAGCTGAAGTTATTGCGCCAGATCGGTGTGCGGATTGCCCTGGATGACTTCGGTTCGGGCAACTGTTCCCTGGCCCATCTGCGCGACCTGGCCTTCGACACCCTCAAGCTCGACCCGCAGTTGATCGCCCGCCTGCCGGGCTCGGCACGGGAGGCGGTGATGGCGCGCAGTATCATCGAGCTGTGCGGGCATTTTGATGTGCTCGTGGTCGCCGAAGGTGTGGAAACCTCGGAGCAAGCCCAATGGCTCAAGGCCAATGGTTGCGCGTATATCCAGGGCCCGTGGGCGGCGCAGCCGATGGTGGCCGAGGACGTGGTGGACTGGTCACGCGCCCGCGTGCGTTGAATTCGTTACACTGGCGACCCTCCGAACCCTGTTGCCGAGCCCCATGACCGCGCTGAAATACCTCCAGGCTTATCCCGCAGCCCTCCAAGAACAAGTGCGCCAGATGATCGCCAAGGATCAGTTGGGCGCTTACCTGGAACAGCGTTACCCCGAGCGCCACGCGGTGCAGAGCGACAAGGCCCTGTACGCCTACGCCCTGGCCTTGAAGCAGGAGCACCTGCGCAACGCGCCGGCCATCGACAAAGTGCTGTTTGATAACCGCCTGGACCTGACCCACCGCGCCCTCGGCCTGCACACTACGATTTCGCGGGTGCAGGGCGGCAATCTTAAATCCAAGAAAGAGATCCGCATTGCGGCGCTGTTCAAGGAGGCCGCGCCCGAGTTCCTGCGCATGATCGTGGTCCACGAACTGGCGCACTTCAAGGAGTCGGACCACAACAAGGCGTTCTACAAACTCTGTGAGTACATGATGCCGGGCTACCATCAGGTGGAATTCGACCTGCGGGTCTACCTCACGTACCGCGACCTGCAGGGCAAACCCTGACCGCACAAGGCGACCGACCATGGATGTGAGCAAGACCAAGAGCAGCTTCTACCGCCGCCTGTATGTGGCGTACCTGATCGACAGCGGCCATGCGAGCAGCGTCCCGGCGCTGACCGACGCCACGGGCATGCCTCGGCGTACGGCCCAGGATACGATTGCGGCATTGGCCGACTTGGATATCGTGTGTGAGTTCGAACAGGAAGACGGCGCCCGCAACCACGCCGGGCACTATCGGATTCGCAGCTGGGGGGCGATTGATCGGCGGTGGATCGAGGCGAATCTGGTTTCGGTGAAGCAGGTGTTGGGGTATCCCTGACGTCCTTCGGTGATTGGGCTGACGCGAAGAGGTCCTCAAGCGCGCCGCATTCCAATATGTGGAATGTCATCTTCCAAATATTCCTCCCCCGCCACCACGAACCCATACCGTCCGTAGTACCCCTGCAAATGCGCCTGGGCTGAGAGGAATATCGGCGTCTGCGGCCATATATCGGCAATCCGCTCTAGCGTCTCTTCCATCATCCGATGCCCCAGCCCGGTGCCGCGCGCCACGGGCGCCACAATCACTCGGCCGATCACCACATCGCCGCCCTGGGACTCCGGGTCCAGCAGGCGCAGGTACGCCACGAGTTGATCATCCTGCCAGGCCATCAGGTGGTGGGTGTCGCCCGACAAGTCCTGCCCGTCAAGATCCTGGTAAAGGCATTTTTGCTCCACGACAAAGACCTCGTTGCGCAGGCGCAGGATGGCGTAAAGCTGTTCCTTGCCCAGGTCATCGTGATGTTTGCAGACCCATTCAACTGTCATGGCGTGTTCTCTTATCAATGTCTGTTCCGGATAGTAAGCGCAGCCGGCAATGCTGTCTAAGTGAGCTATTTTTGTGAGTGAAATCAAATTGCCATCATTGAGTGCGTTTGCCGTCGGCTTCTTTGTGTAATCTGAGCTACTGTTAGAACCTCGGGCCCCGCCTGGGCTAAGGCCACCGCCTGCCTGTCAAGGATTTTGAGCATGCCGCGATTCTCTCGTGCCGTTGCTTTGATTGGAGTGTTGTTGCTGGCGACGCCTGCGTTCGCACAGCGCCTGCGCCTGGTAGCGGATGCCTGGCCACCGTTTACCGATTCCACCCTGATCAACGGCGGGCTGGCCACGGACATCGTCAGCACCGCCTTGGCCCGTGCGGGCTATGCGAGTGATTTTGAACAGGTGCCGTGGGCCCGTGCGCTGATGGGCGTGGGCGATGGGCGCTATGACGTGCTGGTTAACGCCTGGTATGACGATGCCCGCACACAGCTGGGGCAGTTCTCCGGCGAATACCTGCTCAACCGCGTGCGCTTCATCAAGCGCCGCGACGATCCCATCGAGTTCCAGAACCTCGCGCAACTGCACGACTACCCCATCGCCGTGGTGCGCGGGTATGCCTATTCGGCGGCGTTCGACGGGGACCCTCAGCTACAGAAAGTCCCTGTGCATAACTTCGCCATGGCGGTGCGCATGCTCGCGGCGCAGCGGGTGCGGCTGACGTTGGAGGATGAATATGTGGCGCGCTATTACCTGTCCCGTGAATCGGCGCGGGTGCGCAATGCGGTGGAGTTTTTACCCCAGCCGCTGAGCGAAAACAGCCTGCATATCCTGGTCAGCCTGAAACACCCGGAGCATGAGCAGATCGTCGCTGCCTTTGACCGAGAGATTGTCAAGATGAAGGCTGATGGCAGTTATGCGCGGTTGATGAAGCAGCACGGGATGTAGTGGTCTTGAGGGCCTCTTCGCGAGCAAGCCCCCTCCCACATTTAACCGCGTACATCCATTGGGAAGGCGGTCGAATGTGGGAGGGGGCTTGCTCCCGATAGCGGGCTAAGCCGCGCGGGTGTCCTTGATCAAATGCGCCGCCAGCGTGCGCAACGGCCCCAACTGGCGACAAATCAACGCCAGTTGCGTCTGCACCAACCGTTGCCCTTCATCAATCTCATCCGGCATCTGCTCCAGGTCCGCCGCCAGTGCTTCCTCGGCATCGCTCTGAATCGCAATCGGCTGCTTGTTGGCCAGCCCGCTGGCAATGTCATCGATGCTCGCCGCCAAGGTATTACCGGCGCCTTCGATCAAGTGCTCACGCACCTCGGCCGGCAGTTGGGTTTCCCGATGCGCACCCAACCCTGACAAGTAGCTGAGCAATGTGTGCGACAGCACCAGGAAACGGAAGCCTACGTCCGCCTCCTTCCGGAAGTGCCCTGGCTCCATCAACATGTTCGCCAAGGTGGTGGACAGCGCCGCATCGGCGTTGTGTGCGTTGCGCCGGGCCAGGCGGTAGGCCAGGTCGTCGCTCTTGCCGGCGGCGTATTGCTGCATGATCTGGCGCAGGTAGATGCTGTTGCAGGTCAGGGTGTTGGCCAGCACTTTGTTCAGGCGCCGGCCTTGCCAGTCCGGCAGGAACAGGAACACCGCCAGGCCCGCAATCAAGCTGCCGAGCAAGGTATCGAACAGGCGTGGCAGGAACAGCCCATAGCCATCGCCGACCTGGTTGAAGCAGAACAGCACCATCAAGGTGATGGCGGCGGTGGCCAGGGTGTAGCGGGTAGTGCGGTTGATAAAGAACACCAGGCCGGCGGCGATGGCGAACATCGACTGCACCAGGGGGCTCGGGAACAGGTCGAACAGCGCCCAGGCCACGGTGAGGCCGATGGCGGTGCCGATGATCCGCTGGCCGAGCTTGCGCCGGGTAGCACCGTAGTTCGGTTGGCACACGAACAGCGTAGTGAGGATGATCCAGTAGCCTTGGGAGGCGTGGATCGCATGCAGCATGCCGTAGCCGACGGTCAGCGCCAGCGACAGGCGCAGCGCATGGCGGAACAGCAGCGAGGTCGGCGTCATCTGCGTGCGCAGGCGCGTCCACATTTCCTTGAGGTTGCGCGGGGCGCGGTCCAGCAGGTTGCTGTCGGTGGCGTCCGCCAGGCTGTCGGGGTTGCTGGCGTCGCCCAGCAGGCGATCCAGCGTGGACAGGTTGGCCGCGAGGGCACGCAACGAGCGCAGCAGGCCGCGCCAGGCCGGGTTGCTCTGGATGCGCAGGTGTTCCAGGGACGCGTTCAGGTCGCCGAGGGCTTCGGCGAAGCTGTCGTCATAGATGAACGGCTGGCGCAATTGAATCGATTCGGCCAGGGCCTGGCAGGCCTTGCCCTGCTGGCGCAACAGGCGCTGGCAACGGAACAGCACGTCGCTGTGGAAGAAGGCCTCGGCCAGCGCGTTGTAGGGGTAGTGGGACGAGCTGGCGCGTTCGTGGATGTCCTGGGCGAGGAAATACAGCTTCAGGTAGCGGCTGACTTTCGAGCCGGGGCGACCATTGCCTACGCGGTGCAGGATGATTTCCTTCGCCGCGTTGAGCGCCGCCACCACCCGGCCGTTCTGCTGCGCCAGTTCCAGGCGCCGCGCTTCCACATCCAGTTGGCGGATCGGTTCGAACAACGACGACTTGAGCTTGAGGTAACGCCCCAATTCGCGAAACAACCGCGCCAGGCTCTGTTGCACCGGCTGGTTGGAAAACAGCGCCTGCCACAGCACCGACAGCACGCCGTACCAGGCGGCACCGGCCACCAGCAGCAGCGGTTCATGCCAGAAATCGGAGACCGCGCCACCGCGCTGGTCCACGCCGATCATGGTGTACACCGACAGAATCAGCGTCGCCGAGGCAATCGCGCCATAGCGTTCGCCCAAGGCGCCCAGCATGGTCAGGCAGAAGGTGGCCAGGGCCAGGGAGATCGCGAAGATCCAGGGATAAGGGAACAGCAGCTCCACCGACAGTGCGGCGATGCTGAAACACACCAGCGTGACTGCCAGGGCGTTGAGGCGACCTTGCCAGCTGTCATCGGTCTCGGCCAGGGCGCTGGCAATAATCCCCAGGAACAGTGGGATCAGCAGCGTCATTTCATCTTGGTACCAGCACAGCGCCATGCTGCCGGTGAGGGCGATGAATACCCGAATGCTGTAGCTGAATTTATCCAGCGCCCACAGGCGCCGCATGGACTGCTTGAACGAGGTCGATGACATGAAGGCTGGAGTCTTCCGGGACGATGCCGCTAAATTGAGCTATCAAGGACGCCACGGCAAGCGTGGCGATCACATCAATTCGCAAAATATCTCCCAGACACACCCTAAACCAAATGTGGGAGGGGGCTTGCCCCCGATAGCAGTGTGTCAGTCAGTACATCTGTTACTGATACACCGCAATCGGGGGCAAGCCCCCTCCCACATTTTGACCGAGTGCATCTTTCAGTCAGGCGTATTGTGCGGCTGCGTAGCCCGACGCCCACGCCCACTGGAAATTGAACCCGCCCAGGTGGCCGGTCACATCCAGCACTTCACCGATAAAGTACAACCCCGGGCTTTTCAGCGATTCCATGGTCTTGGACGACACTTCTCGCGTGTCCACGCCACCCAGGGTCACCTCGGCGGTGCGATAGCCCTCGGTGCCCGCCGGCACCAGTTGCCAGTTGCCGAGTTTCTGCGCGATGTCGGCGATTTCAGCGTGGGTGTACTGCTTCATCGGCTTGGACACAAACCAGCTGTCCGCCAGCAGGTTGGCCATTTTCTTGGTGAAGATCTCACCCAGCAGGGTTTTCAGCTCGCTGTTCGGACGCTCGGCCTGTTGCTGTTGCAGCCAGGTGTGAGCGTCATGGTCGGGCAGCAGGTTGATCTCCACGGTGTCGCCGGGTTCCCAGTACGAGGAGATCTGCAAGATCGCCGGCCCGCTCAGGCCACGGTGGGTAAACAGGATGTTCTCGCGAAAGCTCTGGCCGTTGCAGCTCACCAGACAATCCACCGACGTACCGGACAGCTCGCCGCACAGGTCCTTGAGCTGGTCAGTGATGGTGAACGGTACCAGCCCGGCGCGGGTCGGTAGCAGTTCATGGCCGAATTGCTTGGCCACCTGGTAACCAAAGCCGGTGGCGCCCAGGGTCGGAATCGACAGGCCGCCCGTGGCGATCACCAGGGATTCGCAGCGCAGTTCACCCAAGGTGGTTTGCAACTGATAACCGGCGTCCAGCTTGGCAATCTCCTGGACCGACGTGTCCAGGTGCATGCTCACACCGACCTGAATGCATTCATCGAGCAGCATGCCGAGAATGTCGCTGGATTTGTTATCGCAGAACAGCTGGCCGAGCTTCTTCTCGTGGTACGGCACGCCGTGCTTGGCCACCAGCCCGATGAAATCCCACTGGGTGTAGCGGGCCAGGGCGGATTTACAGAAGTGTTCGTTGTGCGAAAGGAAATTGGCCGGCTCGGTGTACATATTGGTGAAATTGCAGCGGCCACCGCCGGACATCAGGATCTTTTTGCCGGCCTTGTTCGCATGGTCGATCAACATCACCTTGCGCCCACGCCCGGCGGCGGTCAGTGCACACATCAAGCCTGCGGCGCCGGCGCCAATGATCACAACTTCGGTCGAGCGCACTGCAATGTCCTCATACACGTTCTAATTTGAAATACAGTCAAATGTGGGAGGGGGCTGTTGTGGTGAGCGGGCTTGCCCCGCGCTGGAGTGCGTAGCGCTCCCAAGATTTTGGGGCTGCTTCGCAACCCAGCGCGGGGCAAGCCCGCTCACCACAGCAAGCCAGCCCCCACATTGGATCTCCATTGAATGGGAGATCGTGTTACAGGATCCGCACGCGCAACGACCGGCCTTTGATCTTGCCGTCGTTCAAACGCTGCAACGCCTGCTTGGCGATCCCGCGTTCCACGGCCACGAACGCCTGGAAGTCAAAGATCGCGATCTTGCCGACCTGGGCACCGGGGATACCGGCTTCACCGGTCAAGGCGCCGAGGATATCGCCCGGACGAACCTTGTCTTTACGCCCGGCAGCGATGCACAAGGTGCTCATCTGCGGCAGCAGCGGGCCACCGCTTTGCGGCTTGAGGTTGTCCAGTTGGTCCCAGTTCAGCGGCGACTTCTGCAGTTGCTCGATGGCCTGGGCGCGGTGTGCTTCAGACGGGGCGACCAGGCTGATGGCAATCCCGGTCTCACCGGCACGACCGGTACGGCCGACGCGGTGGATGTGGATTTCCGAATCGCGGGCCAGTTCGACGTTGATCACCATGTCCAGCGAGTCGATGTCCAAGCCACGGGCGGCGACGTCGGTGGCCACCAGCACGGACGTGCTGCGGTTGGCGAACATCGCCAGTACCTGGTCACGGTCGCGCTGTTCCAGGTCACCATGCAGGCCGACGGCGGAAATACCCTTGGCGGTCAGGTGATCCACGGTTTCCTGCACTTGCTGCTTGGTGAAGCAGAAGGCGACGCAGGAGGCCGGGCGGAAGTGCGCCAGGACCTTGGTCACGGCTTCCATGCGCTCTTCCGGCGAGATCTCGTAGAAACGCTGCTCGATCTGGTCATCGGAGTGGAACGCTTCGGCCTTCACTTGCTGCGGCGCGCGCATGAACTTCGAGGCCAGCTGTTTGATGCTCACCGGGTAGGTGGCCGAGAACAGCAGGGTCTGGCGGCGCGGCGGGGTCTTGCTGATGATGTCTTCGATGGCGTCGTAGAAGCCCATGTCGAGCATGCGGTCGGCTTCGTCGAGAATCAGCGTGTTAAGGCCATCCAGCACCAGCGAACCTTTGCGCAGGTGCTGCTGGATACGGCCCGGCGTGCCGACGATGACGTGGGCACCGTGTTCCAGGGAGGCGATCTGCGGGCCGAGGGACACGCCGCCGCACAGGGTCAGCACCTTGATGTTGTCTTCGGCGCGGGCCAGGCGACGGATTTCCTTGGCGACCTGGTCGGCCAGCTCACGGGTCGGGCACATGACCAGGGCCTGGCAGCCGAAGTAGCGCGGGTTGATCGGGTTCAACAGGCCGATGCCGAACGCAGCGGTCTTGCCGCTGCCGGTCTTGGCCTGCGCAATCAGGTCCAGCCCTTTGAGGATCACCGGCAAGCTTTGCGCCTGGATCTGCGTCATCTCGACATAACCCAGCGAGTCGAGGTTAGCCAGCATGGCGGCGGACAGGGGCAAAGTATTAAAAGCGGTGGCGATGGTAGTCACGGGACTGGCTCTGCAAAACAAAATGTCGCGCAGTGTACCAGTCTCGTGGGAATTTCCCTGCAAGTTCTAGACGAGAAGCCTGTCAGTGCTCAATGTCGTGCTCACGGCTGACCACACGTTTGCCGTCTTTTGGCGACAGTTGCAGGAAGATCGCCGCCGCCAGCATCGCCATGATGCCTACTGTGAGGAAGGTCAACTGGAACGCGCCAAGCACGCTTTCTACCCCGTCATTGCCCGTTTCGGCGGTAAATCCGCCCAGCAGTGCACCGGCGCACGCCACCCCGAGGCTCAGCGACAATTGCGCCACCACCGAGAGCAAACTGTTGCCGCTGCTGGCCTGGGCATCATCGAGGTCGATCAGGGTGACGGTGTTCATCGCGGTAAATTGCAGGGAGTTGATCGCCCCCAGTACCGCCAGCATGCACAACAGCAGCGGGTAGGGCGTGTGCTCGCTGACCAGGCCCATGCTGGCGAGCATGATGCCCAGCGCCAGGGTGTTGCCGGTGAGCACGATGCGGTAGCCGAGGCGTTCGATCAGCGTGCGGGCGATGGATTTGGCAAACATCGCCGCCGCTGCCAGGGGCAACATGCTCATGCCCGCTTCGGACGGCGAGTAACCCAGCGCGACCTGCAACAGCAGCGGCACCAGGAACGGCAGCGCGCCGCTGCCCAGGCGCGCGAACAGGTTACCCAGAATGCCCACGGCGAAGGTGCGCGTCTTGAACAGCACCGGCGAAAACAACGGGTTGTCGATATGCCCGGCGCGCAGCCAATACGCCGCCAGGCACGCCAGCCCACCGAACAGCAACAACATCACCCGCAGGTGCGGCAGGTGCAGTTCGCCCAGGCCTTCCATGGCGATGGTGATCAGCACCATCGCCGCGCCAAACAACAGAAAGCCGATACCGTCGAAGCGCGTGCGTTCACTGCCCCGCAGGTCGGGGATCAGTTTCCACACGGCATAACAACCGACCATGCCCACCGGCAGGTTGATCAGGAAGATCCAGTGCCAGGTCAGGTATTGCACCATCCAGCCGCCCATGGTCGGGCCGAGCAACGGGCCGAGCAGGCCGGGGATGGTAATGAACCCCATGATGCGCACCAGCTCGGAGCGGGGGTAGGCACGCAGCACCACCAGTCGCCCCACCGGCAGCATCAGCGCGCCGCCCAACCCTTGGATCACCCGTGCGCCCACCAGCATGGTCAAGCTGCTGGACAAGGCGCACAGCAGCGAGCCAATGCTGAACAGCATGATTGCGCCAAAGAAGATTTTCTTGGTGCCGAAGCGGTCGGCGATCCAGCCCGAGGCCGGGATCAGCAAGGCGACGGTTAGCATGTACGCGATCACCACCCCTTGCATGCGCAGCGGGTTTTCCGCGAGGTCCCGGGCCATGGCCGGCAATGCCGTGTTGAGGATCGTCCCGTCCAGCGACTGCATGAAGAAGGCAATCGCGACCACCCAGGGGAGCCAGCGGGCGGTCTTGGCATCGAGCGGGACGCGATTCGGCATGGAAAACCTTTTTGTTAGCAGGCTATGTGTTGGCGATTATGCGCCATCCGTCGCTCCTTTTCCCACTGGCGATTCGTCTAAATCCGAAAACGCGGCGTGCTCACCCACCAGGAAATCCAACAACGCCCGGTGTACCGCCAGCGCGGCCTCGCGGGACTCCAAGTCGAGCAAGTGGCCGGTATGTTCGGCCACGGCAAAGCTGCTGCGACCCACGTATTGCTGGAACACCTTTGCCTCGGCGGCCGGGGTGTATTCGTCCAGTGCACCGTTGAGGAAGTGCACCGGTGTTTCAATCTGCTTGAGTGCCGGCAGGTAGTTGCCATCGCCCAAGGCCAGCACCTGGTGGATATGAAAACGCGCCTGGCGGTATTCGGTGGTGGCCATGGTCGACAGGTGCCGGTGGTTGTTGCGCTTGAGCCGGGATGACAGGTATTTGCCCACGGTCTCGTTGAGCAAGTGGCCGACGGCGGATTTGTCATCCGCTTCGATCAGCACGCGTACACGCTCCACATAGTCGAGCATCGCCTGGTTGAGGTTGGGCGCCAGGGCCATCACCACCGAGCTTTCAATGGAGGGCGGGTTATGCGCCAGGGTCAGTAGGGTCGAGATACCGCCCCACGACGCCGACACCAGATGGTTGACCTGGAAGCGCTCCACCAGGGCGCGCAGGATTTGCACTTCGTCGTCCTTCGTGACCAGGTCCAGGTCAGTATTGTGTTCGCGGGAATAGCCGGAGAACGGCAGGTCGAACAGCAACACATTGAAATGCTCGGCCAGGCATTTGCTGGTGCGGGCAAAGGAGCGTGTGGTGGACAGCGCGCCATTGACCATCAGCACGGTCTTTCTTTGCGGATTGTTTCCCAGCTGCTCAACATGAACGTTGTAGTGCTTGAACAGCTTTTCAATGACAAAACTTCCATGGTTCATGTCAACGCTCCAGCTTGCCCTTCCCGGGCAAGGTCGTGCTCTCGTGGGGGGAGTGGCGGGGTGCCACCAACCGTTATAACGAGGTTTTTTGCAGGCGACAACAGGCTGCCCCGTGCAGACTGGGCAGACGAGAATTGACCGTAGGAAAGTGTAAAGCGAAGGTGTATGAACCCAGCACGGAGCAATGTGGAAGGGGCTTGCCCCCTCCCACAGGGACCTGCTGTGTTTAAAGGGTGAGGGTCAGGCGTTTGACCAGGGCGCCCGGCAGCAGGTTGGAGGCCGTGTTGCGCTGGCTGTAAGTACTGGCCGACAGCAGCAGTTCCCGATCCGCTGTCAGCGCTTCCAACTGCGACCCCAGCAGTTGGTAGACGCTGTCATCAAAGCGCATGGTGCTGACCGGCGCTTTGATCTCGCCGTCTTCCACCCAGAAGGTGGCGAAGCGTGTCATGCCGGTAAGACGCGCCGCCGGGAGGTCGGAGTAGTTCAGGTACCACAGGTTGCTGATGTACAGCCCGGTGCCCAACTGTTTGAGGATGTCGGCCTGGGCCAGGTTGCCCGCCGCTATTTGCAGGGCGCTGGGCGATTCATCACGGCTGGCGCCGTTGGCGCTGAGGCCGTATTCGGCGGCGCTGCGTGAGTTCACCAATTGGCCGTCGGCTTTGCCGGCGCTGATCAGCGTGACATCGCCCCGTGGGTAGCCTTCGGTGGAAAACGCCTGGCTCAATGAGCCGCTGATCTGCTCTTTCACCGTCACCAACGGGCTCAGGGACTGTTCACCGGAATACAGCTTTTGCAGCGAGCTGCCTTTGCTGGCGATGGCCTGGGCGGAAAACCCACCCCAGGTGATGATGCTGATGATTTCTTCCAGTGCCGCCGGCGCGAGGTAGGCGCGGTATTGCCCAGGTGCCAGTTTGTGCAGCGGGCGGCCAAGGAATTCCAGCTGTTCACGGGCGAGTTGGAAGCGACGGGCGAATTCGGCACTGTCCCATTGGTCACCGGCGTAGCTGGCTTTAACGGCCTCGCCATTGGCATGGAACAGGCTGAAGTCGAAGTTGAAGCTGTTCGCCTGATGCCAGCCAAAGGCGCCGTCGGAGCTGGCAAAACCACGGCTGATCGGCCCGGCGGCGTAGAAACCGACCAAGTCCACGCCTTGCGCGGCGCGGCTGATGTCTTCCAACACCAGGGCCAGGTCGGGCAGGGGGCGGGCCTGTTCGTTGTGGCTTTGCCAGGCATTATGGTTCAGCAGCAGGTACGGGTCCTGCGGCAGCAGCGGCAAGGTTTCGCGCAACTGTTGCAGGCCCTCGGCGAGGCGTTGGCGGTCGACTTCCGGCTGGCCGCCCAGGGTGATACCCAGGTCGGCGTGACGGCCGTCGTTAATCAGTTTCAGCGTGAGGCTGGCCTGTTGCACCTGTCCGGCCTGACGCACGTGTGCGTGGTTGAAGCGCACGAACTCGGACGACTCATCCGCGTAGCCCAGATGGAAGCGTTCACCGTCGGTGATGGCATGCTTGAGCCAATCCACCAGTGCCTTGAAGTTGTTCATCAGGCATCTCCCCCAAATACATCGACATCACTGAATACACAGGCAGGCGAGGCATGGCCCACGCGGATCACCTGGTTGGGTTCGCCCTTGCCGCAGTTCGGCGTCCCCAGGACCTTGAACGTGCTGGCGTCGCCGACGGCGCTGAGCTTGCGCCAGAACTGCGCGGAAATAGCCCGGTAGTTGGGGTTTTTCACCACGCCTTTGAGTTCGCCGTTTTCGATCAGTTGGCCCCATTCGCAGCCGAACTGGAATTTGTTGCGCGCGTCATCGATGGACCAGGAACGGTTGGTCGACATCAAGATACCGTGCTCGATGCCGCCGATCAGTTGCGCCAGGCTCTGGTCGCCGGGTTCGATATTCAGGTTGGCCATGCGGTCGATCGGCGGGCGGTTCCAGCTGCACGCGCGACTGTTGGCGACGCCACCCATGCCGGCGCGGAACTGCGACAACGCTCCACCCAGCGGTTTGAGCAGCAGCCCTTCGCGGATCAGGAACTGTTTGCTGGCGCGGGTGCCGTCATCGTCATGGCTGTAGCTGGCGAGTTGTTCGGGGATGTCCGGGTCGAAGGTCACGTTGAGCAGCGTGGAGCCATATTGCAGGTGGCCGAAGTCGCTGGCCTTGACGAAACTGGTGCCGGCGTAATTGCGCTCATCGCCGAGGATGCGGTCGAGTTCCAGCGGATGGCCGATGGATTCGTGGATCTGCAGGATCATCTGGTCGGGCATCAGCAGCAGGTCGCGCGGGCCCTGTGGCGTGTTGGGTGCCAGCAGCAGTTGCAGGGCTTCGTCGGCAATACGCGGCGCGGCGCCGATCAGGCCGAAGCGGCTGATCACGTCGAAGCCACCTTGCTGGCCGAAGTTGCTGCCGCCGAGCGTGCGCGACTGGCTGTCGTTGCCGTCATAGGCCGTGACGTTGACGCCGGGGAATACAAAGCGCTGGGCCTGGCGCAGTTCGGCGCCTGCGTTGTTGAGGTAAATCTGCTCGACGTGGGTCAGGCCAAGGCTGACTTCCCAGTTCACCAGGCGTTCGTCCTGGGGGACGGCGGCCGACTCGCTCCCCAGCAGTTGGTAGCAATCACTCAGGGACGGAAAGGGTTGGTCGAGGTCGGGTGACAGGTAGTCCGCGACGTCACTGGAAACGTGTTGGTCCCGCAGGTCGAGCAGGGCGTGGGGCTTGATCAACCGGGCTTGCTGTTCGGCACGCTCAAGGGCGGCTTGCAGGCCGGAGAGGGAAATGTCGTGGGTCGCGGCGTAGGCTTCCACCCCGTTGACACGCACCGTGAGCATGGCGCCCTCGTCGTGGTTCAGGTGTGGCGGTTCGGCGACGTTCTTGCGTACGGCCAGGTAGTGGCCGGATTCGCGTACATAACGCAGCGAGAAAAATTCGGCGCGGGTGCGCAGGGCACTGAAGTGCTTTTTGAGTGTGGCGTGGTGGTCGAACATGGGGCCTTCCTTGTGGGCGGCTCAGCGCGGGCAGGCAAACAGAGTAGGCCTGGGCTGGAAGCTGATCAAGGAAAGCGGATCATTGTAGTGAGCGGGCTTGCCCCGCGCTGGGCTGCGCAGCGGCCCTAACATCTTGGGAGCGCTTCGCACTCCAGCGCGGGGCAAGCCCGCTCACTACAAAGGTGCATCAGTTACTGTGCGGTAGGGCCCACTTCACGCAGCGGCTTGCCACGCACTGGCGCATCGCCGGCCACGTAGTAGTCGGCGGTGCTGCGCGGCAGAGGCTGGCGGCCGCGGATCTTGTCGGCGATTTTCTCGGCGATCATGATCGTCGGCGCGTTCAGGTTGCCGGTGGTAATGATCGGCATGATCGACGCATCGACCACACGCAGACCCTGCATGCCATGCACGCGGCCTTCACCGTCGACAACCGCCATCTCGTCGGTGCCCATCTTGCACGAGCAGGACGGGTGGAACGCGGTTTCGGCGTGTTCGCGGATGAACTTGTCGAGTTGCTCATCGGTTTGCACGTCAATACCAGGGCTGATTTCGCGACCACGGTACGGGTCCAGCGCCGGCTGCTGCATGATTTCACGGGTCAGGCGGATGCCATCGCGGAATTCCTGCCAGTCTTGCTCAGTGGCCATGTAGTTGAAGAGGATGCTCGGGTAGTCCCGTGGGTTCTTCGACTTCAGTTGCACGCGGCCACGGCTTGGTGAACGCATGGAGCCCATGTGCGCCTGGAAACCGTGCTCTTTCACACCGTTGCTGCCGTTGTAGTTAATCGCCACCGGCAGGAAGTGGTACTGGATGTTCGGCCAATCGAATTCCGGACGCGAGCGGATGAATCCACCGGCTTCGAACTGGTTGCTGGCGCCGATGCCGGTGCCGTTGAACAGCCACTCGGCACCGATCGCCGGCTGGTTGTACCAGAGCAGCGAGGGGTACAGCGACACCGGTTGGGTGCAGGCGTATTGCAGGTACAGCTCAAGGTGGTCCTGCAGGTTCTCGCCGACGCCCGGCAGGTCGTGGACCACGGGGATGTCGAGACTTTCCAGCAATTTGGCCGGGCCGACGCCGGAGCGTTGCAGCAGTTGCGGCGAGGCGATCGCGCCGCTGCACACCAGCACTTCTTTGCGGGCGCGGGCTTCAACGCGCTCTTCGGCGGCGCCGATCAGGTAACGCACGCCAACGGCACGCTTGCCTTCGAACAACACTTTGTCCGTGAGGGCGTGGGTGACGATGGTCAGGGTCGAGCGCTTCTTCGCCGTGTCGAGGTAACCGCGTGCAGTGCTGGCGCGACGGCCATTTTTGGTCACGGTACGGTCCATCGGGCCGAAGCCTTCTTGCTGGTAGCCGTTCAGGTCGTCGGTGCGCGGGTAACCGGCCTGCACGCCGGCTTCGACCATGGCGTGGAACAGCGGGTTGTTGCCGGCTTTTGGCGTGGTCACGCTGACCGGGCCTTCGCCACCGTGGTAGTCGTTCGGGCCGATGTCGCGGGTTTCAGCTTTTCTGAAATAGGGCAGGCAGTCCAGGTACGTCCAGTTTTCAAGCCCTGGAAGTTTTGCCCAGTTGTCGTAGTCCATGGCGTTGCCACGGATGTAGCACATGCCGTTGATCAGGGAAGAGCCACCCAGGCCCTTGCCGCGACCGCATTCCATCCGGCGGCCGTCCATGTGGGGCTCTGGATCGGTCTCGTAGGCCCAGTTGTAGCGGCGGCCCTGCAGTGGGAAGGCCAGGGCAGCGGGCATCTGGGTACGGAAGTCGAGACGGTAGTCGGGGCCGCCGGCTTCCAGCAGCAGGACGGTGACGCCTTCGTCTTCGGTCAGACGGGTCGCCAGGGTGTTACCGGCGGAGCCGGCACCCACAATGATGTAATCGTATTCTTGGGACATAAATGCACCCTCTTTGAAGTGTGGTCAGGTCGGGCCTCATCGGGAGCAAGCCCCCTCCCACATTTGATCGGGTTTACACAGTCAAAGGTGGGAGGGGCTTGCCCCCGATGGCGGCCTCAAAGGCGATACAAATCTCGAGTCTTAGAACACCGAGGCGTAGTCGCCCAGCTCAACCTGTACCGATTTGATGCGGGTGAAGTTGTTCAGCGAGCTGATGCCGTTCTCACGGCCAACACCCGATTGCTTGTAGCCGCCGACCGGCATCTTCGCGTCGGACTCGCCCCAGGCGTTGATCCAGCAGATGCCCGCTTCCAACTGATGAATCACGCGGTGGGCGCGGTTCAGGTCCTTGGTTACCAGGCCGGCAGCCAAGCCGAAGTCGGTGTCGTTGGCGCGGCGGATCACTTCTTCTTCGGTCTCGTAAGTGAGGATGCTCATCACTGGGCCGAAGATTTCTTCACGGACGATGGTCATCTCGTCGGTGCAGTCGGTGAACACCGTTGGGGCCACGTAGGCGCCTTTGGCGAAGTCGCCGTCGGTCAGGCGGTCGCCGCCGCACAGCAGGCGTGCGCCTTGTTCTTTACCTTTGGCGATGTAGCCCAGCACGCTTTCCATGTGGGCGAAGCTGACCAGCGGGCCGAAGTTGGTGTTTTCGTCTTGCGGGTCGCCAACGCGGATACGGGCAACACGCTCAACGATCTTGGCTTCGAAAGCCGCCTGCAAGTGCTTAGGCACGAACACACGGGTGCCGTTGGTGCAGACTTGGCCGGAGCTGTAGAAGTTGGCCATCATCGCGATGTCGGCGGCACGATCCAGGTCGGCGTCTTCGAACACGATCAGCGGCGACTTGCCGCCCAGTTCCATGGTCACTTCTTTCAGCGAGGAGCTGGAAGCGCTGGCCATGACTTTCTTGCCGGTGTCGGTGCCGCCGGTGAACGAGACTTTCTCGATGCGCGGGTGCTCGGTCAGCCAGGTGCCGACTTCACGGCCGCTGCCGGTCAGCACGTTGAACACGCCAGCCGGAACGCCGGCTTCGGTGTAGATCTCGGCCAGTTTCAGGGTGGTCAGCGAGGTGACTTCGCTGGGCTTGAAGATCATCGCGTTACCGGCGGCCAGGGCCGGTGCGGATTTCCACAGGGCGATCTGGATCGGGTAGTTCCACGCGCCGATACCGGCGACCACGCCCAACGGCTCGCGGCGTGTGTAGACGAAAGACGTGTCGCGCAGTGGGATCTGCTCGCCTTCGATGGCCGGTACCAGGCCTGCGTAGTATTCCAGGACATCGGCGCCGGTGACGACGTCGACGTATTGGGTTTCGGAGAAGGCTTTACCGGTGTCCAGGGTTTCCAGGGCGGCCAGTTCGTCGTTGCGCTCGCGCAGGATGTCGACGGCACGGCGCAGGATGCGCGAACGCTCCATGGCGGTCATGGCGGCCCAGATTTTCTGGCCTTTTTCAGCGCTGACCACGGCACGTTCAACGTCTTCTTTCGTTGCGCGTTGCACTTGGGCGAGAACTTCACCGTTAGCCGGGTTGATGGCTTCGAAGGTGGCATCGCTGCCAGCGTCGCTGTAGCCGCCGTCAATGTAGAGTTTTTGCAGGTCGAAACGGGCCATAAAGTCCTCGCAAGTGCATAAGTGGTTGGCGTTACCCGCCGAAAAGTGGGCCATGAGGGTGTGGCAACACTGAGCGGCAGACGTTCAGGGGTTGAGCGTTTATAGGTGCTCTAACTCACCTGCTTGGCCAATTGGAAATCCATGTATTCGTAAGCGATCCGTTGCGCCTGCGCCGTGTCGAAAGCGTCTCCCGACAGTGCGCCGCGCAACCATAAACCGTCGATCAGGGCCGCCAGGCCTCGGGCTGCTTTGCGTGCGTGCGGCAGCGGCAGCACTCGGCGGAACTGGCAGCACAGGTTGGAATACAGACGTTGATCGTTGATCCGCTGCAACCTGTGCAATGACGGGTGATGCATGCTGGTGGCCCAGAAGGCCAGCCAGGTTTTCATTGCCGGTCCGTTGACCTGGCTGGCGTCGAAGTTGCCCTCGATGATCACCTGAAGATGTGCCCGTGGGCTGTCGTCCGTAAGCGCCAGCCGGCGTTCGTGGACGTTATCGATCAATGCGTTCATCAAATAGCGCATCGTCGCTGCAATAAGGCCGTTCTTGTCCTTGAAGTAGTGACTGATGATGCCGTTCGAGACACCGGCCAAACGGGCGATCAGCGCAATGCTGGCATCGCCCATCCCGACCTGATCGATGGCCGTCAGGGTGGCTTCGATCAACTGCTGGCGGCGTATGGGTTGCATACCGACCTTGGGCATGTAGCACCTCTCCTTAGGCCTGCGACGGGCGATGAACGTTCGTCGACTTGGTGGCCAGTCTATTTTGTTTTGATTGAACGTTCAATCAACAAAGAATAAGCTCTGCGACAAATGGTCGCTGCCTACAGGTATTTCCTACGTGTGGGCCGTGACATCTGACACCTGCAAAAACCCTTGAAACAGGCCGTATCAGGGCCTGGCCACCGTTTCGGCGGGTTCAGGAATTTTCGGGGTGTCTTTATAACACCCGTCCGTCGACTGCCGAAAAATCGATGTCCCGGGATAACCGTTGCCTTGTGTTTCTCTCTCGCACTGCCTGGAGCATCTGCGCCATGAGTTCTGCCTCTCTTATAAAGACCCCGCCGGAAAAGGTGCGGGTCAACGGTTGGGTGTTCTACACCTCCACCGCGCTGATTCTGTTGTTGACCGCCATCCTGATCATCGCCCCGCAGGAGGCCGGGCGCATGCTCGGCGTCGCCCAGGCCTGGCTGTCTAAAAGCTTCGGCTGGTACTACATGGTGGTCATCGCCGCCTACCTGGTGTTCGTGGTCGGCCTGGCGTTTTCGTCCTACGGCAAGTTGAAACTGGGCAGTAAGGACGACACCCCGGACTTCAGCTACGGCGCCTGGGCCGGCATGTTGTTCTCGTCGGGCATCGGCATTTCGCTGCTGTACTTCGGTGCCTCCGAGCCGCTGGACCACTACTTCAACCCGCCCGAAGGCGCGGCCGCCAGCAATGGCGCCGCCCGCCAGGCGTTGCAACTGACCTTCCTGCACTGGGGCCTGCACGGCTGGGCGATCTATGCGCTGGTCGGCCTGGCCGTGGCGTACTTCGCGTACCGCCATAACCAGCCGCTGGCCCTGCGTTCGGCGCTGTACCCGCTGGTAGGCGAGCGTTGGGTGAAAGGCGCGGCCGGCCATGCGGTGGATGGCTTCGGCATGTTCGTGACCCTGCTCGGCCTGGTGACCAACCTGGGGATCGGCTCGATGCAAGTGTCGTCCGGGTTGGAAAACCTGTTCGGCATGCAGCACAGCAACACCAACTTGCTGATCGTGATCATCGTGATGAGCACCGTGGCGACCATCGCTGCCGTGTCGGGCGTGGAGAACGGTATTCGCCGCCTGTCCAACCTCAACATCGTGCTGTTCAGCGGCTTGCTGATCTTCGTACTGCTGTTCGGGCCGACCCTGCACTTGCTCAACGGTCTGGTGCAGAACACCGGTGACTACCTCAACGGCATCATCCTGAAAACATTCGACCTCTACGTGTACGAAGGCGACGCCGACAAGACCGAGCGCTGGATGGGCCTGTGGACCCTGTTCTACTGGGCCTGGTGGATTTCCTGGGCGCCATTCGTGGGCATGTTCATCGCGCGTATTTCCCGTGGCCGCACCGTGCGTGAACTGGTGGCCGGCGTGCTGCTGATCCCGCTGGGCTTCACCCTGGCGTGGTTGTCGATCTTCGGTAACTCGGCGCTGGACCTGGTGCTGAACCACGGTGCGGTAGAGCTGGGCAAGACGGCGCTGGAACAGCCGTCCATGGCCATCTACCAACTGCTTGAGCATTACCCGGCGTCGAAAATCGTCATCGGTGTGTCGATCTTCGTGGGCTTTGTGCTGTTCCTGACGCCGGCGGATTCCGGTGCGGTGATGATGGCCAACCTTTCGTGCAAAGGCGGCAATGTGGACGAAGATGCGCCGCACTGGCTGCGGATCTTCTGGTCGGCGGTGATCACCCTGGTGACCATCGGCTTGCTGTTTGCTGGCAACTTCGAGGCCATGCAAACCATGGTGGTGCTGGCGGGGCTGCCGTTCTCGGTGGTGCTGATCTTCTTCATGTTCGGTTTGCACAAGGCCATGCGCCAGGATGTGGCGATCGAACAGGAGCAGGCGCAATTGGCCGAACGCGGGCGTCGTGGTTTCAGCGAGCGTTTGACCGCGCTGGACCTGCAACCGAGCCAAGGCACCGTGCAGCGCTTTATGGACAAGCACGTCACGCCGGCGCTGGAAGAGGCTGCGGTCGCGTTGCGTGACCAGGGGTTGGAAGTGCAGACGCTGTTGGGCAAGTCCAAGCGTTGCATCGGTGTGCGCATCGAGATGGAAGAGGGCAACCCCTTCGTTTATGAAGTGAGCCTGGATGCTTATTCGTCGGCGCCGAGCGATGTGCCTGAGGAAGAACGCACGCGTTATTACCGCGCCGAGGTCTACTTGCACAACGGGCCTCAGGAATACGACCTGATGGGCTTCACCCAGGAACAGATCACCCGGGATGTGCTCGATCAGTTTGAAAGCCATCGGCAGCTCCTTGGCCGTGTCTATAGCTGATAGGTGATGACGGGTGGTGTCTTCACTGACACCACCGGGTCCACATGTGTAAACAGAACTAAATGTGGGAGGGGGCTTGCTCCCGATAGCAATGTGTCAGTCAGTACTTCTGTTACTGATACACCGCAATCGGGGGCAAGCCCCCTCCCACATTGACGCAGTTTCTACATTGAGATGTGCAGTGTTTGTCAGCCCAGGTTTTTGCCTAGCAGGGCATGGTACAGCTCGCTGTCCCCCAGAATTCCCACCACTTGGTTGTTGTCATGCAACACCAACTTGTTCCCGGTGTGATACCGAATCTGCAACGCATCACGCATGCCGATATTCGAGTCCACCAGCGTCGGCACCCGGCCCAGTCCTTCCACCGGTTGCCCCGGCGCCCAGTTCTGCAAATTCATCACCACGCCATTCTGCCGCGCGCCCTGGATGGTATTGCCTTCGGCCAGGTCCAACCACGAATCGCCGCCCGGGTCGAGGCACACCGAACCGTTCACGCGTTTGCAGTTGTCCAGCGTGCGCATCAGGCTGCGGCCGCACAGTACGTTCAGCGGGTTGGTATGGGCGACGAAGGTGCGCACATAGTCGTCCGCCGGGTTCAGCACGATCTCTTCCGGCACGCTGTACTGGATGATCTTGCCGTCTTTCATGATCGCGATACGGCTGCCGAGTTTCAGCGCTTCATCGAGGTCGTGGCTCACGAACACGATGGTCTTGCTCAGCTTGCGCTGCAGTTCCAGCAGCTCATCCTGCAGGCCCTGGCGGATCAGCGGGTCGAGCGCGGAGAACGGTTCGTCCATCAGCAGGATGTCGGCGTCCATCGCCAAGGCGCGGGCCAGGCCGACGCGTTGCTGCATGCCGCCGGAAAGCTCGTCCGGCTTCTTGTTGCGCCATTGGGTCAGGCCCACCAGCTCGAGTTTTTCATCCACCAGCTTGCGCCGGTCTTTCTCCGGACGACCCTGCATTTCCAGGCCGAAGCTGATGTTCTCGCGCACGGTCAGCCAAGGCATCAGGGCGAACTTCTGGAACACCATGGCGATGCGCTTGGTGCGCATCATTTTCAGCTCGGCGGGGGTGCAGGACGCGATGTCGATCTGGCGCCCTTCATGCTCCACGAACAGCTGGCCACGGCTCACGGTGTTGAGGCCGTTGATGCAACGCAGCAGGCTGGACTTGCCGGAGCCGGACAGGCCCATCAGCACGCAGATTTCGCCTTTCTCAACGTCCAGGCTGGCCTTTTCAACGCCGACAATCTGCCCGGTCTTTTTCAGGATCTCGTTACGGCTCATGCCCTGGTCCAGCAGCTTGAGCGCCTCGCGTGGGTCTTTGGAGAAGATCACGTCGACATTGTCGAATCGGATAATGCTCATGCATCACCCCCTACTTTAGCGTCGGGTTGTTTGCAGATGCGGTCGAGCATGATGGCCAGCAACACAATCGCCAGGCCTGCTTCAAAGCCCAGGGCAATGTCGGCGGTGTTGAGTGCGTTGACCACCGGCTTGCCGAGGCCATCGGCGCCCACCAGGGCCGCGATTACCACCATCGACAGCGACAGCATGATGCATTGGGTAATGCCGGCGGCGATGCTCGGCATGGCGTGGGGCAGTTCAATGCGCGAGAGCAACTGACGGCGCGAGCAGCCAAAGGCCTTGCCGGCGTCCATCAACTCTTGCGGTACATCGCGGATACCCAGGTAGGTCAGGCGGATCGGCGCGGCAATCGCGAACACCACCGTGGAAATCAGCCCAGGCACCACACCCAGCCCGAAGAGGGTCAGGGTAGGGATGAGGTAGACGAAGGTCGG
>Ga0207650_10000699_pt1 | contig 26228 bp, 27 predicted proteins | sample KBSS63metaG_FD_184325 | JGI IMG/M metagenome (GOLD analysis project Ga0207650, IMG submission 184325) | Switchgrass rhizosphere microbial communities from Kellogg Biological Station, Michigan, USA - KBS S6-3 metaG (SPAdes) (version 2) | ecosystem: Host-associated > Plants > Roots > Rhizosphere...
GGCCAGCAGACTGCCGGTTACCAGCAACGGAAATTTTCTACGAAACGCGGGGGATTTCAATGCCATCTTATTAGTCCGGGCTTCCTGCGTGCCATCTGCCCGCGGTTTGGGCCGCACGCCTCTCGATGGTCTGAAAAAGATGCGTGATAATAAAGCATGCCCCGCTTGACGGCTAGCGCCGTCGGAGACCCTTGTAATGCCCGAGCACGATCTACGTTTACAACAGCTGGAAGTCTGGCTGGATGAGCAGTTGCCGATCCTTTTCAACGCTCAAGGCTGGGGTGCCGTACCCCCGGCCACATTGACCGCGGCCAGCAGCGACGCGAGTTTCAGGCGCTATTTCCGTTGGGAAGGCGGTGGCCGGACATTCGTGGTGATGGACGCCCCACCCCCCCAGGAAAACTGCAAACCTTTCGTCGATATCGCGCATTTGTTAGCGAAGTCGGGAATAAATGTGCCAAAAATTTATGCAGAAGATTTGCCGCGAGGCTTTCTTTTGCTCAATGACCTGGGCACAAAAACCTATTTGGAAGTGATTGACGAGCAGAATGCCGATCAATTGTTTGCCGATGCCATCGACGCCTTGCTGGCTTTTCAGCAATTACCGATGGACGCGCCACTGCCCAGCTATGACGTAGCCTTGCTGCACCGCGAGCTCGAATTGTTTCCCGAGTGGTACGTGCGCCGGCATCTGGGTATCGAACTCGATACGCAGCAGCAAGCGCTTTGGCAGCGTGTCAGCGATCACCTGATCGACAGCGCCCTGGCCCAGCCAAAGGTGCTGGTACACCGCGACTACATGCCGCGCAACCTGATGATCAGCGAACCGAACCCTGGCGTGCTGGACTTCCAGGATGCGGTCTACGGGCCTGTCACCTATGACATCACTTGCCTGTTCAAAGATGCCTTCCTCAGTTGGCCCAAGGCCCGCGTGCGGGATTGGCAGCGCGGTTACTGGCAGCGTGCCGGGCAATTGGGCATTCCGGTGCAGGCGGATGTCGAAGAATTCCTGCGTGCCAGCGACTTGATGGGCGTGCAGCGTCACCTCAAGGTCATCGGCATTTTTGCGCGCATCTGTCATCGCGACGGCAAGCCACGCTACCTGGCCGACGTACCGCGCTTCTTTGCTTATATAGAAACGGTACTGGCGGACCGTCCGGAACTGAGCGAACTGGGTGAACTGCTGGCCAGCCTGCGTCAACCCGCCGAGGCGAGCGTATGAAGGCCATGATCCTGGCCGCCGGCAAAGGCGAGCGGATGCGTCCGCTGACCTTGCACACGCCCAAGCCGCTGGTGCAGGCCGGCGGCAAGCGCTTGATCGAGTATCACTTGGAGGCGCTGGCCAAGGCCGGCTTCACCGAGATCGTGATCAACCATGCCTGGCTCGGCCAGCAGATCGAAAGCTATCTGGGGGACGGCGCGCAGTTTGGCTTGCGCATCCGTTATTCGCCTGAGGGCGAGCCGCTGGAAACCGGCGGCGGGATTTTCCAGGCACTGCCGTTACTGGGGGATGAGCCCTTCCTGGTGGTCAATGGCGATATCTGGACCGATTACAACTTCGCCCGGCTCAAGCAACCGCTCAAGGGCTTGGCTCACCTGGTGATGGTCGATAACCCGGCGCATCACCCCTCGGGCGGTGATTTCTACCTTGATCAGGGTTTGCTTCATGATGCCGCGCCCGGTGCCGATAACCTGACCTTCAGTGGCATTTCCGTACTCGACCCCAAGCTGTTCGCGGGTTGCAGCGCGGGTGCCTTCAAGCTGGCGCCGCTTTTGCGGGCAGCCATGGCCAAAGGTCTGGTAACGGGGGAACACATGGCAGGACGCTGGATTGATGTCGGCACGCTGGAGCGCCTGGCGCAAGTCGAAACCCTGCTGGCAGCGGGGCAGTAACATGCTGTGGCCAGGGACGCTGATCGGCGCCGGGGCTGGCTTTGCGATTGCCAGTATTCCGGGGGCTTTGTTGGGTGCGCTGTTGGGGCAGGCGCTGGACCGCCGTCTGCAACTGCACAGCTGGGCGCAGTTGCGCGAGCGCCTGGGCGGGCGCCCGGTGTTGCGCAATGACGAGTTGTTGTTTGTGTTGCTGGGGCGTCTGGCCAAGAGCAATGGGCGAGTGGTGGATGGACATATCCAGCAGGCGCGCCAGGAAATGCGTGGGCTGGACATGAGCGACTCAGCGCAACGCCGTGCGATTGCGGCGTTTAATCGCGGCAAGTCCGGCGCCGACCGGGTGCGCAGCTATCTGCGTGTGCTCAAGGCTCAACCCCATGCGGCAGAAGGGGTATTGCGTGCGTGCTGGCGCATGGCCTGGGCGGACGGCAAGGCCGGTGACGCCGAGCGTGACCTGATTGATCAATGGGGCAAGTGGCTGGGCTGGACGCCGCAACAACTCCAGGCATTGGCGGGTGACTACACGCCGGAGCGCAAACCGTTGGTGAGTCGGGGCGGCACCTATCAGGATGCGTTGCGCTTGCTGGGTGTGACGGCGACCACCGAACCGTCGGCGATCAAGCGTGCCTATCGCCGACTGCTCAGCCGCCATCATCCGGACAAGATTGCCGGTACCGGCGCGAGTCCTGCGCAAGTGCGTGAGGCCACGGAGCGCACTCGGGAATTGCACAATGCCTACACGTTGATCCGCGAGCGCCGGGATTTCCGTTAACGATCGGGAAGTGGCAATCCAATCCACATGTGGGAGCAAGCCCCCTCCCACATTGGATCCAGGGTGGTGTTGAAGCCGGTGATCAGTCTGAAGTCGCCTGCGGGCTCAACCAGCCACGAACCCTGCGATACAACTGTTCCTGCTCTGCAGCACTGTTGCCGGGCAGGGTCTTCAGCGACACCTGTTTATAACCCTCATTCTTCAAGCGCTTGGCCGCCTGGGCACGTGCCAGAGCGTTTTTGCGTGATTGGGCGTCGTCTTGATAGAAGACATCGGCGGTCGGCAGTTTCAGGCCGGGCGCCAGTTGCTGCACATCCGGATGGCGCCCGGTGGGCGTCTGCGCCGCGACCATGACGAGCCTCTGCACCTGGGACGGTTGCTTCTCGCTCACATAACGTGCGGCCCACCACGCGCCGGTGCCGTGGCCGAGCAGCACGACGCTGCGTGCGCTCTGGGTCTGGGCGAAGGCCACGGCGGCATCGATGCGGTCGAAGATGCGCGAGGCGTCAGTCTTGTCTTGCTCGTCTGCGCCAGGCACCACCGAAGGGTCGGTGCCTTCGGCCTCGGCGCTGGCGGCCTGCTCGATGGGTTTGTCGGCGGTGCTCGCTTCTTTACTGCTGGTGTCGACGGTGGCCTTGGGCGCTTCCATGACGCGCGGCGGCAGGGTATCTACGCTCACGTCCGGCAATGACAGGCTGAGACTGCCCCAATTGGCATCCGGCAATTTATGCCGCAACGGGCTGATTGCTTGCGGCCAGTCAGCATTTTCGCCGGCGCCGGGTACGATAATCACCACGCCTTCGGGCTCGGCGCTGTTGGCCGGTTTCCACAGCGCGAGAAAGGTATCGCTGCCGGCCTGCAATTGTTGCTGTTCCTGTTGCGGGATTTTACGTTCCAGGGCGCTGGCTTCTTCCTTGCTGCGCTCGGGCAAGGGCTGGCGTTCGACGGGTTTTTCGGCGGCAGGCTCAGGCGCGTCAGCGGCCTGTACAGAAAAGGCACTGGTAATAAGCAGCGACAGGCACAATGCTGGCAGTGCCGAACGGTGGAGAAAGGGCATCGTTAATTCCCGGCCAGAAGTGATTCCAGCAGCCTAATGGGTTGGTCAGTATTTGTCAGTGATGTGAGACGTGGATCATGGGTTTTCGCTGTCTGCTGGTTATCGGCTGCTTGTGCCTTGCCTTGATGGCAAATGCCGCCCCTGCGCCCGCCGCACCCCAGGCGCAGCTCACTGTGCAACAACGCGAATGGCTGGCCCAGCACCCGGAGCTGCGGGTGGGCCTGGTGTTGCAGGCGCCTTACGCGCAATACGATCGGCGTTTGCAGCGGTTGTCCGGGGCGAATGTCGAGTTGATGCAGTGGCTGGCCAAGGCGCTGGGCATCGAGCTGACCTGGCGCAACTTCCCCAGCCAGGAGCAACTGGAAGCGGCCGTACGCGAGGGCGAAGTGGACATCGCCCCTGGCCTGCAGCAAACCCCGGCCGGTTTGCGCCTGTGGTTGTTCTCCGATCCCTACATGCGTGTGCCGCAGCACATCGTCGGCATCCGGGAGGGCGGCGGCGCGGTGGAGTTGGAAAAACTCGATGACCAATCCCGCGTCGCCGTGCGCATGCCCAGCGCCGTGGCCGATTACCTGCGCAGTACCTATCCGAGCCTGAACCTGCAAGGCGTGCCCATGGAGCGCCAGGCCCTGCAATTGCTGGTCAGCCAGCAAGCGCGCTACGCCGTGGTGGATGAGGCGCAACTTAGCCGTTTGTCCGGCGAGGCGGAGTTCGCCGGGCTGGCGGTCGTGGGCGATATCGGCCTGCCGCAATTGCTGCGGGTGGCTACGCGTCGGGAATGGCCGGAGCTGGCCGGCATCATGGAAAGCGCCTTGCGCGCCATCCCCGCCCGCGACCTGGACCAACTGCACAGCCGCTGGCTGCAGCCCAAGTACCCACGGCTGACGGAGTCACCGGGCCTGTGGCAAAACGTCAGCCTGTTGCTGGGCCTGCTCCTGCTTGCCAGCCTGGCGGTGGTGTTCTGGCAGCGTCGCCAGCAGCGCGTGTTGGAGCACGGCTTACTGGCTGCCCGCGAAGAGAGCGAGGCCCGCGCAGCCGGCGCCGAAGCACTACGGCTGACGCAATTCTCCATCGATCAAAGCACGGTCGGTATCCTTTGGGTCAACTGGGACAGCCATGTGCGCTACGCCAACCGTGCGGCCGAAAACATGCTTGGCTACGGCCCCGGTGCGTTGATCGAGCGGCCGCTGATCGACCTCGACCCCACCTTGGATATGGACCGCTGGCTCAACCTGTGGAAGCGCGCGCGGGCCAGCGAAGAGGGCCCACAGAACTTTGCCACCGATTGCCGGCGTGCAGATGGCAGCATCCTGCCGACCAACGTGTCCTTGAGCTTTCTGCGCTTTGCCGAGGCCGAATACTTGGTGGTCTACCTCAACGACGTCACCGAGTTGCGCCGAACGCTGGCGGCCTTGCTGCAAAGTGAAGCGCAACTGCGCGAGCTGTCCGCCCACCTGGAAACCGTGCGCGAAGAAGAAAAAGCCCGTATTGCCCGTGAGGTGCACGACGAACTCGGGCAAATGCTCACCGTGCTCAAGCTCGAAACTTCCATGTGCGAGCTGGCCTATGCGCAACTCGACCCCGGTTTGCACGAGCGTTTGAACAGCATGAAACGCCTGATCGCCCAGCTGTTCCAGCTGGTGCGGGATGTGGCGACGGCACTGCGCCCGCCGATTCTGGATGCCGGCATTGCCTCGGCCATCGAATGGCAGGCGCGACGCTTTGAAGCGCGCACACACATTCCTTGCCTGGTGCAGGTGCCGGATAACCTGCCGGCGCTGAGCGATGCCAAGGCGATCGGCCTGTTTCGCATCCTGCAGGAAGCGCTGACCAATGTGATGCGCCACGCCCAGGCGCATACTGTCGAGCTGACCCTGGCGGTGGAAGGGACGGATTTACGGCTGACCATCAGCGACGATGGCGTCGGTTTCATCCAGGCCCAGGGCCGACCGGTATCATTCGGCCTGGTGGGCATGCGTGAGCGGGTGCTGATCATGGGCGGGCAACTGCGCCTGGACAGCGAACGGGGGGAGGGCACCACCCTGAGTGTGACGGTGCCGTTGGATGCATAACACCAAGAGGAAGTCCCTGTGATCCGCGTACTGGTAGCCGAAGACCACACCATTGTTCGTGAAGGTATCAAGCAATTGATCGGCCTGGCCAAAGACCTGCTGGTGGTTGGAGAAGCGAGCAATGGCGAGCAACTGCTGGAGACCTTGCGCCATGTACCGTGCGAGGTGGTGTTGCTGGACATCTCGATGCCCGGCGTCAATGGCCTGGAAGCGATTGCGCGCATTCGTGCGTTGAACAATCCGCCGGCGATCCTGGTGCTGTCGATGCACGATGAAGCGCAAATGGCCGCCCGAGCCTTGAAAGTGGGGGCGGCGGGTTATGCGACCAAGGACAGCGACCCGGCGCTGTTGCTCACGGCGATCCGCAAGGTCGCGGCCGGCGGGCGTTACATCGACCCGGACCTGGCCGACCGCATGGTCTTCGAAGTCGGCCTTACCGATACCCGGCCGCTGCATTCATTGCTCTCGGAGCGCGAGTTCTCGGTGTTCGAGCGCCTGGCCCAGGGCGCCAACGTCAACGATATCGCCCAGCAACTGGCGCTGAGCAGCAAGACCATCAGCACGCACAAGGCGCGGTTGATGCAAAAGCTCAATATCACCTCCCTGGCTGAACTGGTGAAGTACGCGATGGAGCACAAGCTGCTTTAACCACATGCCTGTTTACGACGCCCTTTGAGCGGCGCTGAGCTGATGGCTGGCGCAGGGCGCTGCGGCACTGTTCTATTCCCGCCATGCGTGTAGGGCGATCCCTACCCCGAACCTTCCATCCGGCTGATGCCATTCTCTCCTGGCCCCCGATTTCCGGGGGCTCGTGCCTGGACTACGCTTGTTCCACAGCAGTCCAAAATACAAAGGTGCGGGTATGGGCGAGGTGGATACAAATGATGTGCTGGTCAGCTTTCGTGGCGTGCAGAAGAGCTACGACGGCGAGAACCTGATCGTCAAAGACCTCAACCTGGAGATTCGCAAGGGCGAGTTCCTTACCCTGCTCGGGCCTTCCGGTTCGGGCAAGACCACCAGCCTGATGATGCTCGCCGGCTTTGAAACGCCGACCGCCGGTGAAATCCAGCTGGCCGGGCGCTCCATCAACAACGTACCGCCGCACAAGCGCGACATCGGCATGGTGTTCCAGAACTACGCGCTGTTCCCGCACATGACCGTGGCCGAAAACCTGGGGTTTCCGCTCTCTGTGCGTGGCCTGAGCAAGACCGATATCAGCGAGCGGGTCAAACGCGTGCTGAGCATGGTCCAGCTTGACGCGTTCGCCCAACGCTACCCGGCGCAACTGTCCGGCGGCCAGCAACAGCGTGTGGCGCTGGCCCGAGCGTTGGTGTTCGAACCGCAACTGGTGCTGATGGACGAACCCCTCGGCGCCCTCGACAAGCAACTGCGCGAACACATGCAGATGGAGATCAAGCACCTGCATCAGCGCCTCGGCGTGACCGTGGTGTACGTGACCCACGACCAGGGCGAAGCGTTGACCATGTCCGACCGGGTGGCAGTGTTCCACCAGGGCGAGATCCAACAGATCGCCGCACCGCGCACGTTGTACGAAGAACCCAAGAACACCTTCGTCGCCAACTTCATCGGTGAAAACAACCGTCTCAATGGCCGCCTGCACAGCCACACCGGCGACCGCTGTGTCGTCGAGCTGGCGCGCGGCGAGAAAGTCGAGGCGCTGGCCGTGAACGTCGGCCAGGTCGGTGGCCCGGTAACGCTTTCGGTGCGTCCGGAACGTGTGAGCCTCAATGGCTCCAGCGAAAGCTGCGTCAACCGCTTCTCTGGGCGGGTGGCGGAATTCATCTACCTGGGCGACCACGTGCGCGTGCGCCTGGAAGTCTGCGGCAAGGCCGATTTTTTTGTGAAACAACCGATTGCCGAGCTGGACCCAGCCCTGGCGGTCGGCGACGTGGTACCGATTGGCTGGCAAGTCGAGCACGTTCGCGCACTCGACCCACTTCTAGAGGCGAATTGATCGCCCCATGGCTTCACCAACCCTGCACGTGGAGAGAACAACAATGTTGAGTTCCTTGAAGTATTCCGTCCTGGCATTGAGTTTGATGGGCGCGACACAGGCCATGGCCGGCCCGGACCTGACCGTCGTGTCCTTTGGTGGCGCGAACAAGGCGGCTCAGGTCAAAGCCTTCTACGCACCGTGGGAAAGTGCGGGCAACGGCAAGATCGTCGCCGGCGAGTACAACGGCGAAATGGCCAAGGTGAAAGCCATGGTCGACACCAAGAGCGTGTCCTGGGACCTGGTGGAGGTGGAGTCGCCGGAACTGTCCCGTGGCTGCGACGAAGACATGTTCGAGCCGCTGGACCCGAAACTATTCGGCAACGCTGCCGATTACGTGAAGGGGGCGATCCAGCCGTGCGGCGTGGGCTTCTTCGTATGGTCGACGGTGCTGGCCTACAACGCCGATAAGTTGGCGTCCGCGCCGACCAGCTGGGCGGATTTCTGGGACACCAAGAAATTCCCGGGCAAACGCGGTTTGCGCAAAGGCGCCAAGTACACCCTGGAATTCGCCTTGATGGCCGACGGCGTAGCGCCGAAGGACGTATACAAAGTGCTGGCCGGCAAAGATGGCCAGGACCGCGCATTCAAGAAACTCGATGAACTCAAGCCGTCGATCCAGTGGTGGGAAGCCGGCGCACAACCGCCGCAGTACCTGGCCTCGGGTGACGTGGTGATGAGCTCGGCCTACAACGGCCGCATTGCCGCCGTGCAGAAAGAAAGCAACCTGAAAGTGGTATGGAACGGCGGGATCTACGACTTCGACGCGTGGGCCATTCCTAAAGGCCTGGCCAAGGATCGTGCGGAAGCGGCGAAGAAATTCATCGCTTTCTCGGTGCAGCCGCAGCAGCAGAAGACCTACTCGGAAAACATCGCCTACGGCCCAGCCAATACCCAAGCCGTCCCGTTGCTGGCCAAGGACATCCTCAAGGACATGCCGACCACCCCGGAAAACATCGCCAACCAGGTGCAGATCGATGTGAGCTTCTGGGCGGACAACGGTGAGCAGCTGGAGCAGCGCTTCAATTCCTGGGCTGCCAAGTAACCCTTCTGGATCGGACTTTGTAGTGAGCGGGCTTGCCCCGCGCTGGGTGGCGAAGCCGCCCCAAGCCAGGCGCCGCATTCTTCCAGACAGAATCCAGGTGCCTGGTTTCAGGGCGGCTTCGCCACCCAGCGCGGGGCAAGCCCGCTCACTACGGGTTAGAGCCCAGCCATAGATGTGTCGTCATTTTCAAGATCCGGAGTCAGCCATGGCCATCGCCGTTCCCTCGAACGAGGTCAACAGCCCCACCCTCAAGCAGCGCCTGGCGCGCGCCGAGCGGCTTAATCGCTGGAAGGCCCAGGCCTTGATTGCGCCGCTGGTGCTGTTTTTGCTGCTGGTGTTCCTGGTGCCGATCGTTGCGCTGCTCTACAAAAGTGTGGGCAACCCGGAAGTGGTGGGTGGTCTGCCGCGCACCGTGGTGGCGGTGACGGCCTGGGACGGTCGTGGCTTGCCGGGCGAGCCGGTGTACCAGGCCCTCAGTGAAGACCTGGGCGAAGCGCGCAAAAACCAGACCCTGGGCGATCTGTCCAAGCGCCTGAACATGGAACTGGCCGGCTACCGCAGCCTGCTGACCAAAACCGCGCGGGCGCTGCCGTTCAGTGAAGCGCCTGCCTCTTATAAGGAAGCGTTGGAAAACCTCGACGAACGCTGGGGCGACCCGGCCTACTGGCAGGCGATCCGGCGCAATACCAGCAGCCTGACACCGTTCTACCTGCTGGCGGCTGTCGATCACCGCATCGACGACCTCGGCGAAGTAGCGCCGGCCACGCCAGACCAGGCGATCTACCTGGACATTTTTGCCCGCACTTTCTGGATGGGCTTGGTGATCACGGCTATCTGCCTGCTGCTGGCCTATCCCCTGGCGTACCTGCTGGCCAACCTGCCGGCGCGCAAAAGCAATCTGTTGATGATTCTAGTGTTGCTGCCGTTCTGGACCTCGATCCTGGTGCGGGTAGCCGCATGGATTGTGTTGCTGCAGTCCGGCGGCCTGATCAACAGCGCAATGATGAGCTTGGGACTGATCGACAAACCGGTGGAACTGGTGTTCAACCGTACCGGTGTCTACATCTCCATGGTGCACATCCTGCTGCCGTTCATGATTCTGCCGATCTACAGCGTGATGAAAGGCATCTCGCCGACCTACATGCGCGCCGCGATTTCCCTGGGTTGTCACCCGTTCGCCAGCTTCTGGCGCGTGTATTTCCCGCAGACCTACGCCGGAGTGGGCGCCGGTTGCCTGCTGGTGTTCATCCTGGCAATTGGTTACTACATCACCCCGGCCCTGCTGGGCAGCCCGAACGACCAGATGGTCAGCTACTTCGTGGCGTTCTACACCAACACCAGTATCAACTGGGGCATGGCGACGGCGTTGGGCGGCTTGCTGCTGCTGGCGACCGTGGTGCTGTACCTGATCTACAACCGGCTGGTGGGCGCCAGCCGCCTGCGCCTGAGCTAAGGAGGCCCTGCGATGCTGAGCCCTTATAAGTCGCCCGTTGAGCGGGTGTGGTTCTACAGCTTGCGGATCCTCTGCGGCTTGATCCTGTTGTTCCTGATATTGCCCGTGCTGGTGATCATTCCGCTGTCGTTCAACAGCGGCAGTTTCCTGGTGTACCCGCTGCAAGGTTTTTCGCTGCACTGGTACCAGGACTTCTTCGCCTCCGCCGAATGGATGCGTGCGCTGAAGAACAGCATCATCGTCGCCCCGGCGGCCACGGTGCTGGCCATGGTGTTCGGCACCTTGGCGGCGATCGGCCTGACGCGCGGTAATTTCCCCGGCAAGGCGTTGGTCATGGCGCTGGTGATTTCGCCGATGGTGGTGCCGGTGGTGATTATCGGCGTGGCCAGTTACCTGTTCTTTGCACCGCTGGGCCTGGGCAACAGCTTTTTCTCGTTGATCGTGGTGCATGCGGTGCTGGGCGTGCCGTTTGTGATCATCACCGTGTCGGCGACCTTGCAGGGCTTCAACCACAATCTGGTGCGGGCGGCGGCCAGTCTTGGCGCATCGCCGTTGACTGCGTTTCGCCGAGTGACCTTGCCGTTGATTGCGCCAGGCGTGATTTCCGGGGCGTTGTTTGCCTTCGCCACGTCGTTCGATGAAGTGGTGGTGACGCTGTTCCTCGCCGGCCCGGAGCAAGCGACCCTGCCGCGCCAGATGTTCAGCGGCATCCGCGAAAACCTCAGCCCGACGATTGCGGCGGCGGCAACGCTGTTGATTGCCTTCTCGGTGTTGCTATTGCTGACCCTGGAATGGTTGCGTGGCCGCAGTGAGAAGCTGCGTACTGCGGCGGTCTAACGGCCTGCTGGAGATTCAAGTGTGGGAGGGGGCTTGCCCCCGATAGCGGTGGGTCAGCCAGCATTGGTGTAGCTTGACACTCAGCCATCGGGGGCAAGCCCCCTCCCACATTGGTTTCGTGTTGTCTTGGAAATAACCATTCAGGCCCTGAATGCTGGGCAACCCCATTTTCCGAGCTACTCTTGTGCCAGCCCATCCCTGATAAGAGGCCGCGCACATGAGTACCTCCTCATTCAAGATCGCCCACAAACTGCTCACCGGCGCTGGCGCCATCGAACAACTGGCCTTTGAGCTCACCCGCCTGGATGTGGACAACCCGCTGATCGTCACCGACGCCGCGCTGGTCAAGTCCGGCACCGTGGCGCTGGCACTCGAGCACCTGGGCGAACGCAGCTACGAGATTTTCGACCGCGTCCTGCCCGACCCGGAAATCGCCATCGTCGAGGACTGCATGCGTGTCTACCGCGAGGGTGGGCATGACGGCTTGATCGGCCTGGGCGGCGGCAGCGCCATCGATATCGCCAAAAGCGTTGCCGCCTATGCCGGATACCACGGCGCGCTGGCGGATTTGTTCGGCGTCGACCAGGTGCCGCGCAAGGGCCCGCCGCTGATTGCCATCCCGACCACGGCGGGCACCGGCTCGGAAGTGACCAATGTGGCGATCCTCTCCGACAAGGCCGCGCAGCTGAAAAAAGGCATTGTCAGCGACTACCTGCTGCCGGACGTCGCGCTGATCAGCCCGCAAATGACCCTGACCTGCCCGCGCAGCGTCACCGCCGCCAGCGGCGTGGATGCGATGGTGCATGCCATCGAATCTTACCTGTCGCTGAATGCTTCGCCGATCACCGACGCGCTGGCCATCGGCGCTATCAAACTGATCGCCAAGGCGTTGCCCAAGGCCTACGCGAACCCCGCGAACCTGCAGGCGCGAGACGATATGGCCACCGCCAGCCTGATGGCCGGTATGGCGTTCGGGAATGCCGGGGTGGGCGCGGTGCATGCGTTGGCGTACCCGCTGGGTGGGCGTTTCAATATTGCCCATGGTGTGAGCAACGCGCTGTTGCTGCCCTATGTGATGCACTGGAACAAGCTGGCCTGTGTGGAGCGTATGCAGGACGTTGCGCAGGCCATGGGCGTGAATGTCGCCGGCTTGAGCGTCAATGATGCCGCCGACCAAGCTGTCGAGGCCATGACGCGACTGTGTGCCGCAGTAGATATCCCGGCGGGCCTGCGCAGTTTCGGGGTGCCCGAGGACGCGATCCCCGCCATGGCCGTGGAGGCGGCGGGCATTGAACGGTTGATGCGCAACAATCCGCGCAAGCTCAGCGCGGCGGATATCGAGAAAATCTATCGGGCTGCGTACTAGCCATTGAGCCAGGTCACGGTGCGCGCGGCAAAGCATGAGGTATACAATGCGCGCCATCGTGATTTAGCTCAAAAAAGGTGCGTCATGCAGCCCTTCGTCATTGCTCCATCGATTCTCTCCGCCGACTTCGCCCGCCTGGGTGAGGAAGTGGACAAGGTGTTGGCCGCCGGTGCCGACTTCGTGCACTTCGATGTCATGGACAACCACTACGTACCCAACCTGACCATCGGCCCGATGGTTTGCGCCGCGTTGCGCAAGTACGGCATCACTGCGCCGATCGATGCGCACCTGATGGTCAGCCCGGTGGATCGCATCATCGGCGACTTCGTTGACGCCGGCGCGACCTACATCACCTTCCACCCGGAAGCCTCGCTGCACGTCGACCGCACCCTGCAACTGATCCGCGAAGGCGGCTGCAAGGCGGGCCTGGTGTTCAACCCGGCCACTCCACTGAGCGTGCTTGAGTACGTGATGGACAAGGTCGACATGATCCTGCTGATGAGCGTCAACCCGGGCTTCGGCGGGCAGAAGTTCATCCCCGGTACGCTGAACAAGCTGCGCGAAGCCCGCGCGCTGATCGACGCCTCGGGTCGTGACATCCGCCTGGAAATCGACGGCGGGGTCAACGTTAACAACATCCGCGAAATCGCTGCGGCGGGCGCCGACACCTTCGTGGCCGGCTCGGCGATCTTCAACGCGCCGGACTACCAGGAGGTCATCGATAAGATGCGCGCCGAACTGGCGCTGGCGCGTCCATGAGCGGCTTTGAGCAGCTGTTCCCCGGCAAATTGCCACGGCTGGTGATGTTCGATCTTGACGGTACCTTGATCGACTCGGTGCCCGACCTGGCGGCGGCGGTGGACGAGATGCTGCTCAAGCTGGGGCGCAAGCCGGCCGGGGTCGACTCGGTGCGCGAATGGGTTGGCAACGGCGTGCAGATGCTGGTGCGCCGGGCCTTGGCCGACCACATCGATGCCGAAGGCGTGGATGAGGTGGAGGCTGAGCACGCCCTGGAACTGTTCAACGCCGCCTACGAAGACGGCCACGAACTGACCGTGGTCTACCCGGGCGTGCGCGACACCCTCAAGTGGCTGAGCAAGCAAGGAGTGGAAATGGCCCTGATCACCAACAAGCCGGAACGCTTCGTCGCACCGCTGTTGGATCAGATGAAAATCGGCCGTTATTTCCGCTGGATCATCGGTGGCGATACCCTGCCGCAGAAAAAGCCGGACCCGGCGGCGCTTTTTTTCGTGATGAAAATGGCCAATATTCCGGCCTCGCAGTCGTTGTTTGTCGGCGATTCGCGCAGTGATGTGCAGGCGGCAAAGGCCGCGGGTGTGCAGTGTGTAGCCCTCAGTTACGGCTATAACCATGGCCGGCCGATTGCCGAAGAGTCGCCGGCAATGGTCATTGATGACCTGCGCCTGCTAATCCCCGGTTGCTTGGGAGCTGGCGCTGAGATAACGTTGCCCGACACCGATCCGTCCCCTTCTGGAAATTCCATCGTGGTGGTCACTCGCAAACTCTGGATGAAAGTTATCAAGGCCTTGGCCCGCTGGCGTTGGCGCGCCTGACTGATCCTGGCCGCGCTCTGCGGCACGTTTGCATACCTGACTGTTAGATCCTCAAGCCACGAGGCATATCATGACCCGCGAAGAATTCCTGCGTTTGGCCGCTGCCGGCTATAACCGTATCCCCCTGGCCTGTGAAACCCTGGCCGACTTCGACACCCCGTTGTCTATCTACCTGAAACTGGCCGACGAGCCCAACTCCTACCTGCTCGAGTCGGTCCAGGGCGGCGAGAAGTGGGGCCGTTACTCGATCATCGGCCTGCCGTGCCGCACGGTGCTGCGGGTACATGACCATCATGTGAGCATTAGCCATGATGGCGTCGAGATCGAAAGCCACGATGTCGAAGACCCGTTGGCGTTCGTCGAGGCGTTCAAGGCGCGCTACAACGTGCCGACCATTGCTGGGCTGCCACGCTTCAACGGCGGCCTGGTGGGTTACTTCGGCTACGACTGCGTGCGCTACGTGGAAAAACGCCTGGGCAAATGCCCGAACCCGGATCCGCTGGGGGTGCCGGACATTCTGTTGATGGTCTCCGATGCGGTGGTGGTGTTCGACAACCTCGCCGGGAAGATGCACGCGATTGTGCTCGCTGACCCGTCCCAGGTCGACGCGTTCGAGCAAGGCCTGGCCAGCCTCGAAGCCCTCATGGAAAAACTGCGCCAGCCGATCACCCCGCGTCGCGGCCTGGACCTCAGCCGTCCGCCGGCGGCCGACCCGGTGTTCCGCTCCAGCTTTACCCAGGATGACTACGAGCGTGCGGTCGACACCATCAAGGAATACATCCTCGCCGGTGACTGCATGCAGGTGGTGCCGTCGCAACGCATGTCCATCGACTTCAAGGCCGCGCCGATCGATCTGTATCGCGCATTGCGCTGCTTCAACCCGACGCCGTACATGTACTTCTTCAACTTTGGTGACTTCCACGTGGTGGGCAGTTCGCCGGAAGTGCTGGTGCGCGTCGAAGACAACCTGATCACCGTGCGCCCGATCGCCGGTACTCGCCCACGGGGTGCGACCGAAGAGGCCGACCTGGCGCTGGAAAAGGACCTGTTGAGCGACGACAAGGAAATCGCCGAGCACCTGATGCTCATCGACCTGGGTCGTAACGATACCGGGCGTGTCTCGGAAATCGGTTCGGTGAAACTCACCGAAAAGATGGTGATCGAGCGGTATTCCAACGTGATGCACATTGTGTCCAACGTCACCGGCGAGCTGAAAGCCGGCTTGACGGCGATGGACGCGCTGCGCGCGATTCTGCCGGCGGGCACCTTGTCGGGTGCGCCGAAGATCCGTGCGATGGAAATCATCGACGAGCTGGAGCCGGTCAAGCGCGGTGTCTACGGCGGTGCCGTGGGCTATTTCGCCTGGAACGGCAACATGGACACGGCCATTGCGATCCGCACGGCCGTGATCAAGGACGGGGAGCTGCATGTGCAGGCCGGTGGCGGGATTGTCGCCGACTCGGTGCCGGCCCTCGAATGGGAAGAAACCCTGAACAAGCGCCGCGCGATGTTCCGCGCCGTTGCGCTGGCTGAACAGACCCCCAATTCTTGAGGTTTCCCCCATGTTGCTGATGATTGATAACTACGATTCCTTTACTTACAACGTTGTGCAGTACCTGGGCGAGTTGGGTGCCGAGGTCAAGGTGGTGCGCAACGATGAACTGACCGTGGCCGAGATCGCTGCCCTGAACCCGGAGCGCATCGTGGTTTCGCCAGGCCCGTGCACGCCGACCGAGGCGGGTGTCTCGCTGGAGGCGATCAAGTATTTCGCCGGCAAGCTGCCGATCCTGGGCGTATGCCTGGGCCACCAGTCCATCGGCCAGGCCTTTGGCGGTGACGTGGTGCGTGCGCGCCAGGTGATGCACGGCAAGACCAGCCCGGTGTTCCATCATGATCTAGGCGTGTTTCATGGCCTCAACCTGCCGGTGACGGTGACCCGCTACCACTCGCTGGTGGTCAAGCGCGAAACCTTGCCGGAATGCCTGGAACTCACCGCTTGGACCCAGCTGGAAGACGGCTTGGTCGATGAGATCATGGGCCTGCGCCACAAGACACTGAATATCGAAGGGGTGCAATTTCACCCTGAGTCGATCCTGACCGAGCAGGGCTACGAGCTGTTCGCCAACTTTCTCAAGCAGAGCGGCGGCACGCGCTAAGGACTTTCCATGGATATCAAGACTGCCCTGAGCCGTATCGTCGGCCATCTGGACCTGAGCACCGCTGAAATGAGCGATGTGATGCGCGAAATCATGACCGGTCAGTGCACCGATGCGCAGATCGGCGCGTTCATGATGGCGATGCGCATGAAGAGCGAGAGCATCGACGAGATCGTCGGCGCGGTATCGGTCATGCGCGAGCTGGCGGACAAGGTTGAGCTCAAGACCCTCGACGGCGTGGTCGACGTGGTCGGCACCGGCGGTGACGGTGCGAACATCTTCAACGTCTCGACGGCGTCGTCTTTTGTTGTTGCTTCGGCGGGTTGCACCGTGGCCAAGCACGGTAACCGTGCCGTGTCTGGCAAGAGCGGCAGTGCCGATTTGCTCGAAGCGGCGGGCATCTACCTGAACCTGACCCCGGTTCAAGTGGCGCGTTGTATTGATAACGTCGGCATCGGCTTCATGTTTGCCCAATCTCATCATGGTGCAATGAAGCATGCCGCCGGCCCACGCAAGGACCTCGGCCTACGCACCCTGTTCAACATGCTCGGCCCGCTTACGAATCCGGCCGGTGTGAAGCACCAGGTGGTAGGCGTGTTCAGCCAGGCGCTGTGCCGGCCTTTGGCCGAAGTGCTGCAGCGCATGGGCAGCAAGCATGTGCTGGTGGTGCATTCCAAAGACGGCTTGGACGAGTTCAGCCTGGCGGCACCGACGTTCGTGGCGGAACTAAAGAACGACCAAATCACCGAATACTGGGTCGAGCCGGAAGATTTGGGTATGAAGAGCCAGAGCCTGCATGGCTTGGCGGTGGAAAGCCCGGCGGCGTCCCTGGAGTTGATTCGCGATGCGTTGGGGCGTCGCAAGACCGAGAACGGCCAAAAAGCTGCTGAGATGATTGTTCTGAATGCTGGCGCGGCACTTTATGCGGCGGACCATGCCTATAGTCTTAAGGAAGGTGTCGCCTTGGCCCACGATGCACTGCACACCGGTCTGGCTCGCGAGAAGCTCGAAGAACTCGGGGCATTCACCGCAGTATTCAAGATGGAGAATGAAGGATGAGTGTGCCGACCGTTCTGGAAAAAATCCTGGCCCGCAAAGCTGAAGAAGTCGCCGAGCGTCGCGCCCGTGTCAGCCTGGCCGAGCTTGAAGCCCAGGCGAAGGTCGCTGATGCACCGCGTGGCTTTGCCAATGCCTTGATCGCCCAGGCCAAGCTCAAGCAGCCTGCGGTCATTGCCGAGGTCAAGAAAGCTTCGCCGAGCAAAGGTGTGATTCGCGAGATCTTCATTCCTGAAGACATTGCCAAGAGCTATGAGAAGGGCGGGGCGACCTGCCTCTCGGTGCTGACCGATATCGACTACTTCCAGGGTTCCGACCTGTTCCTGCAGCAAGCCCGCGCTGCGTGCAAGTTGCCGGTGATCCGCAAGGATTTCATGGTTGACCCGTACCAGATCGTCGAAGCCCGTGCCCTGGGCGCCGACTGCGTGCTGTTGATCGTTTCCGCGTTGGATGACGTGAAGATGGCCGAACTGGCTGCCGTCGCCAAAAGCGTCGGCCTGGACGTACTGGTGGAGGTGCACGATGGCGATGAGCTGGAACGCGCCCTGAAAACCCTCGACACACCGCTGGTGGGGGTCAACAACCGTAACCTGCACACCTTCGAAGTCAGCCTGGAAAACACCCTCGACCTGCTGCCGCGTATTCCGCGTGACCGTCTGGTGATTACCGAGAGTGGCATCGTCAACCGTGCCGATGTGGAACTGATGGAAATCAGCGGCGTGTATTCGTTCCTGGTGGGCGAGACCTTCATGCGCGCTGAAAACCCGGGGGCGGAGCTGCAGCGCTTGTTCTTCCCGGAGCGTGGCGTGGCGGTCAGTGGTTCGACATTAGACTGACTTGAACACAGTCACGATTTGAAATGCAATCGAGCATGTGTGAGGGGGCTTGCTCCCGATAGCGGGGTGTCAGTCAATACCTGTACTGACTGATCTAAAGCTATCGGGGGCAAGCCCCCTCCACATTGGGTTTTGTGTTTATTCAGATAGGTAAGTGTTTGATGGTTAAGCCGGTGTCGATGACGGTTGAAGCGGGCCTGGCTGCCGAGCAGGCGCTGCTGGCGGCTGTGTGCGCCGGCGAGCAGGAATTCGGCCTGCTGTTCTGGCAACCCAGCGATCAAGCGTTGGTGATGCCGCGTCGTCTGAGTCGGCTACCGGCGTTCGAGACCGCCAGCCAGGTATCGTCCGACGCCGGGTGGCCGGTATTGCTGCGTGAAACCGGCGGTGAGCCAGTGCCGCAATCGAGCGCCACGGTCAACATTGCCCTCGTCTACGCCCCGCCGCGCAGCGAAGGCGATCAGGGGCGCATCGAAACCGGTTACCAGCGGCTGTGTCAGCCCATCTGCGATTTTTTGATCGAGCTGGGGGGCGATGCCTCCGTCGGCGAGATCGATGGTGCGTTTTGCGACGGTCGCTACAACGTCAACCTCGATGGCCGCAAAATGGTCGGTACGGCTCAACGTTGGCGACAAAGTGGTGGCCGCCCGGTGGGGCTGGTGCACGGGGCTTTGTTGTTGGATAACGATCGCGAAGCGCTGATTGCAGCGGTCAACCGCTTCAATGAAGCCTGCGGTCTCGACCAGCGGGTGCGTGCCGACAGCCATATCGCCCTGCACGAAGCCTTCCCGGCGCCGGATGCGATCAGCCGGCTGGATACCTTGTACCGTCAAATGTTGGCCAGCTTCCTGCCGGTTTAACGGGTACCGAACACCACCATCGTCTTGCCTTTGACGTGCACCAGGTTGCGTTCTTCCAAGTCTTTGAGCACGCGGCCGACCATCTCCCGTGAACAGCCGACAATACGCCCGATTTCCTGGCGTGTGACCTTGATCTGCATGCCATCGGGGTGGGTCATGGCGTCAGGTTGCTTGCACAAGTCCAGGAGGCAGCGGGCGACGCGGCCGGTGACGTCAAAGAATGCCAGGTCGCCGACCTTGCGCGTGGTGTCGCGCAGCCGCTGGGCAATCTGGCCGCTGAGGGCGTATAGGATGTCGGGATCCTGCTGGGCCAGCTCGCGGAATTTGGCATAGCTGATCTCGGCCACTTCGCACTCGACCTTGGCCCGCACCCAGGCGCTGCGTTCCTGTTCCTTGCCGGCTTGTTCGAACAGCCCCAGTTCCCCAAAGAAGTCCCCGGTGTTCAGGTAGGCGATGATCATTTCACGGCCGTCTTCATCCTCAATCAGGATGGTGACCGAGCCTTTGATAATGAAGTACAGCGTATCGGAACGTTCGCCGGCGCAGATGATGTTGTGCTTGGCCGGGTGGCGACGGCGCTGGCAATGCATCAGCAGTTTGTCGAGATTCTTGATCTTGGGTATGGGAGTAAGAGCAACCATGGTTGTATCCCGAAAAGACTGCGCGAGGTAGTTGGAGTTGTTGTATTCATCGGTATCGGCATTGATACACGCTGTATAAAGGGTGGCAATACGCCATCGATTTGGCGCCAGCTTAACAGACACATTCTGTCTCGATTAGGCAATTTTTCCGCGTAGCCCCTGCAATTGATCACTTTTGTCGCAAACGCTGACGCCAGCGAGCGCTGTGCTAAGCTGGCGACCCTTTTTTAGCAGTGGAGTCTGGGCGATGAAGGCACGCATCCAATGGGCGGGCGAAGCCATGTTCCTCGGTGAGTCGGGCAGTGGCCATGTGGTGGTCATGGATGGCCCGCCGGAAGCCGGTGGCCGTAACCTGGGCGTACGCCCGATGGAAATGCTCCTGCTTGGCGTGGGCGGTTGCAGCAATTTCGACGTGGTCAGCATCCTGAAAAAATCCCGTCAGGCCGTGGAAAGCTGCGAAGCCTTCCTGGAAGCCGAGCGTGCCACTGAAGATCCCAAGGTATTTACCAAGATCCACATGCATTTCGTGGTGAAGGGCCGGGCGCTGAAAGAAGCCCAGGTCAAGCGTGCCATCGAGTTGTCCGCTGAGAAGTACTGCTCGGCGTCCATCATGCTCGGCGCGGCCGGTGTGGCCATCACCCATGATTACGAAATCATCGAGGTCGGTTGATCGCTCAATCGGCGGGCAAAAAGAAAGGGCGCTTTGGAGGCGCCCTTTTTTTGTGGCTCGGATTTGATGCGTTTAGATGCGGTAGGTGCTCTTGGTCATGACCTTGGCCAATAAGCTCATGCCAAACCTGACCGGCGCGGGGAAGCGGAAACCGCCTGCATCCAGCGCGCTTTCGGCGTGATGTTCTTCATCGATGCGCATCTGCTCAAGAATCGCCCGGGACTTTTCGTCTTCGGCGGGCAGTTGTTCCAGATGCTCATCCAAGTGCTTGCACACTTGATGTTCGGTGGCTGCGACAAAACCGAGGCTGACTTTGTCACTGATCAGGCCGGCAGCGGCACCGATCCCAAACGACAGGCCATAAAACAGCGGGTTCAGCACGCTCGGGTGGCTGCCGAGTTGGCGAATGCGTTGCTCGCACCAGGCCAGGTGATCGATTTCTTCCTCGGCGGCATGCTCCATGGCTGCGCGAACCTGCGGCAGCTTGGCGGTCAGGGCCTGGCCTTGATACAGCGCCTGGGCACAGACTTCGCCGGTATGGTTGATGCGCATCAGGCCGGCGACGTGTCGGGTCTCGGTCTCGCTCATCTGTGCGTCGGGCTGCACGATGGCGGGCGACGGGCGATACGGTTGGCCGCTGAAGGGCAGCAGCGTGCGCATGGCCATGTCGGCTTGCAGCAACAGACGGTCAATCGGCGAGTAGTGACGTTGGGTAGTCATGCTGACCTCCGGGAAGAATCTCGGCGGCCAGTTTACCGCAAGAGAGGGGGAAGCGTTTGCGCTGAGTCAGGGGCATAGGGTCGCAGCCCGAGGCCGTGACCCTTGTTCCGAGGGGAATCAGCCCGGCGGCCAGTTCATCTGGCGCTGACCCAGCACATGCATATGGATGTGATAAACGGTTTGCCCGCCGTCTTCATTGCAGTTCATCACCACACGAAACCCTTTTTCACAGCCTTGTTCAACGGCCAGGCGCTGGGCGGTGAACAGGATATGGCCGGCAAGGGCTTTATCGTCTTCCGTCAGGTCATTCAAGGTCCGGATCGGTTTCTTCGGAATGACCAGGAAATGCACGGGGGCCTGCGGCGCGATATCGTGGAAGGCCAGAACCTGGTCGTCTTCGTAGATAATCTTCGCGGGTATTTCTCTGTTGATGATCTTGGTGAACAGAGTATCCACAGCTGTTTCTCCATTATGAGTATGCAGGGTGAGTGTACCCAGCCGGTCAGCGCGGGCAATAGGCCTTGTTGATGGCGCCGGCGATCTTGCGGGTCAGCCAGCGAGGGCTGAAGCGCGGGCTGAAGGCTATCCAGCGGTTGCGTCGGCCGGGAATGATGATGGCTTTGTTCTTTTCCAGGGCGCGCACGGTGTAGAGCGCCACTTCTTCGGGGCTCATCAGTTGTTGGCTGCGGTCGAGCTTGGCGGTGTCCATTTGCGCGGTGCCGAAGAACGCGGTGCGGGTCGGGCCGGGGCAAAGGACCGAGACCTTGATGCCGCAGGTTTTCAACTCTTCGCGCAGGCCTTCGGAAAAGTGCAGTACGTAGGCCTTGCTGGCGTAGTAGGTGCTCATCCACGGGCCCGGCTGAAACGCCGCGATGGACGCCACATTGAGAATCTGCCCGCCACCGTGCAGCGCCATGGTGTTGCCAAGTGCGTGGCACATGCGGGTCAGAGCGAGGATGTTGACCTCCATGAGGTCTTGTTCGGTCATCCAGTCCTGGGCCAGGAACGGCCCGCTGGTACCAATGCCGGCACAGTTGACCAGCAGGTCGATCTGCCGCTCACCTTCTTCAAGCTCCAGCAGGAACCCGGACAAGCGCAGTGGCTCGCCCAGGTCGCAGGCCCGGAACAGCACCTCGACGCCAAACCGTTGGGTCAATTCGATAGCAATGCTTTCCAACTGATCACGCTGGCGGGCCACCAGAATCAAGCTGCGGCCGCGCCGGGCCAGTGCTTCGGCCAAGGCCAGGCCGATGCCGCTGGAGGCACCGGTGATCAGAGCGTAACGGGTCATGCCTTTCTCCATCGCAACACCGCCGAGCCTGCGACAGAGGCATCGCAGGCCGGTGGTGTTTCTTTACTGTTCTGGAGAGTCTACAGGTTCGCCCGCTTCGTCAGCACTCTGCGCTTCGTCTTCTTCTACGGTCGCGCTTTGGTCAGCGTCTTCATCGGAGGTGATGGAACTGCTTTCGTAGCCGCTGTCCATGTTGGCTTCGAGTTGGTTCAGGTAACCGTTCATGCCCAGGGTGACCACGATGGCCAGCATGATCGGAATAAACGCCAGCCACAGCGTGGCCAGGACTTTTACCGCCGTGGAGTTGCGGGGTGGTGGTGCGCCATATTGGTTGGCGCCCGCGTTCCCCGGCAATACCAGCAACAGGATCGGGAAAACGCTGTTCACCAGTGGGACGAGGTTGAGGAAGTACAGCCAGCCGGACCAACCCAGGTCGTGCAGGCGCTGCACACCGATCTGTACGCTGACCCAGACAAGCGCCACAAACAGCGCGAGACCCAGCAGTACCCCGAGGATAGTGCCTGCCGTCGGCGATGCGGTGGCCACGGCAAAGCTCACGGTACTGATGATGCCACCCGCAACCAGCATCGCCAGGGTCAACACCAGGGTCCAGGCCAGGTAGCGCAGACGGCCAATACGCCCGTGGATAGTGAAAACCTTGAGGGTGGCGTATTCCGGCAGGTGCTCACCTACCGCGGCACGCGGCGGTGCGTAGGGGGAGGCGGCCGGGCGGGAGAAGTCGGAAGCGCCGGAATCCGTTTCATGGGTTTCGGCGAGGCTGAAGGCCACGGGCTGTTCGGCTTCGATACGTGCATCGACACCGGCGTTTTTCAGCGCAGTGAGGTAGGTTTCGGCGTCTGGACGGGACAGGTCGCGTTTGAGCGCGACCGTGCGGCCGGTGAAGAGCTTCTCGATGGCTTCGACTTCGCTCTTGAACAGCTCGGCCAGGTTCAGTTTGGCCGTGGTGCTTTCGACACCCGGGAGCAAGGCTCCATCAAACACAATCTTGAAACGGTTGTCGCTCATGCGGGCTTCCTTGTCACTTATTCAGGGAGGAGGGCAGGCCTGTGTAATTGGCAGGCCTTGCGGTTGGGTCAGCGTGGCCAGCGCAGTTGAGCGGCTTGTTCGCGTGCCTTGCGGTATTCGGCATCCAGGCGAGCAACCAGTTCATCGACGCTGGGTAAATCATCAATCTCACCGACACCTTGGCCGGCAGACCATACAGTCTTCCACGCCTTGGCCTCGTCGCTCAACGGCTTGAGCTTGGAGCCAAAGTTGACCTCGCCCTTGCCTTGCAGGGCGGCGAGATCGAAACCGGCGTTTTCCAGGCTCTGGCGCATAAAGCTCGCGGGCACGCCGGAGACAGCAGGAGTGTGCACGATGTCGGCGGCGCGCGATGTGAGCAGCATCTCTTTATACGCATCCGGGGCGTGGCTTTCGGTGGTGCCGATGAACCGCGTGCCGAAATAGGCCAAGTCTGCGCCGAGCAACTGGGCGGCGAGAATCTCGTGCCCATGGTTGAGGCAGCCGGCCAGCAGCAGGGTTTTGTCGAAGAATTGGCGGATCTCGGCAATCAGCGAGAAAGGGCTCCAGGTGCCGGCGTGGCCACCGGCGCCGGCCGCAACGGCGATCAGGCCATCCACGCCGGCTTCGGCGGCCTTCTCGGCGTGGCGGCGGGTGGTGACGTCGTGGAACACCAGGCCACCGTAACTGTGCACGGCGTCCACCAACTCCTTCACGGCGCCCAGACTGGTAATGACGATCGGCACTTTGTGTTCGACGCAAATCGCCAGGTCCGCCTCCAGGCGCGGGTTGCTGTTGTGCACGATCAGGTTGACGGCGTAGGGCGCGGGATCATCCAGTTGTGCCAGGCCCGCTTCGATTTCTTCCAGCCAGGCCTTGAACCCGCTGCTTTCGCGTTGGTTAAGCGCCGGGAAACTCCCTACCACCCCGTTGCGGCAGCACGCCAGGACCAATTGCGGGTTGGAGATAAGGAACATCGGCGCAGCCACGACGGGCAGGCGCAGACGGTGTTCAAGCAGAGCGGGCAGCGACATTGGAGGTACCCCGAGTCATTGAAGTTAGAACGGTTTGACCACGACCAAAATTACGATAGCCAGCAATATCAGAACGGGCACTTCATTGAACCAGCGATAAAAGACATGGCTGCGGGTGTTTTCGCCACGGGCAAAACGTTTTACCTGTGCGCCGCACATATGGTGGTAGCCGATCAGGAACACCACCAGGGTCAACTTGGCGTGGATCCAGGCGCCCGATTGAAAGATGCCGGGGTTGAGTGCGATCAGCCAGATACCGAATACCAGCGAAGCCAGCATCGCCGGGCCCATGATGCCGCGGTACAGCTTACGCTCCATGACACTGAAACGCTCCTTGCTGACGGCGTCCTCGCTCTGGGCGTGGTAAACGAACAGGCGCGGCAGGTAGAACAGCCCGGCAAACCAGCAGACGATGCTGACGATGTGGAAGGCTTTGACCCATAGATAAAGCATTTTTAGTTATTCCCAGGTTCACGGTAACTGAAGATAGTAGTGGCTCATGCGCCCGTACGTCACGTTGACGGTTGTCGCAGGACGATGCGGCCCCTATTATCGACGGCTTTCCAGTGGGTTCGTTGAGGGCAGGTTTATGGTCAAGGTCGGTATCGTCGGCGGCACGGGTTACACCGGTGTCGAATTGCTGCGTCTGTTGGCTCAGCATCCGCAAGCTGAGGTGGTGGTCATCACCTCCCGATCCGAGGCCGGCCTGGCCGTGGCCGACATGTACCCGAACCTGCGAGGCCATTACGACGGCCTGGCGTTCAGTGTCCCTGACATCAGCACCCTGGGTGCATGCGACGTGGTGTTCTTTGCCACGCCTCATGGTGTGGCCCATGCATTGGCCGGTGAACTGCTGGCTGCTGGTACCAAGGTGATCGACCTGTCGGCGGATTTCCGTTTGCAGGATGCTGATGAGTGGGCCAAGTGGTATGGCCAGCCTCACGGTGCGCCAGAGCTGTTGGAAGAAGCGGTGTATGGCCTGCCGGAGGTCAATCGTGAGCAGATCAAGCAGGCGCGCCTGATCGCGGTGCCGGGTTGCTATCCAACGGCCACACAGCTGGGCTTCCTGCCGTTGCTCGAAGCCGGGTTGGCAGATGTCTCGCGCTTGATCGCGGACTGCAAGTCCGGTGTGAGCGGCGCCGGTCGTGGTGCAGCGGTGGGTTCGCTGTACTCCGAGACGTCGGAAAGCATGAAAGCCTATGCGGTAAAAGGGCATCGCCACTTGCCGGAAATCCGCCAGGGGCTGCGGCGTGCCGCCGGTCAGGACGTGGGCCTGACGTTCGTGCCGCACCTGACGCCGATGATCCGTGGCATTCATTCCACGTTGTACGCCACAGTGGTTGATCGCTCGGTAGACCTGCAGGCGCTGTTCGAAAAGCGTTATGCCAACGAACCGTTCGTCGACGTAATGCCTGCCGGCAGCCATCCGGAAACCCGCAGCGTGCGCGGCGCCAACGTGTGCCGGATTGCGGTGCACCGTCCACAAGATGGCGACTTGGTCGTGGTGTTGTCGGTGATTGATAACTTGGTCAAGGGCGCGTCGGGCCAGGCGGTGCAGAACATGAACATCCTGTTTGGCCTGGACGAGAAGCAGGGCCTGTCCCACGCGGGCATGCTGCCTTAAGGTTTTCAGGTGGTTGCGCAAAAGGCCCGATGATCGGGCCTTTTGTGTTTTTGATGGCGGCTAGGCAGATTGATATACCGTAACAATAGTTGACCGCTTTTCTAGGAGAAGCGGATAATGCCCGTCATTACGCATATGGCGGCGCTACGCCGGGAGATTATCAGCATGAGCGTTGAATCCTTCACCCCCACGGCTTTGCAATTCACCCACGGTGCTGCGCACAAGGTGAAGAGCCTGGTC